>Ga0209039_10001184_pt1 | contig 24849 bp, 22 predicted proteins | sample BogFormECP12_OM1_FD_188238 | JGI IMG/M metagenome (GOLD analysis project Ga0209039, IMG submission 188238) | Bog forest soil microbial communities from Calvert Island, British Columbia, Canada - ECP12_OM1 (SPAdes) (version 2) | ecosystem: Environmental > Aquatic > Freshwater > Wetlands > Bog ... | reverse complement strand
GTTGAAGAGAACCGGGACTTCCGCACGGAGGAGTACGAGCGGTGGGTGCGGATGGGCTGGATCCGGTGACCCGGGATTTTCTCTCACCCGCCCTGAGACGGGAAGACCGTGACGCCGTTTTGATGCGTGGGCTGCCCTGCCTTGAAAGAACATACGGGTGAATCTGATTAGGAACAATCACAGAAAGAAGCGGGCCTGAAGGGATTTGAACCCTTGACCTGCGGATTAAGAGTCCGCCGCTATGCCGAACTAAGCTACAGACCCACGTAGCCTAATAATGTGGCCGGTACAGCCGAATAAATGTTTTGGAACCCGAAAGTCGGGACTTCCGGAGAATCCTTTTATACGTGGGCATGGCCCATCTTTTTCTTACATGCCTGACACCGCCGCGTTTGAGTCGGCAGCCCCGATAAAATACTGCATCTTCGGGTGCGGGACCAACGGGTACAATATCATCCTCGAACTTGCAAAGGAAAACGAGCGCGTGATCGTCGTCGACAGAGACGAGACGCGTGTCCGCCACCTCCGGGACCAGAAGTACGACGCGTATGTACGGGACATCACGGTGTCGGATATGCTGGTCGGGCTTCCCTTGTTCGAGATCGCGTTTGTGATGACGGGCGATGCAGATGCAAACCTTGCTGCCGTCATCACCATCAAAAAACGGTACCCCTCTGTTCAGGTGATCACCCGGGCCGTCGACCCGGTCAGTAGCGGCAGGCTCACGGCTGCCGGGGCGGATCTCGTCCTCTACCCGCAGGAAGTCGTGGCAAAGACCGCTGTCTTCCAGATCAAGAAGCAGCACGCGAGCCGGATCTCGCAGAGGCTTTTCTCGCTCCTTGCAGGCTGGGACGGCATCCTTGGGATCATCACGCACAAGAACCCGGACCCGGATGCGATCGCTAGCGCCATGGCCCTTGCCGAGATCGCACGGCACGCGAACTCAAAGACGCTCACAACCCGGATATTCTACGAGGGAAACATCGGACACCAGGAGAACAGGACCTTCGTTAATCTCCTCGATATCAAGATGGAGCACCTGACACCTGAGGCGCTCCAGAAATGCACCTACCTTGCGATGGTGGACTGCTCAGGCCCGGGGGCGAACAACGACGTCTCCCCCCAGACAAAGATCCAGATCATTATCGACCACCACAAGGACGGGAACCACTCGGCCGGCCAAGGCACGTTTATGGATATCCGGCCGAGCATCGGGGCGACGGCAAGCATCATGACCCAGTACCTGCAGGAGCTCGATATCCCGGTCGACAAAAGGGTGGCGACCGCACTTCTGTACGGCATCAGGACAGATACAAAAGAATTCAAGAGGAATGTCACGCCGCAGGACCTGGGAAACGCCGGCTTTTTGCTCCCTCTCACGGATGCGGACCTCCTTGACAAGATTATGTCTCCGTCAATGTCGCAGGAGACGATCGACGTGATGGGAAAGGCGATCCAGAACCGGAAGATCCAGAGCGGGTACCTCTTCGCGAACGTCGGGTACGTCATGAACCGCGATGCTCTCCCGCAGGCAGCTGACCTGCTTATCACGCTCGAAGGGGTGAACACGGCGCTTGTGTACGGGATCACCGATACGTCGATCGTAATCTCGGCCCGGAACCGGGATATCAGGCTGCATGTGGGAAACGCACTCGCCGAGGCATTCGGGGATATGGGGGATGCGGGAGGCCACCCGAACATGGCGGCAGCCAACCTTCCACTCCACTATTTCGGGAATGTTGCGGACAAGGTTGCGCTCCTTGAGATCACCATCGAACCGATCCTCCAGAAGTTCAAGAACCTCGTCGGCCTCGAGAACGAGGACAGGAAAAATGAGGAATAATGCCATGCCGGCCCTGCCTCTTTTGGCCGGGCGCCGGTGAACCATGGATTTTTTCGCATGGGAGCCGCATTACCGCGAGATCCTCGCCTTTTTCGGGTTCTCCCGCGAGGACGACGAGAAGGCAGCCGCCTTGCTCGCAACCCTCATCGGTCATGATGACCTCCCCGCACTGTCCCGGCTGGTGGAGGGGCGCACTGTTGTGGTCTGCGGGAACGCCCCCAGCCTCGGACAGGAACTCACCCGTATCCCGAAAGGCAGCGTCGTTTTCGCCGCCGATGCAGCGGCCGATGTCCTCTTTACCCATGGCATCCGGCCCGATGCGGTCTTCACCGACCTTGACGGGACGACCGATCTTCTGGTTGAAATGAACCGGGCCGGTACGATCGTGGTGGTGCATGCGCACGGCGATAACATCCCGCTCCTGCGGCACTGGGTAAAACGGCTGGCCGGCCCTGTTGTCGCCACCACGCAGAGTACGCCTCTTGATCATGTCCACAACTTCGGCGGGTTTTCCGATGGGGATCGGGCGGTCTTTGCTGCCGATGCGCTTGGGGCAAAAACGATCACGCTCGTCGGATTCGATCTTGATGACAGGAATGTTGATCCGGTCAAGCGCGGGAAACTTATGTGGGCAAAGAGACTCCTTGCCCTGATCGGCCATGACCGCTGACGCAGGCCGGAATACAACGGCTATCATCCTTGACGGGTACGTAGACGAACCCGCGTGCCTTGGCGTCCCGCCGTACATCTCGCCGTATATCCGGACGGTCGCCGGGACGCTTGTCACTCATGGCTATACCGTCAGGTACTTCACCATCGATCAGCTCAGGAACGATCCTCAGCTGCCCGCCGAAATGGACCGGGCCGGCCTTCTCGTGGCAATTGCAGGTGTGACGGTCCCGGGAAAATACCTTGGCGGAACTCCTGCCACCTTAACCGAGCTCAGGCAGGTGGGCCATATGGTGAGGGGCCCAAAGAAACTGATCGGCGGCCCCATCGGTTTTGGGTATGCCGGGGAGGGCGGGAAAAAGGCCATACGGGAGCAGGTCACCGGGTTTGATGCGTTGCTCACCGGCGATCCTTCTGTGGCACTTGACCGATACCTGGCCGGGGGCGAGCCTGTTGGCGTCTTCGATTACACCCTGACTGACCCGTGGAGCGTAGCGGGTGCCTGTATCATCACACAGCACCCGGACTTCCCGTACGTGATGTGCGAGCTTGAAACCGCCCGGGGCTGCTCCCACGGCGCAACAGGCGGTTGCTCGTTCTGCACCGAGCCGTTCTACGGCCGGCCCCGGTACCGGTCCGTGGCCGGGGTCGTTTCTGAGGTTGCCGCTCTTGCTGCACACGGCGCCCGGCACTTCCGGGTGGGCCGGCAGCCGGACATTCTGGCCTTTGGGGCAGGGGAGGGCGAGTACCCGGCGCCCCGGCCGGATCTTCTTGAAGCACTTTTCTCCGGGATTCGTGCAGCGGCTCCGGGTCTCAGGACGCTCCACATCGACAACACGAACCCCGCCACCATTGCCCGGCATGAGGAGAAGAGCCGGGAAGCACTTGCCGCGATCATCCGGCACCACACGCCCGGGGATGTGGCAGCCTTCGGGATGGAGACTGCCGACCCGGCGGTGATCGCCGCAAACAACCTCAAGGCACAGCCCGATGAGGTCTTCCGTGCCATTGAGATCGTTAACGAAGCCGGGAGCATGCGCCAGGACGGGATCCCGGAGCTGCTGCCCGGCCTTAACTTCGTCTGCGGGCTTGCCGGGGAGACGACAGCGACTTACGACAAAAACGAACAGTTTCTCTCCGGTGTCCTTGCAGCCGGCCTCATGGTCCGGCGCGTCAACATCCGTCAGGTGATGCCTTTTGAGGGTACACCGGTGTACACCAATAACACGCTCGGGAAACACGACCGGCGTTTCCGGGCCTTTAAGGAGTTTGTCAGGAATAAGATTGATCTTCCGATGCTTCAGCGGGTCTTTCCCATCGGAACTATCCTCCGCGACGTGCGGATTGAGGTCTCCGGTGAAATCTCGTTTGGCCGGCAGCCGGGCTCGTACCCGATCCTTGTCGGTATCCCGGTACGGCTTCCGGTCCGGACCATCGTAGATGCGGTCGTGGTGGACTGGGGCATGCGTTCGGTTACCGCCCTCCCGCTTCCGATTAATGTCAACACCCTGCCGGCGCCTGCACTCCGCTGGATGCCCGGTGTCGGGAAGAAACGGGTTGCGGCTGTACTGGCAAAGCGCCCGTTTTCAAACGTTGCAGCGTTTATCAAAATTGTGGGGAGTTCCCCACTCGACCTGCTGCTCGAGTGCTGAATATTTTAGTATAGGGGAAACACCCCATATTTTTCCCCGACGCTCTTGGAGGCTTCGGCATTTCATATCTCCACCCCCTCCGCTTGGGCATCCCCCAATAGCGATAGTGCTGTATTACCTGTTCCGGTGCCTTCGCACTGTGACCAATCTGCATCGGGGGAAAGAGGTGCGCACAAAGGAAGGTAGTGATACCCTCCTTAATCTCCCGAGGTCAGCGGGGAAAGGTGCAGGAAAATATTCGTGGGGGTCAAGGGGATGCACCCCTTGGGTTGCCTCCCCTGTTAGGGGAGAGAGGGGGTCACCCTCGCATAGCGGCGAATGTCAGGAATGCCGGGGCAGGGATATCTCCTGATCCCCCATGGCCGCTTTTTCAGATCTTCCGTAATTCGGTCACTTTCAGGATATCGGTACGGGTCACGATCCCGACGATATGGTCCTCGTGCATGATCGGTATCCGGCCGATGTTCCGTGTGGACATGATCCGGAGGGCGTCTATTACCGATGCTGTGGGCGGGAGGGTGATTACCTCACGGGTCATAATATCTTTGACCTGCATCGCCTCGCGGTCGATGGATGAGGTACGGTTCACGTCCGCGAGCGTCACCATTCCCACCAGCGAATCGCGTTCCACGACCGGAAAACCGAGGTGCTTGCTCGCGTACATGATCTCGATCACCTTTGAGAGCGGCAGGTTTGCAGGCACCGTGGCCACGGGAGCGCTCATCATATTGCCCACGGTTACGTCCCGAAGCAGTACATTATACTGGACCGCGGTCGATTCCATGCTCGCCCCGATATACACAAAGAGGGCGATCAGGATCAAAAACGGCTGGAAGAAGTACAGGCCGATGATCCCGAAGATCACCGCAAAAGCCTTTCCGACGTTTGCCGCGATCCGTGTCGCCCGGTCGAGCGGCATCCGGGCCGCCAGCACCGCCCTGAGTACCCGGCCGCCGTCCATGGGAAATGCAGGAATCAGGTTAAATGCGAAGAGGATGATGTTGAGCACGCCAAGGTACCCGAAAATAAAAATGAGAACTCCCTGCACGGCAGGATCCGGCGTCATCCCCGGGGTGACGTACACGAGGCCGCAGCAGACAAGGCCGAAAAGCAGGCTCGTGATCGGCCCGGCGAGGGCCATGGGCAGTTCTGTCCGTGGCTCCGGCGTCCCTTCGTCCATCTGGGCGACTCCGCCGAACATTAGGAGGGTGATACTCTGCATCTTTATCCCCTTTGATCGTGCCACGAGCGAATGGGCGAGCTCGTGAACAAGCACCCCGAAGAAGAGGCCGAGCGCGACCACCGTCCCGAGGATCCAGGGCATGTAGCCCCCGGTGATGATGGTTGTGTCGATCCCGATGCTGAAGATCTCCCGGAGCATATCAGTCGTAGCATCGATCTGGCTGCCGATGATATACGCAAACAGCGGGATAATCAGCAAAAACGTCCAGTGGAGCAGGATCGGGATCCCAAAAAGCCGCCCGATCCGAAGAGATCCATCCATAAAGTATGGATTATCTTTTTAACCCATATGGTATATACTTTCATCTGATAACGATGGAAACCCAGATTACGGATTTATTCGGGCTTGCGATTTACACGGACAAGGGCATGTACATCGGCGAGGTCGACGATGTTGTCATTGACGTGGATTCAAAGAAGATCGAGTCGCTTGTCGTGGGTAAGGTAAACGACCAGCTCTTCGAGCTCAAAAACTACAAGGGCCTTAAGATTCCATACCGGATCATCAGCGCTATTGACGACATTGTCCTCATCCGCCACCTGCCGGGCGCATTTGCCGGGTCCGGCACGATCGAGGAAGAATAAAGCGGATTTTTTTTAATCTGGTGCGATCACGCGGGTGGTGCGGGGGCCCCCGCCGTTTTATTTTCTCTCCTGTAAAAACGAAGGTATTCCATGGAAAATTATGAGATCTTCGCGAACCTCGTTACGATCCCCCCAATCTTTGTCCGTCTCGACGGCAGGGCGTTCCACGGGCTGACGAAGAAGTTCGGGTTTGCAAAGCCGTTTGACGACCGGTTCTGCGTAGCGATGGTGAATACCTGCAGGGCGCTCGTTGCCGACAGCGGCCTTGCGCCGGTTTTCGCGTACACCTTCTCGGACGAGATCAGCATGTACCTCACCGGGCTGCCCTTCTCGGGCCGGGTGGAGAAGATCGACTCGGTGGCCGCCTCGTATGCGGCAAGTATTCTTACAATCGCACTCGATGCCGATGAGCCGCTCGCTTTCGATGCAAGGATAGTACAGGCGACACCGGCGTTCGCGATCGGGTACATGACAGGCCGGCAGGATGAGGCGTGGCGCAACCATTTAAATGCCTACTGCCAGCAGGCGCTGATCGCAGATGGGATGGATGCGACCGACGTAGCCCGACAGCTTAAGGGGATGTCTGCACAGGATCTCCATGAGATGATGCATAAGCGGGGCGTCAACCTTGCAAAGACGCCGGCCTGGCAGCGCCGGGGGATCCTTGTCTGCAAAAAAGAGGTGAAAAAAGAGGGCTACAACCCGGTTACAGATGAGCACGTTACGGTGACACGGAGCATGGTTGCAGAAGACAGGGATCTGCCACTCTTTTCGACACCGAAAGGGCAGGCATTTTTACGGAAGCTGATCTGCGGCGGATAAGTGCCTTTTTCAGTCACCTCTTATCCCGGGTCCGGAAATATAAGGTTTCAGCCACGTTTCTCAATACCAAATCTGGTTAAAAAAGGGAAAAAATTCAGCCAGCAGCTCACGCCGCCTTCGAGATCCCGATCGTCATAGATACGCCCTCGACATCCCAGTCTTTTGAAAGCTGGTACGATGGCACCTTGAACTCCCCGGCAAGGTGAAGTGACAGATCCTTTGCCCTGACCTCGTCAGCGATCCCCGGTTTCCAGCCGGCACTGACAAGCCCGCAGATACGCTGGTCGGCGATCGCAACATCGGCCGAAATAAAATCCTCGACTGCGAGATCGAGCTGCCGACGCATTTCCTGGATACGGCGGATCACTTCCCGGGCATAGCCCTCTGCTTCGAGATCCGGTGTGAGCGCCACGTCCACGTACACCGTTGCGTCCTCCATGGGGGCCGAGAAGATATCGGCCGGGAGTTTCTCCTTAAACGTCACGTGCTCCGCACCGATCTCAAACGTCGCGCTGCCACCTGTCAATGTGAAGGTCCGCCCGGCGTCCACCGCCACCTTGATTGCGTTCCCATCCCCAGCTTCGATGAGCCCCTTAACCGTAAAGGAATTTTTTCCAAACCCTTTCCCGAGCGCCTTCATCACCGGCTCTGCATGCCAGCCGATCCGGTCCCACCGGCCCATCACGACCGTGACCCTGCGGGCGTTGGCCCGGTCTTTGCAGACCTCGTTGAGCCGGGCGACAGCATCCTTTACCCCGGGCATCTCCGTCACGATGACGACCTCCTCTACCGGCCAGCGGAGTTTTCTCTTTCCCGCCTGCCGGGCGTTCTGCACTGCGTCGTCGAACGAGCGGACGAGCTCCATCGCGTGCTCCAGTTCTGCGTTTACGAGTGAATCGTCGCAGGCATGCCAGTCGAGCAGGTGCACGCTTTCGGGATCGTTCCTGCACCGGATATTGCCGTAGATCTCCTCGGTAATATGGGGGCAGAAGGGAGCCATGAGGCCCATGAGCCGGCGCATCACGTAATAGATCGTCTCGTACGCGAAGAGTTTCTCCCGCGATTCGCCTTCGAGCCACATCCGGGGCCTGACCAGCTGGACGTACCAGCGCGAGAGGTCTTCGAGGATGAAGTTGATCAGTTCCCGGGTCGCCCGGTGGAGCTGGCACTCCTTGGTTGCCGCGTCCACGACACCGGCGATCGAATTTATCCGGGAGATGATCCAGCGGTCCTCGTCCGGCAGCTGCCGGAGGTGGGCGGCAATGAACGCCTCATCCCAGACCCCGTCCTTTGACCGGGGCTCAAACCGGTCGAGGATCATGTACGGGACAGGGAACCGGTACACGTTCCAGAGGATGTTTACCGCACGGTTGACGGTCGCAACGCCGTCCCAGTTGAACTTCAGGTCGTCCCACGGTGCCGAGGAAGAGAGCACGTAGAAACGGAGCACGTCCACGCCGACTTTTGCAATCACTTCCTCAGGTGTCACCACGTTCCCGAGGCTCTTGGACATCTTTTTTCCCTCGGCATCGAGCGCAAAGCCGTGCATGCAGACGCTTTTGTACGGCGCCTTCCCGAACGCGATCGTGCTTGCGCCGAGTTGCGAGTAGAACCAGCCCCGGGTCTGGTCCTGCCCCTCGGTGATAAAGTCTGCAGGCCAGAGTTTTTCGAAGTCAGCTGTCTCTGCCGGGAAGCCGAGCGTAGCCCATGACGCAACCGCAGAATCGAACCAGACATCGAAAATGTCCTCGACCCGATGCATCGTGCCGCCGCACGTGCACGAGATCGTCACCTTGTCCACGAACGGGCGGTGGGGGTCGGGGACCGCCTTTCCGCTGGCCTTCTCGAGCTCCGCGAAGGTGCCAATCACCCGGTAGGTGTCGCATTTTCGGCAGACCCAGACCGGGATCGGGATGCCCCAGTACCGCTGACGGGATATGCACCAGTCCCGGGCCTCCTTGATCCAGTCGTAGAACCGGGCGCTTCCTGCCCACTCGGGATACCATGTGACCTTTTCGATCTCGGAAAGCATGAGATCCCGGATCTCCGACGCCTTCAGGAACCACTGCGAGGTCGCCCGGAAGATGATCGGCGTCTTGCAGCGCCAGCAGTGGCCGTACCGGTGGACGATCTTCTCGGTCGCAAGCAGGTGGCTCCCCAAGGCATCGAGCACCTCCTGGTTGGTGTCCCGGACCGCTTTCCCTGCAAATACACCGGCCTCGGGCCGGAACCTCCCGGCACCGTCGACCGGGCAGACAATGGCGAGATTCTCTCTAGTCCCGAGTACGAAGTCGTCCCACCCGTGGCCCGGGGCGATATGCACCATACCGGTGTTCTCCAGTGCCACGAAGTCTGCGGCCACGACCCGGTGCGCAATTTCGCGCTGGAGCGGCACGCATTCAAGAAGCGGTGAATCGTATTCCCAGCCGACAAGCTCGGCACCCCTCCTTGTTTCCAGCGCTTCGAACTTCTGGAACCGTCCTTTCTTGAGCACCGATTTTATAAGCGGCTCTGCCATCCAGAGATGTTCGGTGCGGCCGTCTTTTTCTGCACGAACCTTCGCATAGACGAAGTCCTTTGACACCGCGACCGCGACGTTCGCCGGCAGTGTCCAGGGTGTTGTTGTCCAGATCACCAGGTACTCGCCTGTTTTACCCCTAATCGGGAACTTGACAAAGACTGAAGGATCGGTCTCATCCCAGTACTCTACTTCGGCGTCCGCGATCGCCGTCTCGCACCGGGGGCACCAGTTCACGACCCGGTGCCCGCGTTCCAGCATCCCTTTCTCTTCAGCCCGGGCAAGGGTCCACCATGCCGCTTCCACGTATCCCGGGGTGATCGTCTGGTACGCACCCGGGAAGTCCAGCCATATTCCCAGGCTCTCGAACTGGGCGTCCATCAGGATTTTGTTCTTTATCGCGAATTCCCGGCACTTAGAGATAAACTCCTGTATCCCGAATTTCTCGATATCCTTTTTCGAGGCAAAACCGAGCGTCTGCTCGACTTTGACTTCGATAGGAAGGCCGTGCATATCGTAACCTGCACGGTCGATCACATTCTGCCCGTTCATCCGGTGGTACCGGAGGAGCGAGTCTTTTATGATCTTGTTCCACGCGGTGCCAAGATGGATCTGCCCCGTAGTGTAGGGCGGGCCATCGACAAAAAAGAAGGCCTTCCCGGCACGGCGGAGATCCTTCACTGCTTTGTAGGTTCCCCGGGTGCGCCAGGAGTCCTGCACCCTGCGCTCGATATCCTTTGCATTGAAGTTCGCGGTGACTTCCTTCACAAAATCCCTCTGTTACGATGGCGGGATGCCCAAACGTATCGATGAATGTTGGTGCTTTATGACAAAGTAGTTTTCTTGTACCGGCTGGTCCTGTTACGAAGCAGCATCCGGTTTGTATGACGGACATTATCTTGAAATCCCCGGGTACGGTGGGGAAAAAAGAAAATGGGCGCCCTCGTCACTCGAAGCTCAGGATGTCCGGGGCAAACATCTTCATCAGGCTTTCAATATAGGTATACGCTTTCTTGTGATCGATGTACATCCGGACGCTGGTGCCGTCCGTTTTTCGTATCTCAAGATACCCGGAAAGGAGGACGGGTTTTTTAAGGACGACTTTTGCGAGATCCTTTCTCTCTGCCTCAAAGATCCGGCTGTTTTCGAGTTCGCCCAGCGTTTTCTGGCGCGTATCAGATGCCGTCCCGAAGAGCTCGTCCATGATGAAGGTGCCGAACTGGACTCCCTGCGGGGCGGAGACATCAAGGTCCGGGTTGCGGATGACAAACAGCCTGCGGGTGGTGGCATATATCCCGTACCCCCCGACTGCCGACCCGATGGCGCCGGCAATTGCACCGCCCACCCCTTCGCTTGCTATCTTGAGGGTCAGGCTCGATATCCCGCCGAGATAATCTTCTGACGGGGCCCCGCCCGTCTCGTCCCGCGCCTCGCTTACGGTGATCGCCTCGATCGCCGCCATAACTTGGCCGGCCGCATTCAGGACCGGGGAGCATTTGCCCTGCAGGATCATCGGCCTGCCCCGGATGGCCACGTGCTCCTTTTCTCCGATAAACGTGTCCCCAACTTTTTTTGCAGCAGGGATGTCCCGGCCCGCAATGGTCCCCGGGGGCCGGATGATATGATCGATAAGCATCGGCGCGGGCTTGCCATAGAATGGCACTGCATACTCCTGGCCTCCCTTGCCGATCATCTCCACCGCAGGAACACCGGTCAGCTGGGCGAGTTTCGCACTCCATGCGATGATCACCCCGGAAGCATCGACCGCAAAGACGGGGGCGTCGAGCGACTGGAGCGTGGCCATCAGATCGTTCCATTCTCCCTGTTTTTCCTCCGGACCGCTCCCGGTATCGCCGGCTTCGGCAGAAGGTGCGGTCTCCCCTTCGTCAGCGGTCCCCCCGCCGATCCGGACAAGAGCGGACGTGTCCCTTCCTGCGAGCTGGTATTCTTGGATTGCCCCTGTCTGGGAGAAGAACCCGTGGTACCCCCATTCAAGGGGGACACTCCTCCCGTCCCCGGCAATGATGTGGTGCTGGAGGAGGCAGTCCGGTTTTTCAGGAGAGAGTGCCTGGATGCAGGTGAAGATCTCGGAGCGCTCGCTGTCAGGGACAAAGGCAAAGAAGTTCTCCCGGACGAGCTGGCGATAGGGTTTTTTATAGAGATGAACGCAGGGTTCGTTGACAAAAGTAAACGTCCCGTCTGCCTTGATCCTGCATATGAGCTCCGCCCCGCTGTCCACGATCGAATTGTAGAACCTTGCCCATGCGATCAGCTCGTACTCGGCATTCTTCTGCGGGACACGGACCCTGACAAAATCGATCAGCCGTGCCACTTCGTTTCCCATGTCGGCGCCTTTCTGCAGGTAATAATCGGCCCCTGTGTTGAGAGCATCCCGTGCGATGTGCGCCAGCCTCTTTGCCGTGGCCATGACAAAGATTGACTGGCCTCCCCGTGCCCGGATCTCCTTGAGCAGGGCGAGCCCGTCCATGTCGGGCATCGCATAATCCGCGATGATCACGTCAAAATACTGCCGGTTGAGCACGTCCAGTGCGTCGGCAGCGGTCAGTGCGGTCGTGACAGCAAGGTCTTTTTCCTGTTCAAGCCGTGCCTTGAAAGCATCCAGAAACAAGGGTTCGTCGTCTATGCAGAGGAGAGAGATGGTCTGTGGCATTATAGGGCCCCCGGTGTGTATCCAGATACTCGTTGTTCATATTAAATAAATTATTTAATTGATGTATTTTGGTTGCAAACGGGCGCATGCCCCATCGGCAAGTTTGCACCCCGTCTGGGACGTGCCACTCTCCGCCGGCGAACCGAAAAGACGGGAAAAATTGCTGTCCGGTTATTTGAAGCAACCCAGCTGGCATGCCCGGATCTTGATCCCGTGCGTATTGCAGTATGCGCTGATATCATCCTTCCTGATGCGGTGTTTTTCTGCTATGTCAAATACCTGCTCACAGGTGATGACTTTTGCGATCTTCTCTCCGGCAAATGCCTCCTCAATCGTTTTTTCGTCCATGGTACCGGAGTGATGTACGCTTATGCGTCATAGCGTTTCTGAAACCGTTACAAAAGCCCGGAACGCTTCACGAGGGCTTTTCGTGGATCATGGCATAATGAATAACCATGAAGGTAGCGCTGATCAACTCCCGCGAGGATGTAGCGGGATGTAATATCAGGCACCATATCGAGCAGTGCATCGGGGAATCCCTCCCTTGGGGAGCGGAAAAGAGCTATGAATTTTTTGATGTCCGCGGACGGCTCATCCACGCGGAAGGAGTCGATGATGGCATCGATGCGGATCTGGTTATCTTCCTCTCGCGCCACTCCAGCGTGAACCCGGTTCCTGTGCTCACGGTTCATGTGACCGGGAATTTCGGGCCGGCAGAATTGGGCGGCAGCCCCCGCACGCTCGCTCCTGCAGCGCCCGCCATGATGCAGGCGACCCTCCGGGCTCTCGCCCGGCACTGCCCGGAAGGGTACCGGGTCTCGTACGAGGTCACCCACCACGGCCCCACGGGTCTCTGCCACCCCTCATTCTTTGTCGAGATCGGGAGCACCGAGAAGGAATGGGCAGATCCGGCAGCGGGCCGGGCCGTTGCGGAAGCTGTGCTCAGTGCCGAGCCGGCCGACGCCGTCCCGTTGATCGGTATCGGTGGGACACATTATGCCCCCCGCGAGACCGCTATCGCCCTTTCGAGCCGGGGGGCGTTCGGGCATATCGCAAGCTCCCCGCGGCAGGTGGGCTTTCTTGATCGGGAGACGGTACAGGCCATGGTAAGACAGAGCGGGGCTGTCGCGGCATATATCGACCGGAAGGCCGTACCCCACCCCGATCTTTCACGGCTTTCCGGGATCCTCGACGAGTTAAGGATCCCCCGGCTTTCAGAGACCGAGATCACATCACTCGGGCATCTCCCATGGGATACCTATCGGGTGGTGCGGGATCTCGCTGCCACTTTCCAGCCTAGGGCACGGTGTTTTGTCCATGCGCTCGATGGCAGCGGCCCGCTTACGGTTATCTCCCTTGATCCCGTGCTTCTTTCTGAAGCCAAAAGGTGCGATGAACCTGCGCTGATCAAGGGTTTTGGACCTCTTCCTGTAGTACACCTGACCAATGAGGACAACGTACTTCTCCCGCAATTCGTCGCTTTCTCAAAAAATTCTTCGGAAATAATAAATGCTTTAAATACATTGTGCGTAAAAATCATACGTAACAGGGAAAGCACTGCGACGGAAAATGATTACCTGGTCATCAGAAAGGTACGGTTCGACCCCGGAAAAGCGCGCGAACTGGGGGTGCCGGCCGGCCCTGCCTACCGCCAGCTTGCCGCCGGGCAGGCAGTGGAGCACGATGGCCGGGTGATTACGCCCGACCGGGTATCCGTCATCACTGAGACCAGAATCCACATCCCGGGACTGGAGAACTACTCATGAGGTCTATTGTTGAAGAGGCACTTACCAAGGCGAGAGACGAGACAGCATCGTCGTCCTCGCAGAATAACGAGGATCTTGATCAGATCTTAAGAGAACTCAAGACTGAGGTCACCGTGATCGGCTGCGGGGGCAGCGGTTCCAATACGATCACGCGCATGATGGAGGAGGGTATCCACGGCGCAAAACTGATCGCCATCAACACCGATGCCCAACACCTGATCCGCACCCACGCCGATCAGCGCATGCTGATCGGCCGGCAGCGGACCCGGGGTCTCGGCGCCGGTTCCATCCCGCAGATCGGCGAGGAAGCCGCGCTCGAAAACGAGCAGGATATCCGGGCGGTCGTCTCCGGGTGCGACATGGTCTTTATCACGGTAGGCCTCGGCGGCGGCACGGGCACGGGCTCCGCCCCGGTGGTGGCAAAGGCCGCCCGGGAAGAAGGCGCGCTCACCATCGCAGTCGTCACCCTGCCGTTTGCCTCCGAGGGTACGATTCGCATGGAGAACGCTGAAGCCGGCCTCGAACGCCTCCGGGATGTAGCGGATACGGTTATTGTGGTCCCGAACGACCGTCTGCTCGAAGTAGTCCCTAAACTCCCCCTCTCCGCGGCGTTCAAGGTCTCTGATGAGGTGCTTATGCGGGCTGTCAAGGGCATCACGGAACTGATCACGATGCCCGGTCTCGTGAACCTCGACTTTGCCGATGTGCGCACGGTCATGGAGCGCGGCGGCGTCGCAATGATCGGTATGGGCGAGAGCGACAGCGAAGACAAGGCGGCCGATTCGGTGAAGAAAGCAATCCGCTCCCCGCTCCTTGATGTGGACATCTCCGGTGCTACCGCCGCGCTCGTGAACGTGGTCGGTGGCCCGGACATGACAATGGCAGAAGCTGAGGGTGTTGTGCAGGAAGTTTATTCCCGCGTCGATGAGAATGCGCGGATCATCTGGGGTGCGCAGATTGACCCGACGATGTCAAACAAGATGCGGACGCTCCTGGTGGTCACGGGCGTACGGTCGCCACAAATATATGGTCGCAATGAGAAGCTTACCCCCAAAGTACAGAAACAATATGAGATCGATTTTCTCAAGTGAGCAGTTATGGAAATTTCAAAACCTGATATCAAAGTCGACGTGCACGAGGAGTTATTCCGCAAGTACTTCCGTGTCCTGAAACTCGCGCGCACACCCACCCGGGAGGAGTTCTCCAAGATCGCGACCGTAGCGGCGGCCGGGATCCTCCTTATCGGGCTGATCGGATTTATCATCTACCTGCTCTTCGAACACAAGAAACTGCTGGGATTTTAGATCCTGATTGCCATGACAGCGGAACCTATTACCGTATCGCCGGCTCCCTCGGCAGCTGCCGCCCCCGAGGTCTTCAATAACCGGATTTTCGCGATCAAGACCACCTCAAAACAGGAACGGACCGTTGCCGACAATATTTTAAAGGCGATCGAGACAAAGGCGACCGACATCAAGGTCACCGCGATCATTGTCCCCAACGAGCTGCAGGGATATGTCCTTGTCGAGACCCCCGAGCAGCGGAACAGGATCGAACAACTTGTCGAGATGATCGCCCATGCACGTGCGGTCGCAAAAGGCCAGACGACGCTTGCCGAAGTCGGGCATTTCCTGATTCCAAAACCCGTGGTCTCCGGTATCGACGAGGGCACTATCGTCGAGCTGATCGCAGGACCGTTCAAGGGCGAAAAAGCCGTGGTCAAGCGTGTCGATTCTGCAAAGGAAGAGATCACGGTCGAGCTGTACGAGAGCGTTGTCCCCATACCGATCACGGTCCGGGGAGACAACGTACGGGTTGTTGAGAAATTCAGCGACCGGTAATTCTTTTTTTATCGTTTTCGTCACCAGCGGTAGTGTAACGTGATACCCGGACCGGCAGATGTGGACGGAAGCCGGGATCCCTGCCATTGGTCCGGTATCACTCCGGTCTGAACTTTGCATGTTCAGGGTCCCCGTTTATCCGGTTTATAAACGAACGCTGGCAGACCACACTTTAAATATTACAAAATGTAATGTAAACATTACAATATGCGGGCAAGCCTCGACGTTCTGCCCCCATAGAGAGCATCATCATGAAAACCTTTACCACCTCGATTATTATGCTTCTTGCAGTAAGCCTGGTGCTTGCCGGAGTGCTTGTCGCAGGATGCACGCAGAGTAACGGCAGTACGTCAGGCTCTGCCGGGAGCAGCCAGCAGGCTTCCCCCACGGCGACGTACGCCGGGAACGCAAGCTACGGAGGCCACCAGTTCTCCGGGCAGAGGTTCCTCACCAACACGACGCTGCTCAATGCCGCCGCTGCCCAGCTCGGTGTTTCCGAGCAGGACCTCCAGAATGCCCTGACGCCCCAGAGCGGGCAGCGGATAAATCTTACTTCCGCGGCAGCCCAGCTTGGTGTAACTCCCGACCAGCTCCGTTCAGTGCTCGGTTTCCCGGCCGGCGGCTACCATGGGAACTATACCATGCCCATGATGACGCCAACATCGGGGTAATAACCGAAAACCCCACCCTTTTTTTGCGACTCTGGCCTGCAGTAAAACCCGACCGGAAGATCAAGTCAATACCTTTATTATTGTTATTCTCCGATTCCCCTCCTACAGGAGCAGTCGCGTATGAAAGTCATTGGAATAAACGCAAGTCCCCGCGGAAAGGACAGTAACACCTTAAAACTCACAAACGCTGTGCTCGCCGGGGCAAAGGAAGAGGGCGCGGAAACGGAACTTATCGATCTCTACACGCTGCGCATCGAATACTGCACGGCATGTGGGACCTGCTACGCCACCGGGGAGTGTACCCTGCTGGACGATTTCTCGGATCTCTTTGACCGGATCATGAACGCTGACGGGATCGTGCTTGGCGCCCCCAACTATGTCGATTGCGTGCCGGCCCCGATGAAGGCACTCTTCGACCGGATGGCCGATGCAATCCACTGCCAGATGTTGACCGGCAAATTCGGGTGCTCGGTCTGCACGGCGGGAGGGGCCGGCGAGACGGAGGTCGTCGGGTACATGAACAAGGTCCTCTCAACGCTTGGTGCCAACATCGTGGGAGGGATCGGCGTCGCGATCGGGCGCGACCCGGCGGCTCTCGGGAAAGCAGAAGGGGATGCCCATACCCTTGGAAAGACGCTTGCACAGGCCATCCGGGGAGACATCACTTATCCCGACCAGGACGCGCTTCACAAGCAGAAACGGGAGTACTTCTGCCAGCTGGTGAAGTACAACAAGGACCGGTTTGCCCACGAGTACGAATGGTACGAGCAGATGGGCTGGATGAAGTGAGCCTGACGGAGGCGGCCATGAAGAGCATCACCGCGGAAAAACTCGGGCTTGCACACGAACCGGTGGCAATCCTCTGGAGCAATACAAAACCTGAAGGAGCGCTCCAGATAAAACCGCACGGCCAGACCTGCATCATGCCCTTTTTTGCTCAGGTGGCAACAAAGGGGAAGACCGCCGTGTTCGACCGGGAGAGTTACGGCTGCCCCGGCGCCCGGGCCGGGCTTGGGTTTGGGAACGGGTACTACGATGCCTTCGGGGGCGCCGGGGTAGACTTCATGTCTGCCTTCTTTGTGAAAGGAGCAGAGAGCAGTAAAAATCCCGAGGCTTATTGTGCAACCGTGCAGCATATCCCTGAACGGGAGCGGGAGAAGTTCATCCACGGCGAGCGACTCCACAAAAACACGGAGAAAGCAAAGCGGTTCATGACAGCCGACCTGCCGATCATGGATATTGCCGAGAAGTACGTGATCTTCACCCCGTTGAGCAAGGTGAAGATCGGAGAGCAGCCGGTTGTCGTGGTGTTCCTGGCTGATCCCCTCCAGGTCACCGGCCTTGTTACGCTGGTCGGTGCCGTTCGCGAGGGAACGGATCCGGTCCGGGTCCCGCCCATGGCCGCCTGCCAGCAGATCGGGGCCTTTGTGTATGACGAGGCAAAAAAGGAGCACCCCCGGGCCGTTCTTGGGTACACCGACCTTGCTGCACGGGCGAACGTGGGAAAGACCATCCCGGAACAGATGTTCACGTTTGCGGTGCCGTTCACGCTCTACCGTGAGATGGAAGAGGAAGCAAAAAATGGTGTGTTCGATGGCCCGATCTGGAAAGGGCTTGCGGCGGAAAAGAAAGGAGTGGTATCATGACAGGTGAGGATTTCAGGACGATTGGGTCGAGGCTTGCGTCTGCATTCCGGCTCCAGACACGACCCCTTGCGGTGTACGGAACGGATGTTTTGCCAGTGGGCATTCCCCCGATGGCCGGGATCAACCGGTGTTTTGCGGTTTCCCTGTACCGGATGGCGGCAGGACGCGAAATATCGGCGATCTATGTTGGCGAGGGGGCAAATGAGGGCTGCTGCCTGGGGGGGCTGTTCCATGTGGGATACATCCCGGTGCCGGACGACATCAAATACTTCGTGTCGACCGGCAGGAAGGATGTCCGCGGCGGAGCAGCGGAGTTCTTAAAGGCGAGCCCGGATCTGGTTGACCGCTGCTCGGCAGCAGCCGGGCCGATCCACCCGCCGGGGAAGTATCTCGTTGTCCAGGCATGTGATGCCCTTCCCGATCCCATGCCCGATGTCCTCTCTCTCTGTATCTTCGGGAACGGTGAGCAGATCCGGAACATGGCGGCCCTCATCCATTTCGACCGGGACGACCCGTTCTCCCCGGTCATTGTCCCGTGGGGCTCGTCCTGCTCGACGTTTATCACGTTCCCGGCCGGCTTTGCGGAGAACACGCCCAAAAATACCGCGTTCATGGGGCCACAGGACCCTACGCAGAACCATTCTCTCCCGCCGGAGATGATGGGGCTGGGAATCCCCGCGGCGATGGCTGTGCGGATGGCAGACAACCTCGACGCATCGTTTGTTACCCGGCGGCCGCAGGTGGCCTTCCCCCGCCATGCTGCGCTGCAGGACCGGTAAGCGGTCCCTTTTTTAGGAAGTAATGATATCAGCGGCGTTCGGCCAGCAGGTACACGGCCCGGTGCGGCCCGAATTTGCTATTTACCTCAATCGTCTTCAGATTACGGATCTCAAAATACGGCGAGGTCAGGTTCCGGATCTCGGATTCCGATGAGAAATAGAGCGTTGTCCCGATCCGGGTCGTCCGGTATTTCCCGCTCCCGCCAAACTGGGGGTCGCTCTCATCAAAGCAGACCGAGAAGTACAAAGCCCCCGGGTCGGTGATTTTATGCACATTTCTGATATACGCCTCCCGGTCTTCCGGGAATATGTGGTGCAGGAGTTCCCAGTCATAGGCAAAGTCAAAAGTACTGGTCACTTCATGGAGGTCGCCGAGCAGGTCAGCGACCACAAACCTGCACCGGGCACCCCGCTTTTTTGCATGCTCCTGTGCAATCCTGATCGCGGCAGGAGAGCTGTCCACCCCTGTGACATCGAACCCGAGGCCGGCAAGATAGATCGCATAGTTGCCGGTACCGCACCCGAGATCGACGGCCCTGCAGGGCTGGACAATGCCCCCCTCTACCAGTTTTACCAGCGCATCGGGAGGTGTCTCGCTGTACCAGGGGATTGTGTCGAGGGGCAGGGTCTGGTAAATCCTGTCGATATCAGCGTATTTCATGCATACCGTCTCTGTGGAGTGATTAACTGACAGGGGTTTCAAGGTTTCTCTTGGCCGGCCGCACCCGCTTCCTGTGCGGGAACTGCAATCATTATAGTCCTCAAGGTTCAACGTTGTAAACTGTATTTTACATCCTCCGGCAGATGCCCGGAGGCACTGGGGGCAGCAGGGCCGCATGGAAACGGAGACAGAGAAGACCGGGGCAGGGTCGGTAAAGAAGGGGATCGATTACAAGTGGGTCGTCCTCTCCATTACGACCATCGAGATGTTCATGGTCTCCGTGAACGGGAGCATCACGCTCATCTCGCTGCCCGCGATCTTCAATGGCATCAACATCGACCCGCTCACCTCGTTCCAGTACCTCATCTGGGTACTGATGGGGTACAGCCTCGTCACCGCCACCCTGCTCCTTTCCTGCGGCCGGCTCTCGGATATGTACGGGAGGGTGAAGCTCTACAATCTCGGGTTTGCCATCTTTACCCTCGGGTCCATCCTGCTTTTTCTCACGCCGGATAAGGGTAGCGCAGGCGCCCTTGAAATTATTGCGTTCCGTCTCGTCCAGGGAGTGGGTGCGTCTTTTACCTTCTCCAACAGCGCAGCTATCCTCACCGATGCATTTCCTCCCGATGAGCGGGGCAAGGCGCTGGGACTCAACACCATCTCCTTTCTGTCAGGACAGTTCGTGGGTCTGATCCTCGGCGGCGTCCTCGCGTTCTACAACTGGCGGTATGTGTTTCTCGTCAGCGTACCGGTCGGTATCCTCGGCACCATATGGGCATATCTCAAACTTCGGGAAACACCGCTTCCCAAACGGGCCCGGAAGATCGATGTCTGGGGCAACATCACCTTTGTCGCCGGTCTCACGATCCTTTTGATCGGCATCACGTATGCCCTTCTTCCCTATGGGACAGACCCGATGGGCTGGGGCAACCCGTGGGTTCTTGGTGCGATCATCACCGGCATCCTTCTCCTGATCGCGTTTCCTGTCATCGAAAGCAGGGTCGAGGACCCGATGTTCCGGCTTAACCTCTTTAAGATCCGGGTTTTCACGCTTGCAAACACCGCCGGCTTCCTGAGCGCCCTTGCCCGGGGCGGCATGTTTTTTATCCTGATCCTGATGCTGCAGGGCATCTGGCTGCCCCTCCACGGCTACAGCTACGAGTCCACCCCCTTCTGGGCCGGGATCTTTATGCTGCCGCTCACCGCCGGCTTCGTGATCATGGGCCCGCTCTCGGGCTGGCTCTCGGACAAGTACGGCTCCCGGTGGTTTGCCACGTCCGGCCTGCTCCTCATCGCGCTCTCATTTATCGTCCTCGCTTCACTGCCCTATGATTTCGACTACCCCGTCTTTGCCGTCGCGCTCCTGATCATGGGTATAGGGAATGGCATGTTCGGTTCGCCCAACATTGCATCCATCATGAATGCGGTCCCCCCCGAGGATCGGGGAGTCGCATCGGGCATGCGGTCGATGCTGCAGAACAGCGGCATGGTCGTCTCGATGGCACTCTTCTTTACCATCGTCATCGTGAGCCTCACGCACCTCTTCCCCCCGGAACTTGCGACATCGCTCACCAGCGCCGGTGCACCGGGCCTGATCGCACCCATGAGTGCGATCCCGCCGACCGGTGCGCTGTTCGCCGCATTCCTGGGCTATAACCCGGTCCACACCATCCTCGTCTCCCTGCCCGCGACAGCTGTTGCTGCGATCAGCCCGGCGACAATCACGGTCCTGACCGGCACCACATGGTTCCCGACCACGCTTGCGAACGCCTTCATGCCCTCGCTGCGGATCTCCTTCTACATCGGCGCCCTGCTCTCGGTCATCGCGGCGGTCCTTGCGTCCATGACAGGGTCACGGTTCGTCCACGAGGAACAGGTTCAACGGGAGAAACCCGGGGAAGATATCGTGGATTCTGTTGAGGACCCGGGCGTGGATATCACCTGATACGCCCTCTCATATTGCCTTGACCGGGCGGAGCTGGAGGATAGAGGGGTGCCTCCCCGGGATATACCGGGGTTTAACCCGGGCACCCTCTCCTAGATCCCTTTTGAAAGGTTATACTGCTGGATCAGTTTTGCAGCCGCGACGAATGCCACGATGACGAGAACAAGGACGAAGATATCCATGACCGGAGAGTAGACCGCGTTGTTGGTGATCGCCCCGTTGAAGAGGTCGACAAGGTAGGTGAGCGGGGACATTTCGTTGGTCCAAGCCCAGCTCCCGAGCTGACTCAGCGGAATGAAGATGCCCGAGACAAAGATCAGGGGAAGGCGGATCAGGTTGGAGACCATCATCACGTTGGAGGGATTGCTCATGGCCGGGGACGAAAGGAGGGTCCCCAGGGCGGCAAAGGTAAACCCCCCCAGGATTAACGTTATCGCCAGGAGCAGGGGATGGGCGAGGGGTAAGTGAAGAAGGAGCGTTCCAGCACTCCAGACGATCGTAGTGATGACGATCCCGAAAAGCGCCCCTGCAAGGATGTCGCCAAGGATAATACTCTCCAGCGTTACCGGCAGGGACAAGAGGCGCTCGTAGGTCTTCTCCCGTTTCTCCCACGGGGTAATGAGCGGGCCGGTGGAGGATGAGGAGAAGAAGAGCATCATGCCAAGGAATGCCGGGAAGAAGAGGACGAGGTTGAGGTTCCGGCCAATAAAAAATGTCAGGAACATCAGGAAAGGAAACAGGAGACCGAAGATCACGACTGCTCCCTTATAATAGTAAATCCGCATGTTCTTCTCGGCAACAAGAAGGACGCTCCGGATAAAAAGCCTGGGATCCATCACGCACCTCCAGTGAGATGGACAAATGCCTCTTCAAGCGTCGGGCTTGACGTAGCAACCGAGATTATTTTCAGGTGTTCCCGTTCAGCAAGGGCGGCAAGGAATTTTACGGCAGGGTCCGGGTCATCCGTGTACAGCCTCCACTTGTCGCCGTGATTCTCCACGCGGAAGACTCCCCCGGTCTCAAGCCATTCTTTTTTCACCGGCTGGTCGAACGCGATCTCCACGTATTTTGCGGTATCGAAGGTCTTTTTGAGTCTCTCCGGGCTGCCCGTTGCCACGATCCGGCCTTTGTCGATGACGCTGATAACCGTGCAGAGCTCGTTTGCCTCCTCAATGTTGTGGGTGGTAAGAAAGATGGTACTGCCCTCTTCGTTCATCCGGCGGATCGTATCAAGCACGAGCCGGCGGCTGAACACGTCAAGCCCTCCTGTGGGCTCGTCAAGGAATAACACCGGTGGCGAGGGGACGATGGCACAGGCAATGCTGATCCGCTGCCGCATCCCTTTTGAGAAGGTGCGGACAATATCGTTTCTCCGCTCGGTGAGCCCAAGGATCGCAAGGATCTCCTCTGCCCGTTTTTTGCGGGAGATGCTGTCCATGCCGTAGAATTTTGCCGTCCAGAGAATATTCTGTTCGGCGGTCAGGTCAGAATAGACCGTGCCGTTCTCGGGTATGATCCCCATCTTCAGTTTGGCCTCGAGCGGGTGTCTTTCGATATCGATCCCGCAGATATGGGCAGAGCCGGCATCCGGTGTCAGCACCCCGGTAAGCATCCGGATGATAGTGGTCTTTCCGGCACCGTTGGGGCCGAGAAAACCAAAGATCTCCCCCTCTTTTACGGCAATACTGGCATCATGAACAGCCTTAAAAGATCCAAAGGATTTGCTGAGATTATCCGCTTCGATAATGTCCATGTATGGTTTCCTATACATCGTTACCGGCTGCGATCATATGAGGGTATCTTTTTTTATCCGGATACTGTAAGGTATGAAAAGAGTCCGTGTTGTTTTTGTCAGTACCCTGATCCACACATGAAATATTTTTTTCACTTAACGACGGCATTATCCCACGGCAATTTAAAAAAACAGTATGGAATCTGTACAGGGTGTATGCAGCGTTGGCGGAGCCAGCCCCGCGGGGCTTGTCACCGGGATTCTTCTCACCTTTTGTCTGGTGGCCGGGTTTACCTTTCTCTTTGCCCTTCTCGCAAGCCACATCCGGGATCGGAAAAAACAGCTGACGTTTATCGGCATCCTGGTCGCACTAATCTTCGCTCTTAACAGCGTCGCAGTCATATTCCCGGGACTCTTTGCGGTTTTGCCCATGCATCTCCCTGCGATGGCATTCCTCCTCCTGGTCCCGCTTGCGATTGTCCTTGCCGGGCTGCTCTGGTCCTGGCCGGAAAACCATGTCGGGATAACAACCGAAGCGGCGCTGTGCTCCCTGATCGTCACCGTCGCCGGGTTTGTGCTCTTAGCCCTTTTATCGATCTCCGGCCTTATGGTCCTTCTTGTTCACCCTGCAAACGCTCCTTCCGGCCAAGCTGCAGCTTTCCCGGGAGATTGCACGACGCTGGTCATGGCCATCATCGTGTTTGTGATCACTCTCGTCGTCGCCGCTGGCGGTTACAAGCTCGTCACCCTGTTCAGGAACCGGAAGGGCCAAAAATCTTCATAACGTTTCCCGATGCGGGCCCGGATTGAGTGGCAGGGCGAGACGATCATACGGGTGGTTCCTGCCCATGACGGAAGGAGGGGGTCAGGCGGTGTACTTTGTGCGAGTCCTTGGTTTATTCCGTATCGTTCCCGGTGTGGTTATCCAGCCGATTTTACGAGAGAAAAATCTGCGACATGGTGCTCCGGATCGCAACGGCCATGCAGCCGCTTCTTACAAAAAAATATGCCCGACCCCCTCCATAGTATATTCGCGACCGGGTAAAAATCATGTATTTTTACGACGGCTATATTCTATTATTGTCTTTGGGTGGTGGAGGGGGTCTGACGGTGTACTTTGGAGATTCCGGCGTTCCGGGACAGATCGCTGTAATGGCCCTATACTGTCTGATCCTAGAGTCCAGTGAGTGCCCGGAAGTCCCCCGTACAGAACACCGCTAAAGGGGAAAAATAAGTCTTTTTTACTGCGTTATTTTTGAATTTAACCCGATAATTGCAGACTTTTCTCCTGCGGTGGACAACAAAGCTCCGATATGCTGTCCACCAGCCATTATGGGGGGCAAACGGAGGTCAAATCGGGCCCGGATTAGCAGGAGGGAGGGTCGCTCGGACGTCTCGGTGGGGCTTCGTTGGGCGAGGGAACGTTTCAGACGAGCCTGATCGCAAAAGGGATAGAAGTGTCGAAAGTCTAACCGAAATGTAAAAGTCCACATTAGAATATTACAAGGAAAAAATAACGAAATATCAAAGATGTTTTGATGTGCCTTAATTTATTATAATGTCTAAAAAGTGTCGGATCCCATTTTTTGATCTTTTAAGGATCCTCTGTATTGCCCTGATCGTTTATTCCCATTTTGAATTTACCTATTTGCCCAATATCGGCGCAATTAACCCCAATCTTTTCTTATTCGTAGGGACTAGAATTTTTGGCTCTGTAGAAAACCTATCTAAAACAAGTTGTACCGACGACCGAAAGAGCTAAGGTACGGGGTCTCCTTACCTTGTTATGCGAATAACCTGTAAGGA
>Ga0209039_10001183_pt1 | contig 24856 bp, 23 predicted proteins | sample BogFormECP12_OM1_FD_188238 | JGI IMG/M metagenome (GOLD analysis project Ga0209039, IMG submission 188238) | Bog forest soil microbial communities from Calvert Island, British Columbia, Canada - ECP12_OM1 (SPAdes) (version 2) | ecosystem: Environmental > Aquatic > Freshwater > Wetlands > Bog ... | reverse complement strand
AGCTCATAGCTGGTTTTCTGCCAATGAAAACAGTTTTTTGGTTCTCTGCCATTTTTTCTTACACTCCTTTTTGTTTTTGTTTTTTGGGTTGTTCTGTGTAGCGTTGTTTCTCTGTTTCCTTCCAAGTACAGAACGCTACCGCGTGCTAATAATGCAGCATGCTTCCTTATAAACGCCGTGCCGTCTCAAAACCCTACTCAATCTCTTCAATTGTCGTCTTGGTTAAAGCCTTTATCTGTTCCAGCTCCGCTAACTCTCCATAACCGACCAAGGTTATGGCCGTTCCTTCGAGTCCCATCCTCGCGGTCCGCCCGATTCTGTGGAAATAAACGAGCGCATCCATGGGCACGTCATAATTGATTATATGCGTGATTCCCTGAATGTCCAAGCCTCGTGCTGCAACGTCTGTTGCCACGAGCAACTTCAGTTTTCCTCTCTTGAAAGAGTCTATTACACGGTTCCTCTGAGGCTGAGAAAACCCTGCATGCAAGGGCATTGCATTATGTCCTCGCGCCCTGAGCTTGTCAGCCAGAAAGCTTGTTTCCGTTCTGGTCCTGCAGAAGATTATTGCCCGTCCAATGTGGTTTGCCTCTAGTATACCGCAGAGACTCTCAAGCTTGCTGTGCGGATTTACGACTGTGTAGTATTGATGTATCTGCGTCACCGCTATCTCGTCTTTGCTGACGAGTATCTTCTCAGGATTCCTCATGTACTTATGGCATACATTCATGACTGTTCCGTCTATTGTAGCCGAAAACAGGCTTGTCTGCCTTGCAGACGGCAGTCTTGACATGACGTACTCTATGTCTTCTATGAACCCCATGTCAAGCATCCTGTCAGCCTCATCCAGTACCAGCACCCGCACGTTTGAAAGGTTTAACAGACGCCTTTCAATTAGGTCAATTATTCTTCCCGGCGTTCCAACTACAATTTGAACGCCCGATTCAAGCATCCGTACCTGGTTCTGAATAGGTTCTCCACCGTAAGCGGCTAAAACCTTGAATCCTGCGTACTTGCTGAATAGACGCATCTGTACCGCGACTTGCTCAGCAAGCTCGCGTGTGGGTTCCAAAATCAATCCTTGAACCCTTCTGTCCCTCGGGTCTAACCGTTCAATCATTGGTACGCCGAAAGCGGCAGTTTTGCCGGTCCCAGTCTGTGCCTGTCCAATTACATCCTTGCCCTCAAGCAATGGAGTTATGGCTTGAGCCTGAATCGGAAATAGATCCGTGAACCCAAGTTCTTCGATACCCTTCATTACTTCTGGACTGAGTGGCAAGTCCTTAAACTGTTGCATTTGCATATGGCTTCATGTCTCCTGCCACAAAAACTTGCATGCAAAATCTGAAGCTTTCAAAAGCTCTGTTACGCATGGATTAATGTGACAGGCACTACAAAGCTAGCCATGTATAAAAACGTTTACCGCCCAAACCAACCTCATTTCATGTATAAAGGCCGAATCACAGGCCTCCATCTATCAAAGCTGAAGAACAGCAAGCTTTTATCTGTGGCTATTCTCTGAAGATTGAACATCGTTCTGAAGGCGAACCTAGAATGCCATTCATAAAAGCCGCTTCGACGAAGGATTTGCAACCAGCCAGTATGATTGGCCTGGAGGTCAACGGGAAAGAAATTCTGCTGGCAAACCTAGACGGCAGATATTTCGCCATAGGAAATCGCTGCACGCATCTAAGCTGCCTGTTGTCGGACGGAACCCTTAAGGAAGGAAATGTCACGTGTCCTTGCCACATATCGATTTTTAACGCTAAGACCGGAGAAGTCATAAGAGGCCCAGCAAAGAAGCCTGAGCCAATGTTCGAGACGAAGATAGAAGGAGAAGAAATACTCATCAGCGTGCCTTAAGAGCGCACGACGGGCACGCGTTGACCTGCCTTTAAGCATCTGGTTTAGCCGCGACTCTTCTATGTCCCTTTTTTAGAAACTCTGGAGAAAACCGCGCGTAACGTCTTTGGCTGATCGAGCCAATGGATACCTTATGTTATCTGTTTCCTTAAGAGCCCTTAGCCGGTCAACCCTGAAATAGATTGGCGGGTGAGGATCCAGGCTTATCCATTCTTGAAGGCGGTAGGAAGGAATCCGTTCGAAAAGCAGACGCTTGAACCCGATTTTTTCGAGGGCGTCCGCTAACACTTTAGGTTGATGTATCACGATTGCCGAGACTAGGTCAGCTCTGGCTTCAAAGAATTTAGCTATAAAGAAGATTAGCGTCAGAACAGCCCAGAAATACACGAAGAAAAGCAAGCTAGAAAACAGCCATGGAATGAATGCAAGTAGCACATAAAATCTGAACAGAAACTCTGCGGACATCAGACCGAACAATAAGAGCGGATCGCGACCTCTAAGGTGGCCGAACTCGTGGCCGAGGACACTAATGATTTCATCCTCATTTAACTGAGCAAGAAGCCCTGTCGTGATGAGAACAGTGCCACGGCTCGGGCTGGGACCTGACGCTGCAGCGTTAGGGGCCATCGTGTTGGACACGACCACGTTAGGCATTGGAAAACCGAATTTCTGCCTGGTCTTTTCTACGAGTTCATATACATTTACTTTTTTCGCCGAGAGGTTCTCGGGGCTACATTGAAGACCGTACTTGCCAAAGATTTGACCTGTCGTGTCACAGTCGATTTCTCCCTTCTTGAGGATTGATTGCTCGTACACTTCTTTCTTGATTGCTTTCAATTTATCCGCCGGATAGTTCTTCTTGAAGTTCTCCTTCTCCTCCATTGGGAGACGATACTCCAGCAGATGAATACTTGGGTTGTTCGGCGTAATCCGCCAATCCGCTGTTCTCTCGACGAATTTGTTAGAGTAAAAAACGACCACAAGCTGAATGGCCAGAATCGTAATTGGAGCCAACCAACCATACTGCAGACTTTCAAGGCCAACGAACAAGAATAAGCTCACAGTTGTGAAAACCACGAACAACAGGATTTGCGTCTCCAAAAACAAGCGGTTTAGAGGTTTTTTCTCCTTGTTAGAAATCACTTCAGGAACTATTTCTTCACCTTCGCGCCAAGCAAAATACAGGGTGCTTTGCCTGATCTGTTCCTCAAAATAATCGATGCCGATGGCAACGTCCTGCCGAGCCTCCTCTACAGCCTGAGGGGCAACGCCCACACTCAATGGCGTAATCTCAATTCTCAAAATGCTATCGCCGTAAACCCTGACAGAGAGGCTACGTTTCCCCGTGCTGTCCAAAACATCGTAGGTAAGTACTGGCTGCCCATTTTCAGTGAAACGGGCAACATTAGTGAAACGATTTTTCTGGGAAATCAAGTATTTTTGGTAGAAGAAATCCATCATGTTCCCTATGAATTTGGCTGGAACCTCAATTTCGAGCACGTAAGAAGCAGTGGTGTTTGACATGGTATGCCCGTGGTTTTCTATACTAACCGTCATCCCTCAGATAAAGTATGCCTTATTTTTAGTTTTGCAGTGGAAGTTGCGTTCTTTCTCCAACATTCCAAAACAAATTGGCACGGAGAGACTCAGCTGTTCTTTATCTACGGTGTCTGCATGAATTGAATGAACTGTTGGAGAGTTCGATTCTGAAGAGTGTAATTCGTCCGTTTCTCTCGGCCAATCGTCGAGGAGAAGCTTGATCCATAGTCATGGCCAGGGTAGACTTCTGTGTCATTGGGCAATTTGGCGATTTTCTGCAATAAACTTACGTACATGTCTTTGACGCTTCCGTCGGGTAAATCGGTTCGGCCGCATTCACCCACGAAAAGTGTGTCTCCCGTCAACAATTTGCCATCAGTCAATAAGCATATGCTGTCAGGAGTATGTCCGGGCGTGTGGATTACCTTCAGACACACCTTGCCAACACGGATGATGTCGCCGTCAGCGACGCTGACATCTTTATCCACGTTTGACAGTTTATGAGCTACAATCTTCGAGTGGAAAGCTGACTTTAATTCTTCGTTTCCAGCTGTGTGGTCAGGATGACCATGAGTGTCCACGATATACTTCAGGTCAAAACCTTTTTCTTTAAGAAGAAGGGATATCGCGTCCGCATTAAAACTTGGGTCAACAACTACCGCTTCGCGTGAATCCTCATCAGCTATTACGTAGGAGAAGTTGTCGCCTCGATACTTGATCTGTTTAAAGAACATGAAAATCACTCGTCAAAGTATCTTCTTTTCTTAAAAGCGTTACCCTCCTTTGATTCTGGCATGAACACGGCAGTATCAAGTACGGATGTACTGGTCAACTTGAAGATGCTCCATCTTCATGCCAAGATCGGCCAGATCTTTCATGTTCTGAACGCAGCCTATGCTTGCGTCTATGTTTCGGTGAATTGGATGGAACCACATATACTTTGGAACTAGATTGAACTGCATCGGAACTTTTTTCAAAGCTTCGAATTCCTGGCTGATACCCTTGATTATTAGATCTTTCGCGCAGGCTACTCGTGTAGTGGTGTAGCTCTTGAGCAATTCAGACGCGCCGAAAGCACCGATACCATGCCACAACACGGCGTTCTCAGGCGAGGCCAAAGAATACAAAAAGAATTGTGGAGACGAAGGAGTCTCCTTGAAGTCGTAATTCGCGAGTTTGCTTCCTTCAACATTGAATGTGTCGTCAGCCTTTGCAACGCTTACGTCGCCTGGATCAATCGCGTTCGGGTAAAGCAACGCTGTCTTGTAGTCTACTTTCAGGCTTTTCAGTTTGGTGCCATCAAAGTAGATTCGTCCTCTGACGGCACGTTTAGAAGCGTAACCCTTGGTCGAATGCGGTATAGTGAGGAGGGTTGTAAGGTTCTTCATGCTTCTGCCCATGTATTTGTAAACGCGTTCGATTGATTCGTATCCAGAATGCGTCTCCCGAATTATCTGGTGTATCAGACCGTCATGTCCATCTTCTTCGAGGGCAGTTAGAGGCATTCGCATCGTGTACACGCCAAGGTCAATTCCGAAAGCTCTGGAAAGATCCTCAAGTTGCTCATACTTGACGCCGTCAACCATGTCCATATAACTTCCATTGCAAGTCTTAAGGTGGCGATTTATGAGCTCGATTTCCTCTCTGCAAATCAGTGAGCCGTCATATTTCTGCGCGAAATTCTTGTCAATTTTCAGGTTTTCTGTGTTGACGTTGGCGCATGGAAAAGCGCTCTGTCCACTGTCTACTATTGAATCCTTCAAGGGATTCATCGAGTACCTGTCTGGCTCAATCTCGTCAGTGTTCAGCAGAAACGGAACGATGACGCCTTGTGAAGGGTTGCTCAGCATCTCGCATATTTGCTGCACATCCTCTTTCGTGACCTCGTGAAGACCATAGTAGTAGAAGTGGTTTCCACATACCTCCAACAACCGAGCAGCAATGATTCCTTGCACTTCTTCCACTGTCAATTGGGGGTTTGAATATTCAACTGAGGCCCTGAGGAAGAAGTGTCCGCTGTCAAATGTCGCTTCGGTCCTGTGGCCCTTCTTAAAATGGAAGACTCGAACCTTCTTGCCGCCGTCCGGCTTGAAAGAAGCTAACTCATTCTCCAAGGACTCAACGCATGCCCAAGAGTTCTTCAGAAAATCCTCAGTTATAGTTCGCGCAAGCTCGGACATGACAATCAACCTCTTTCCAAAGACTCAGCCATACATAAACAGGTTCCAAGGGCCTGAGGCCCAAGGAACATTCGGGCCACTCGAGAACTTTCAGAGAATCCCAGCTTCTTCAAAGAATTAATTATTGAGGTTTCTTCGTTGGAAACATACAGGGAAACATCGCGTCCTTCTAATTTGCTCAAAAGAGAAGTTAACAAACCAACCGCCACATCTTCCTTTCGTTCGCTGCAAATGAGTGGACCAACCTCGGCCTTATGTCCGTACAGTTTGGCCACGGCATATCCAGTCAAGGATCCTTTTTGGACGGAAACGTAGCAAATGTTGCCTTCATCCAATAAGATAGGCTCAAGTAGCTTCCGTCGGTCAGCTCCAAAACATGAACGATCAAATTCCATGATCTCTTGCACGTCCTGTTTTTCAGCCTCTCTCGCAAAAGGACTTGTCGACAGAGCAACGCCTTTCCCTTTCAAAATCATGAAGTCTGAGATTCGTTTGAAGCCCAATCTTTCATAAAAGTGGATTCGGTCCATGTAAGCATACAGCCCCACGGTCTTGACACCTTTGCCCGACAAGTACTTAATCGAGTGCTCAACAAGCATTGATCCAGCCCCCCTGTTTCTGCGATTATCGAGAATCAGCAAGTTTCCAAACCAACCGACAAGGCCAAAACTGATGGTCGTTGCAAGACCTATTCGCTCGGAATCTTCAAGGAGGACGAAACATCCCTCCGGTTCAAGCTCAAGCATAAACTCGAAGTCCGCTTCACTCAGCTCCCATCCTAATGGCTTTGTAATCCCAACTGCGAACCCGAAGTCATCCCGAAACATCGGCCTCACATGAAACATAAACCATGCCCCAGCCTGAAGCTTTCCGCCCATTTCCAACACCAAAACGGAAGCATAAACTTTACTAATTCGCTACCCTTTCAAAATAGTCTTTATTGGAGGATTGGCAACAATAGAATCACAACTGAAAGTGAGGATACCTCGCAACGTCAAAATTGCGATGTTCTCGTTCACAGAATATTTCAAGGGCTTCGAGAAAGTCGCTGCGGTCAGAGAGATATTTGGGGAAGAAACCGAAAAAGCTCTTGGCAACCTCAAAGTTGAATTTGCAGGGATCAGAGGCTACATGGGAGTAAGCGAAATTGACGGGCACCTAATAGTCGGGGCGCGGTACCTGAATGAGGGCGATCCCGTAGACATTTATCTAGACATAATTCATGAGTTAGTTCACGTAAAGCAATTCCTTGAAGGAAAAGAACTTTTTGACAGCGACTACAACTATGTTGAAAGACCGACTGAAGTGGCAGCCTATCGCCACGCCGTAAAAGAAGCAAAACGGCTTGGTATGGATGACGGAAGAATTTGTGAATACCTCAAGACTGAATGGATGAGCGATGACGACCTTCAAAGACTCGCTAAAACAGTAGGCATCAAGTTAGTGCACTTCAAAGCCAAATAGTCTCGTAGATTACGCATGCAATCATGGGATGTTCATTTTTGTCTTGGCTACAGCAACAAGCGTTTGGTTTCATGGAGAGAACTTGAAGAGCTTGCGGACTAGGGCGTGTTGCTTGAGGCGCTGCGCGCGATCGTGTCGAGGTTCTGCAGGTTCGATGCATCGACATCTATACCTAGCCATTTCTTGCCTTCGTTTATTAGCAGTTTCTGGAACTCTTTGCTGGGGAACATTAGAAGGAGACCTTCTGCGGAAGCACTGCTTCTTCTGAAGTGCGTCTCAAAAATCAGCGAATTCTTGGAAACCAAGGCCTGATTTGCGATTAGGTTATCGATGATTGAATCGAAGGAATCCGTCACCGTCTGCGGAGGTTCAGGCACGAGTTGAAGGGAAACGAAATCAGCCATGGCGCTCAGGAAGGAGCATATCATAATTGACCCCATTTCTTCTATCGTTGACTCTCCCATTTCAGCATCAATGACCATGGAAGAACTCGTCATCACAGTTGCTGCGATTTTCTTGGCCTCTTCAGCCTCAAAAGCTAGTATGACATCGCAGTCCACGCTACCTCTGAGACGGCTTAATATTGCAGTTGTAGACTGTTCATGTTTAGCGAAAATTCTCGGCAAAAGATGAGGCGGACCCGTCTGCAATCGTGGAACTTCGATAGATACCTTTTCCTTGACGATTTCTGAAAGAGCGTTGGCCGCGTGTCCAGCGCCCATAGAACCGATTTCTAAGAGAACGTCCAGTTCCATGCATGTCGAAATAACTTCTGACAGTTCGTCAGGGTCAAAGGGTTTGGCGATGAAGCCTTTGGCTCCCAGTTTCAGAGCCGAAGCAATTATCGCTTGTTGATCAAGGGAACTGCAAACCACAACCTTTGTCGATGGAAACTCAGTAACAAGCTGCTTCAATGCGTCAAGGCCTGTTCTTGCTGCCTTGCCACCAGACATGACGATGTCCAACAGCACAACGTCAGGCCTGAATTCTCCGCACATTGAGACAGCTTCGTCTCCATTGGTGGCTTCACCAACGACGTTGTAACCTGACCCTGAAAGGGCCTGGCGTTCAAACTTTCTCATGAACAAAGAATCATCAACAATCAGAACAGAGACCATTCCGTCATCCCCGATCAACATGAGCAATTAATAAAGCGCTCACATATCTCTTATGAAATACTCGTAAGAATCATCAATTCATATGATTGAAAGAGAAAATTCCAGGAACTTTTTTCCAGTGCATGCTAGCCTTATGCGATATCCGCTTTTTGCTCTCTTCGTTCATATTTCTATAAGAAATCCTAGCACGTATCCATCATCTAAGCCAATGCAGCCACTATTTTCTTCTACTGAAAGCCAGAGTTCCTATAATAATCATGATAAGGTCAAAACCGACAATTATGGCAAGGTCAAGATAGAACGGGGGCGCATATGTTTGAGTCTGCCATTCACCCCCTCCGAGGACGATTACTCTCAAGGCAGTCACGCCATACGTTAATGGGTCGAAACGGGAGACTATTTGCAGCCAATAAGGAACAGCGTAGGGACCGCTGGTTGTTATTGGGAAAATGGCCCCGCTGAGGAAAAAGAGTGGCAAGTTTATGAAGCTTTGGATTACACCGAAACTCTCCAGGCTTTCCATGAAACTTGCTACTGTCAGGCCTATGCCCACAAGCCCAAACGTGATTAGGATCATTATAGGTAGGGCCTCCAAGAAGATTAGCATGTTCAGTTTTATACCAAAGACTAAGCCCAATGCAAAAACGATTATGCCTTGAATTACGGCGTCGGTGCTGTCGCCCAGCATTTTGCCCAGAAACACGGAGAAATGGGATATTGGTGCGACCAAGATTTCCTTCATGAATCCGAACTCTCTGTCCCATATGACTGAAATGCCCATAAACATCGAAGTGAACAGAAGCGTCTGCCCAATGATGCCAGGAAATATGAACTGTTGAGGAGTTAAGTTGCCTATTTGACTCGAAAACCGGATGCCGCTTCCGAATATGGCTAGCCAGAGGAGGGGTTGCACGAAACTGCTTATGATTCTCGCCCTGTCTCTTATGTATCGTTTGATTTCACGTAGCCATAGTGTGTATATGCCTCTAAGCTCGGTCATCTTATGGCTCTCCGCTTGATAGCTGACAGGCCGTGAAGCTCATCACCGCTTTGAGTTCTTATTGCCCGACCCGTATAGTGGAGGAAAACATCTGCGAGGTTAGGTTCACGCAGCGAAACAGATTCGACAAAAACGCCATTTTTCGCGGCTGCTTCCACTATTCTAGGCAAGAGGGCCTTTCCCCCACGAACAGTCAGTTCCACTTCGTCTCCCGCGATGTTAGTTCGGATAATCCCTACGGTCCCAGCGAGTATGGAGGACAGCTTTTCTGGTTCTTTTGTTTCCACCATGATGACGTCGCCTTCAAGTGTTTCTTTCAGGTTGGCAGGCGTGTCTGAAGCCACAATCTTTCCATAATCCATTATTGCGATTTTGTCTGAAAGCCTATCTGCCTCGTCCATATAATGCGTTGTAAGAACTACCGTTATGTCCTGCGCCTTCCTTAAATCCTCGATGTAGGTCCAAATGTGCTCCCGAGTTTGCGGATCAAGCCCGATTGTAGGCTCATCCAAGAACAGAACTTTGGGATAATGAATAAGCCCCCTCGCAATCTCTAATCGCCGTCTCATTCCACCGGAATAAGTCCGCATTAAGTCGTCAGCTCTCTTTTCAAGCTCGACCAATTTCAAAACCCTATCAATCCGAGACCTCTGTTCACCAGGGGGCACGCCGTAGAGATTTGCATGCATATACAGGTTCTCCCTACCCGTCAATCTGTCATCAATGCTGGGATCCTGAAAGACTATACCGATTGATTTCCGCACGAGGGCAGATTGTTTAACAACATCAAAACCGCTAACTTTCGCCCATCCAGAAGTAGGCTTCAAAATCGTGCACAACATCGAAATCGTCGTTGTCTTCCCTGCACCGTTCGGTCCCAAAAGACCAAAGACTTCCCCTCGTTCCACACAAATATTAAGCTTGTCAACAGCCACAAGACCATTAAATCTCCTGGTAAGTTCATTGGTTTCTATTGTAATTTCCAAGGGTCCTACATACGCTCTCCAAAGGATGAGTGGGCAAGCAGACGTGGAACCCGGAAAAAAAGCTTGTGGCAACAAATACTGTTTCAAGAAAACGATAGTCATACGTGTGCACGCAAAACAAATATAGAATCTACGAGTCTTGGAATAATCGAGAGTGAGAACATCAGATCCAAAGTCAGCCGCATCGGGTACATCAATCGAATCAGGGACAACTTGCTGAACATCAAAAAGAGAGAGCTTGCATCGTTGTATGAAGACTTGAAATCAGCTGACTGCGTTGTTTGTGGAGGTTCGGGAAGATCGCTTTATTCACTAAACGCGGCTATGAGTCAAATCGCGATAAGCCATATTGGCTGGAGAAACAAAGTTGTGTTAACCCCTGACGACCCAGGGTTTCCAGGAAAGAACATGTATGATGCGGCAGCAGAGCTTGAAAGGCGTTACAACAAAACTCTGCTCTTGGTAAATTCTGGAAGCGGAGTCTCTGGAGATCCGCTTGTTCTAGCTCAGGACCTGTGGAGATATATCAGTGAGAAAAAATCCACGAAATTCACGATGGGACTCATAACCTCAGGAGTGAATTCTCCACTTGCAGAAATTGCCAACAAATGCGGGCACACGGTAGAGTTAACAGGACGTGGCAAAGCAAAGCCCTCGCTCGACTACAGCGAAACAGGCATTATGGGAGACATCTTTGAACTCGGAAGCCTGCTCCTTCTTGGAATGATGACTGAAGCCATGTTCCGTAACCTAGAGGCTAACGAGGTGCTCCAGCTGTGCGTAGAAGAATTCGAGCAGCTTGGACCAATGGTGGACTCTATAACTGAGTCTGAAGATTATTCACGGCTCATTGACATTCTGGAAAGACGAACAGACGTGTTCCTAGGCGGGAAAGGCACGGCGAGCGAAATTGTCAAGATGGCTGCAATAAGACTATTCCACATCAAGAGCACCTTAGGGGACAACGTTTTCATAACCAGAGGAGTTAACACTCCGCCCCCGAGAGCAGGCGACCTCGAGATCCTGCTGTCTTATTCGGGCGAAACAAAACCGGTTATATCGTGGTGCAACATCCTGAAAAAAATGAATGGCACCGTCCTATCCATTACTGGAACAAAAAAATCCACGCTTGCAGAAAAATCCGACATGAACATAGCCTTAGAAGAAGAAGCCAAAGCTGGACAACCCCGCAGATTTTATATGAGAGCAGCCTACGTTTTGAGTCCGCTTCCCGTTAAATTGGTCGAAAGACTGGGCAAAAGAGGGTTGACCCTTCCAGAGTACATAATCAACTGGCACCATTCACTCACTGAATAGCCTCTATTTATGAAGTTGCTATTTCTTTGAATCAGAACTTGGCTGTCTACGTTGAAAAGGGATTTTGGGCCAAGAGAAATGCGGAGTCCTACGGGTCAGTTTCCCTTTTTTCAAAAGTCTTTCGCAATTAGTATTCGGAATATGAACTCACGATTAAGACTGATTCTTCATAAACCTCATAATTGCTCTTCCAGCCACAATAGAATTAGAACCAAAGCTGAGGAGAAGGCGGATTCATCTTATGATAACGGAATTCCAATCTTACATGATTGCATTGGTCATTGTATCGGTCAGTTTCATTGTACTCATTCCGCAAGTAGCCCATCCGCAACAGGCGACTGTTCTGTTGAGCCAAACCGTTGTTCTCACCGAAGACAATTATCAAGCACAATATAATCTGGTCTTGAACAAGGGTGATGAATTGCAGATTCAGCTTTCTGGAAACGGCCAACTGGTGGGTATCGCAACTGCACTTCAGAATTCGCCGACCCACCTATTGCTGGATCAAGCAGCTCAAACATATTACAATCTTCAATGGTCAGTTCCTCAGAACGGCGAATATGTTTTCTCAATTACTGCAGAAACGGGAGCGACCGCAACGATCCTAGTGACGAGAACCTCGCCATGAGCAACCAATCCTAAACTCAGAAGCCCCGCAACAACAGCGAACGCAATACAGGCTCGCAAAAACAGTCCCATTTCGACGTTGAAACACAAGTCATGCTCAATCCATTGTACACAAAATCTGGAAGAACCACCCTAGAAAACCCTTGTTGCTAAAGGAGTGTTTTTTAGTTTGGACCCAAAAGGAACATTGTGAGAAATGGGATGCAAACACCGAAGAGAGGGAAAATAGTGAAGTTTTCTAACTCGTATGAGAACTCAAGACGTGCCGAAGCCTATGCCAAGTTGGAGTTTCCCGGGACATATTACTTGGCGTACAGAGATCTGCCTGAAATCATCTTTGAACACGTGAAGGGAAAAGAGGCCCTAGACTTCGGATGCGGCACTGGACGTTCCACGCGTTTTCTCAAGAGATTGGGGTTCACCACTGTGGGAGTCGACATAGCCGAAGAGATGATTAACAAAGCCAGAGAATTCGATCCCAAAGGAGACTATCGGCTTATCAATGATGGCGACCTCAGCCAATTCGCTGACGGCACCTATGATATAGCATTGTCGGCCTTCACATTTGACAACGTTCCCACAAAAGAAAAGAAAATCAGAAATTTCAGGGAACTGAACAGAGTTTTGAAGGACGAAGGCGCACTAATCAACCTAGTCTCCTCCCCAGAAATCTACACGCATGAGTGGGCATCATTTTCCACAAAGGACTACCCCGAAAACAAACTCGCAAAAAGCGGAGAAATAGTAAAGATAATTCAGGTAGACACCGAAGACAAGAGACCAGTAGAAGACGTTCTCTGGAGAGCCGAATTCTACCAAAGCATCTATGCAGAAGCAGGACTTGAACCGATCAAAACCTATAAACCACTAGCAAAAGAAAATGAACCATTCAAATGGGTGAACGAAACCAAAATCGCGCCATGGACAATATATGTACTGAACCGAAAAGGCAAAAAGCACATGTAGAAACATGGCACGTGCCTTAGATGACCCAACGAAATCACAATTTGAATAAAAAGTATGTGATTTTCTATGATTGACCAAAGTACAGCTCTTTTGCTTATTACAGTAGCCGTGGCCAGTGCGGTTGAAGCAGTTGAGGCTCTCACCATTATTTTGGCGTCAGGAATTACTAGAGGCTGGCGTTCCACATTTGAAGGCGCATTACTTGCCATAGCTTGTTTGGGCGTAATTGTGGCGGCAGTAGGTACTGCACTAATTCAATATGTCCCCCTCTATATTTTGCGAACCCTAGTTGGAACACTGCTGCTTATTTTTGGGCTTCAATGGCTCACGAAAGCTATACTGCGCGAAACAGGTTTTAAGGCGCTGCATGATGAATGCGATATATACGACAAAGAGATAGCGACTCTTTCCAAGGAGAAAGGAATTCTTCGGGGAAAACGAGATTCTTTGGCTTTTGCAGTCAGCTTCAAAGGCGTACTCTTGGAAGGCATGGAAGTCATCATGATTGTGATCAGCTTTGGTTTAGCTAGCGGAGGTCATGATCAACTAGGAACTGCAGCGCTCGGAGCTCTTGTCGGCGTAGGCATCATATCGGTAGTAGGTGCTGTAGTTGCGAGACCTCTAGCTAGAGTACCTGAGAATTATATGAAGCTGGGAGTGGGTAATCTGCTAACCGTCTTTGGCGTCTTCTGGATGGGTGAAGGTGTCGGTGTCCACTGGCCTCTAGGAGATCTATTCATATTGGTACTCCTAGCGATAATCTTCGTGGCAACATTGGGATTGGTTACTTATTTCAAACGAGTTCACGAAAGTAAGATCGAGGTCCGAGCATAATGCCCATTGAGAAAACGCTAGGTGCACTTTGGAAAGGAATTAAAAGCTTTTTTTCATTCTGGAAGGACTTCCTAGTCGGCGATTCCCCAGTATTGGCATTAGGCGTATTAATCATCTTAGGTGTCGCTTATCTTTCACGTGGTTCCGCTATCTTAGCCCCAGCATCTACCATTATTCTGGTGCTTGTGCTGATGACATTTACTGTCTGGCAAAAGACGAAGACACGAAGCCATTCCCAGTCCTAACCGGTCCGGAACTTCGTTCATCAGCTATTAGAACTTTTAAAGCGTTAAGCGCACCTAAATTGGCGCGGAGCGTGGGATTCCCGCCCGACTTTAATTGTAAAGTGCACGCGATACGCAACTCTTTTCAATTTCAATGTGAGAAAAGAAACAACAATGCCAGTCAAATTTGTAATCTTTGATGTTGACGGAACCATTCTGCAAAGCTACAGTTGGCAATACATACATCAGAATCTGGGCACATGGAATGTAGCAAAAAAGCACTCTGACCAGTTTTTCAACGACCAAATCACTTACGAAGAATGGGCTAAGCTTGACACAGCGCTGTGGAAGGGACAAACCATTGCAAAGATCAAGCAGATCATCGAGCAAATGCCTTACACGATGGGTGCAAAGGAGACTCTGGCTGCTCTCAAAAGAAAAGGTATAGGAACCTATCTCCTGAGCGCAGGTCTATCCCAAGTCGCACAACGAGTTCAAGAGGAAACAAGCACAGGCGGATATTCGGCCAATAAGCTTGAAGTCGAAGACGGTTTTCTGACAGGCGAAGTGGAAGTAAATGTCTCTTTTTATGGCAAGGACAAACATTTGCCTCGAATCCTTAAAGAATTCAACGTTTCATTGAACGAATGCGCAGCAGTTGGCGACGACGTCACCCTCATACCTTTGTTCAAGAAAGTTGGCTTAGCCATAGCGTTCAATCCAGTTAGTGAGGCCGTAGAAAGAAATGCCGACGTGACGATCAGGGAACGAGACCTAAGAAGGATACTGCCATATCTGCTAAAAGCCGATAAGAGTTGAACCAAAGAAGCATGATAAGAGAGGCGCGCGTGTTACAACTTGTTACCTTTTACAATTCTTTTCGCATTACTGAAATGTGCTTTAAAGACTCACGCGCGCTGCTGACCACCTGTGCTTCATGGTCTCTCCGTCAGATTTGTAAGGCAGTTTCATGTAATGGTTTGGAGAGGAAGTAGCAGCGTTGGAGTTTAAAGAAGTAGTCGTCAAGCGGAGGAGCGTTAGAAAATTCAAGAAAGATGCTATCGCGGAGAAGTCTCTGCTGAAAGTGCTTGAGGCTGGGCGTTGGGCTCCATCGGCCGGCAATTGTCAACCTTGGCGTTTTCTGGTGGTTACTGATCCTGAAATCAAGGCGAAGATAGCAATTAACTGCACAAGCTTCAGTAAGAGACATTGGAAGCAATTTTCACCAGCACGAGCAAAATATCTTGCTGCTCGTTGTGGATCCTGGGACAAGTCCTACATGAGAGACATACCGATTCTTGTCGCAGTTTTTTACGGGTTACAAGAGAATATAAGCGATGAACTTGTTTTGGGCTCGGTTTGGATGGCTGTTGAGAACATGCTGCTGGCCGCTACAGATGAAGGACTTGGCAGCTGCGTATACACAGTTTTGAACAGGAACGAAGAAAGCAGGCTGAAACGTATTCTCAATGCAAACCAAAGAGACAGAATAGCCTGCATGGTTCAGCTCGGATGCACAAAGACTGAGTCAGTCTCCCCTTGCAGGAAACAGCTCAGCGAAATCGTATCGTACGAACATTTCTGAAAGACACAGTTTTAAACAGCAAGAGAGTTTTGAGAAGATCGCGCGCTCTTTTCTCAGTGATGGGTTAGTTTTGCGATCAGTCGTCGATGTCACTGCTACAACACAGCTATTAATCACCCAGCGCGTTGAAAGATGTGTGAAACTCCGAGAGAGAGCGCGACGGTGGAGAGGGGAATCTGGAATCAGTGAATAAGGAGGATATTAAGGCTGGCCTAAGGACACTGGGGTTGAAGAAAGGCGACTCTGTTGGCGTTCACAGCTCCTTGAGACGTTTCGGGCACGTTGAAGGTGGGGCTGATGCTGTTATCGACGCTTTATTGGAGATTGTTGGGCAGAAAGGAAACGTAGTAATGTCGACGCATTCTGCAAACGTGTCTGAAGATCGGAGGACACCTGAGGAGATTGCGATAGGAGTTTCATGGTTGCTTAAGCTTCTACCATATGATCCTAAGGAGACCCCCGTAAGAACGGACATAATTCCCGAGACTTTTAGAAAGAGGAAGGGTGTAGTCCGCGGCTCTCATCCCAGCAATTCTATCGCAGCTCTGGGACCGAACGCAAAAGAACTGTCAGAAGGCTGGCATAGACTGCTTGAACAGGACGGTTACATACTCCTCATCGGCGTTGGCCTAGAAAGCTGCAGTGCCATGCACTTGGCTGAGAAACGCGTCCAACTCCCTGAGCACATCCTAGAGAAGATCACTCCGCCACATTGGCTAACTGAGAAGTATCCTGAAGGCGAGTGGGAACGGGATTTTGGTCCCTACCCAGATTTTGCAAAGTTGACGAATCCTTGTATTGAGCGGGGCATAATGAAAACTGTTAAGGCTGGAGAAGCCACGCTTAAGCTAGTTAAGTTGAGAGGACTAATAGACCTGTACGTAGAGTATTTGAAGACGTATCCAGATCTCTTCTACAACAAATCGTGCAAACAAGCCGCATCTAGTGAGTCTGACAAAATCTAGATTTGAGAAGATCTGTAGCACGTGGACGCCGCCATCTACATCATAGTCCAATAGCTAGGTATAGCAAGCCGCTGGCCATTGCTATTATTCCAAGTGCAGTTGTTAGGTAGATTATTTTCGATTTTCCAGCGACTTTGATGAGAAAGTCAATCAGGAACAAACTTACAACTGTTGAAACGACAATTGCCACGATGAGTCCTGCCAAACCAATTTGGGCAACTGCAACGGCAATGTTCGATTTGGTAGTGGCTAGGGTTAGTCCAAAAGCCCCGACTGACGCGAAAATCCCTGCAAGAAATGATAATCTGAAAGCCTCGTATGGTTCCACGTTCATTAGCAGCATAGCGCTCGTCGTCATCCCTGACCTGCTGACTCCGGGCAGAGCTGCTATGCCCTGTGCGATTCCTATCACTAAGTAGTCCTTGCGTGTGAGATTTTCCAGTTTTCTTGAGCGCATTCCCTTTTCCCGTTTCTTCCTAGAGTACCGTATCACCACGGCATCTCCTATGAGGACAAACCCTACTATGAGCATGGGTATACCTACGGCGATTCCGTTTACAGAGTCAGCGACGAGATAGAGGGGAGTGCCTATAATGCCAGTTATTAACGTGACGACTACAACGTAGATGAGGAGTTTTCTATGCTCTTCATTCTTCGAACCCAGCAGTACTTGCACTACATCAATTAGTTCTTTTCTGAAGTACACTAATGCAGCGATTATTGTGCCTATCTCCATGAACAGGCCAAAAGTGTAAGCTTCCTGGAATGAGAGCTTGAGAAGATACGACGAGGAAACGATGATTTGTGTTTTGCTGCTAATAGGCAACCACTCGGAAATGCCTTGGATCACCCCTATTATCACTGAATATATCAACTGGAGAATAGTGGACAACAGCCATCAGCTCAAGGAATGTTCAAGAAGCCTCGAAAAGCTATAAGGATTTTCACTCGGTGATAATAAAGCACGCTCTAGCCTACACATGCTACTGTTGGGAGTGTTCTGAGGCTCTTTGCGGCAAGCAAGCCCGTTGTCTGGGTTGAAAGAAAAATAGGACAAAAGGAATCCAAGTCCCAAGAGCACTAACAAACATATCCACACCACAAAGGCGACGCATATCTTTTTTAGCGCGCGCTAAGCCAGGCCTCACCAGTTTCAACGGTCACAGATCCACGCATCTCCGCCACAGCGAGAATCGCCATCAAGTTCGGGTGCCAATAACCAATCGAAGGTATCGAAGACAGCTTTTGCGCCTTTAGTATTCGTCTTCTTCTTTGTCCTTTTCATTCTCTTCACCCTTTAACAAATGGATATTTTCGGCAGCTATCGAATGCCACGTCGAAGAGAAGCACTACAGGTCAGGCATCTTGTTCAAAGCACCGATTCTCTGTGGCTTTAGTCACATGATATCCTTCCTATCCTATTTCCTAGCCGTCCACCATCACTGCTGAGCATAGAAGATTTCAAACCGACTAATCTGTAATCTGCAAATAGTCTATTGAGGACATGTTTCGTTATATAGAAACGATACTACCGTTTCAAGCACATGCAGGCGCACAAAAGCTTTATTGGTTTATGTATGATCGGTTTCAGACCATGGCATTTGTTTCGGGGCCCCGAGCAGCCGACATTCCTCATCTCAAGTCGTTCCTTTTGGACGCGTGGCGATTGGCAGGACCTTCGGCTTTAGGGCGGACGGGGGCGACTGACGAGAACATTGCAGAAATCGCTTCAGAAAGTTTCCTTAAGGAGCTTATCGGAAATGCAGATCTAAGAGTCTTCATTGGCAAACAAGGAGAGGATATCGTAGGGTTCTGTGCAATACGAAAGGTTGATTATCAATCCGTCGAATTGGCAGGGATCATTGTTTGCCAAGACCTTCTTGGCAAAGGTATCGGAAACAATCTGTTTCGGAAAGCACTCGAAGAAGCCGTTGAATTAGGGTTCAATGTAATGTTGGTCAAAACAGAATCTACTAACGAGAGAGCTCTATCTTTCTACGAAAGCAAAAGATTCGTAAAACAGGGACAAATAGTCGAAGAACTCAGCGGCGCCAAAGTGAACCTGACTGTTCTACATCTTAATCTTCCGAAAAAGTTAGCACACGCGTGATTGAGCCTTTGGAGAGGATAAAGTCCAAAAAAAGAGCGCGCAAAACATTGGGGGGAGAACTTTATGCTCGTCCAATCTCCATCTCTCTCCTTCTCTCGCAAAGCGTTGTGGAGGCATCTTATGATGCTCCAAATAGTACATAGATCGCTCAATGATGTATATAGCGCGCGTCTTCTTTCCCATTTTTGTAGTCGTAATTGGTAACAATGTCTTAGGTGACTTTTAGCGCGAACGATTTGAAATTGAAGTGCGGGGGTGGGCCCACCCCAATTTACCGGTAAGAATATATGCCTAGAATATGCTGGGCGAGTGTGCATTTATTCATGTTTTCGGGCTATAGGACCAGGATAAGGCTTAGTTTCTCTGTGGAACGCATGCTTAATGTTTAATAGATACTACCATAAGCTATATTTTCGGCAGATCTTTTGCGGTTGTTGGTTTGATGGCGGACAACCAAGATCCTTTGTCTCTTTCTGCTGACGACGTTCTAGCTTGGCTGAAGACGTCTGAGTCTGGGCTGTCCTCGCAGGAAGTTCAGAGCCGCCTTGCAAAGTACGGACCGAACGAGCTGGCTGAGAAGCAGAAACGCACAGGGCTTGTTGAGGTTCTGTATCACCTGAGAAATCCGCTTGTGCTGATCCTTCTAATTGCGGGTTTGATCTCCGGGCTTGTGGGAGACGTAACGGACGCAGTTATAATTTCCGTGATTGTGCTTGTTAGCATTTTTCTTGACGTATATCAAGAATCTAAGGCTCAGAACGCCGCTGAAGCGCTTAAAGAAAGAGTGACCACGAAGGCGACGGTTCTTAGGAACGGTGTCAAGCAAGAAGTGAAGCTTGCCGAAATCGTTCCAGGCGACATAGTGTATCTTATAGCGGGAGACCTTGTTCCTGCGGATTCCAGATTAATCAGCGCGAAGGACTTGAACCTTAACCAGTCAACGTTGACGGGCGAAGCGTTTCCAGTTGAAAAGAATGCTGCTCCGCTCGCAGCCGAGGCGTCTGAGCTGACCAGCTGGAACAACTACGTATTCTTGGGGACCTCAGTAGTTAGCGGAACCGGAACCGCGGTCGTGGTGAATACCGGGAGCTTAACCGAGTACGGGAAAATTGCCAAAGAACTCGTGGCTAAGGCACCTGAAACCGAGTTTGAGAGGGGGCTTCGGCGATTCGGAGCTTTAATGACTGAAGTCACGCTTTTCCTCGTGGTTTTCGTCTTTCTTGCACGCGCCGCGTTTTTCTATACGGGAACCCGCAGCATTTTCGATTCACTGCTTTTCGCGGTAGCTCTTGCGGTGGGCTTGACTCCAGAGCTTTTGCCCATGATAATGTCCATTAATCTCTCCAGAGGCGCCGTGGCAATGTCCAAAAAAGGCGTTATCGTGAAACGGCTGGCCTCGATACAGAACTTTGGCAATATGGACGTTTTATGCACAGATAAAACCGGCACACTCACCGAGAACAAGCTCACGCTAACCGAGTACACGGATCTTGATGGAAAAGAAGCGCCGAAAGTGCTAATGTACGCTTACTTCAACAGCGTCTTTGATGCGGGACTGAAAAGCCCGCTGGACGACGCCGTGCTTCAGTATAAGCAGTTCGACGTGACCCGCATCAGCAAAATTGACGAGATCCCGTTTGATTTTATCCGGAGACGCATTTCGGTAGTGGTCGAGTACGAAGGGCAAAGACTCGTAATCTCCAAAGGAGCCTCCGAAGAAATCCTCAAGATATGCACCTACTGCGAAACCGACGAAAACCTGACCGATTTGACAAATGTTTGCCAGGACAAATTTGAGCAGAAAGACAACGCCCTCAGCGCACAGGGATACAGGGTTTTAGCCGTTGCGTACAAGAGAGCCAAAGACGACAAAACGCACTACTCAATTGGCGACGAAACCGACATGATTTTTCTGGGGTTCCTATCTTTTCTCGACCCGCCTAAGGAAAGCGCGAAGGAATCTATCCATTTGCTGGCCAGAGACGGCGTGGAACTCAAAGTCGTCACGGGCGACAATGAACTCGTCACAAAAACAATCTGTGAGCAACTGGGCTTCAACATAAAAGGAGAAATCCTGGGAAACGAAATCGCTCAGCTCCAAAACGATGCCCTAGCCCGAGTTGTGGAGGACAACAACATTTTTGCCCGTGTAAACCCAGCTCAGAAAGACAGAGTGATCCAGGCCTTAAGAACTAACGGGCACGTGGTGGGGTACATAGGAGACGGCATCAACGACGCACCCTCCTTGAAGACGGCCGACGTGGGCATATCGGTGGAAAACGCTGTTGACGTCGCGAAAGAATCCGCCGACCTCATATTGCTGCGGCCTGACTTGACTGTTCTTGATCAAGGCGTTTTGGAAGGCCGGAAAACCTTCGGCAACACTATGAAGTACATTTTGATGAGCGTAAGCTCGAACTTCGGCACAATGTTTAGCGTGGCCGGAGCGTCCCTGTTCCTGAACTTTCTGCCCATGACGGCTACTCAGATTCTCCTGAACAACCTCTTGTACGATTTCTCCGAAGCGACTATTCCAACAGACAACGTAGACGAAGAGTACATTGAAAAACCCAAAAAGCTGGACATCTCGTACATAAGAAGATTCATGGTGATCCTGGGACCTGTAAGCTCTATATTTGATTTTATGACTTTCTTCTTGATGTTGGAAGTGTTCAAAGCAGCGGTTCCCGTTTTTCAAACCGCATGGTTTGTGGAGTCGCTTTCAACGCAAACGCTTGTGGTTTTCGTGTTGAGAACCAGAAAAACGCCATTTTACAAGAGCAAGCCCGGCAAATGGTTGTTGATGAGCAGCTTGGCCGTGGTGGTGACCGCGTTCATATTGCCCTACATACCGTTCGTCGGTTCCGTGTTCGGGTTTTCGCCTCCTCCAGCAACATTCTACCTTGCCCTGGCTGGGATAATAGCCGCCTATCTGTTCCTGATTGAGGTTGTCAAGAAATGGTTCCTGAAACAATATGCTTACCGCTTAGAACAAGTCTATGTGCCCAGAAAGACGAAACAGCAGGGCAGGCTAAACAACCAAGCAGTCCCCATTGTTCTGCACGAAGACTAGCGTTTGAGTCTGCATTTTGTGGATCCAACCTTGATGTGAACTTGCGATGCGCGCACACAACATCATAAATTGAGTTTATCTAACTGAAATAAGCTCAAAATAGGATTTGAAATTGAAGTGCGGGGGGTGGGATTTGAACCCACGAACCCCTACAGGATAGGCGCCTCAGGCCTACGCCTTTGACCATGCTTGGCAACCCCCGCCCTGAAGCTATTGTGCTAACTTCTAATTTGGTGTATGAATTAAAACTTACCTATGTCGGACTGTGGAAAAAAGACAAGAATCTGATGTTAAGTATTGAAGTCAGACTATGCGGAAATCCTCTTTTACAGTCGTAAGCACCACGTGTGTATTAGTGCGCTCTACGTAGGGTAGGGATAGGATGTGTTTCGTGAATTTGCTCAAGTCTTCTCGAGTCTTAAATTTGGCGATTATCGCCGCGTCCGCCAAGCCTGTCAAGTCATAGACGCAGCAGACATTTGGAATACGGGCAATTTCATTCTCGATTTCCAATAGTCTTCCTTTTGAAACTGTGATTTCCGTCATTACAGTCAACTCGTAACCGAGCTTCTCCTGATCCAGAAGTGCCGCGTAACCTCGGATTACATCTTCATCCTCCATCTTCCGTATCCGCGATAGCGCCGTGCCGACTGAAATGCCGCATTGCCTTGCGACTTGTCTTGACGAAAGCCTCGCATCAACGGTTAACGCCTTCAATATTTTGACATCTGTCTCATCCAGCTGCATGTTTACACACCATTTCTACACATTCATCCAATATTGACCAGCATTATTTAACATTTGCCTTCCAAATGTGCAATAACATTTTTATACGCACATAAATACTCCATAATATTATAAATTTGTACTTTGAGGCAGAAACATGACGCAAACAAGAATGAACGCAAACTACGACACATCCCTTAAACTCACGAAAAATGCCGACTTCATCCTCCTGCACTTTACCGACTTACTCGGCTACCTAAAAGGCCGAACCATACCATCCGACCAAGCCAAAAACGCCCTGACAGAGGGGGTAACCTTTGACGGTTCCTCAATGATAGGTGGAGCAAACATAGAAGACAGCGACATGATCATGAAACCCGATCCTGCAACTTTCACAGTTTGCCCCCACTACTTCTACGACAACAGCGTTGCAACCTTCATATGCGACATCAAAAAACCAGACGGCACACAGTACGAGGATGACGTACGATATATTCTGAAGAAAGAGATGAAAAAAATGCTGACGGAGGGATATGAAGCCACAGCAGCAGCCGAACTGGAGTTCTATCTGGTGCAACAAAACGAAAAAGGCGAAACAGAACCCGTGGAGAACCACCTAGTAGACACACAACGTTACTTCGACAACGCGCCGGGGCGAGACAAAACCGAATCGTATCGCATGGAACTTTCAAAGGTTCTCTCAGCCATGGGAATCACCGTGGAAAGACAGCACCACGAAGTCGGCTCAGCCCAGAACGAAATCACTGTCAAATACTCTAATCTCCTGACCACCGCAGACAATATAATGCGGCACAAGTTTGCAGCCAAAGCCACAGCCGAGAAAAAATACGGTTGGACGGCGACGTTCATGCCTAAACCTTGGCAAGGCAAAGCCGGCAGCGGCATGCACATCCACGTCGGCCTCCGCAACTCCAGCAAGAACCAAAACGCCTTCCACGATCAGAACGGTTACGCCGGCATCTCACAAGAATGTCGTTACTTCATCGGAGGCCTCCTTGAACACGCCGAAGCCCTGTGCCCAATCATCGCGCCCTCGGTCAACAGTTACAAGAGACTGGTACCCGGCTACGAAGCACCCGTCTACGTGGCATGGAGCAAGAGAAACCGTTCCGCACTCGTCAGAGTCCCTGCATTCAACCCTGAAAACAGCGAGGAAGCAAGGATAGAGTTCAGATGCCCAGACCCCCTCTGCAACCCATACTTGACGTATACTGTCACATTTGAAGCTGGCTTCGACGGCATCAAAAGAAAAATCGATCCCGGCGACCCAGTAGACTTGAATATCTACCACTTAACAGATGAAGAAAAAAGAAAACTAAACGTCAAGATTCTGCCAACAACATTGAAGGAAGCCCTCGAAACGTGGAAAAACGACGAAATCTGCATAAAAGCATTAGGCACAAAGATCGCCGACAAGTACGTCGACCTCAAAATGAAGGAGTGGAAAGAATACGAACCAAACATGCCTTCAGACAAGAATGAAGTGACAAAATGGGAGAGACAAAAATACCTCTATGCCTAGGCTTGAACCAAAGAGCAAACCGTGCCAAACAGCTAAACCTTCGGTTTCTGGACTAAATCTTCTATCCTTGCCTTTTTGAGCAATAGGACGTGTTTGACAAGCTCATTCACAACCGATTCAAAGACCTTCTTGCCCTTTTCAGCTGAAGCCGTTGACTGTTTGCCATAGACTCCCGAACTTGTCTCATCTACCGTGCTCAATGGCAGAGTCAAACCTTCCACCTGCAAAACATTCCTACTGAGCTCCTCATCCAAAACCTTCTTCATATCCACAAGTTTCGGGTGCAAAGCCAAATTCATTGATGTCTCTTCTGCCCCCGCATGCCTTCTCTCATCAGCGGCGAAAAAGTCCGGCAGAAGTTTCAAAGCGGCAGGCCACCATTGAAAAACAGATAAGAAGACCCCTTCTTCCCTTAACTCCGTACCCAATTGTGAAAGCGCAGCCAAGTTTCCTCCATGACCGTTCACGACAACGATTTTCCTCACGCCAAAATATTCAAGCGACAAACAAGTCTCCTTTATGTACGCCTTGAATGTTTTTGGAGAAATGAAGATCGTTCCCCAAAACTGTTTGTGATGCGAGCTTACTCCGAACGGGATAACCTGCAAACACAATACTCCTGTCCGATTCGCAGTCTCCTCAGCGATTCTTTTGGCGATCAGATGATCAGTTCCTAATGGATTCGCAGGGCCATGCTGCTCGTTCGCACCGACTGGAAGAATGGCAATGTCATTAT
>Ga0209039_10001182_pt1 | contig 24857 bp, 17 predicted proteins | sample BogFormECP12_OM1_FD_188238 | JGI IMG/M metagenome (GOLD analysis project Ga0209039, IMG submission 188238) | Bog forest soil microbial communities from Calvert Island, British Columbia, Canada - ECP12_OM1 (SPAdes) (version 2) | ecosystem: Environmental > Aquatic > Freshwater > Wetlands > Bog ... | reverse complement strand
TTGATCGCCGCGGTTGTGGTGGTCATCCTCATCATCGTGGTGGTGGCCGTGGGATACGGGGCGGGATGGTTTGGGAAGTCCTCATCGTCCTCGAACAGCACGACCGGCTGCACTCTTCCGAGCGCCGGAACCCTGAAGGGGGAGGGCTCGACACTCGTGGCCCCCCTGATGGACCAGTGGGCCACCTCCTACTGGACCGGCTCGATTGTCACCTACGATTCGGCGGGTAGCTCGGCTGGTATCCAGGCCGTGTCGACCAAGCTGGTGGACTTCGGCGCGAGCGATGCGCCGCTGACACACGCCCAGCGCGCCGCGGCCCCGGGAATCCTTACGATCCCCGAGTCGGCCGGCGGTGTGGTACCCATCTACAACGTTCCCGGACTGAAGGCAGCTCTCAACTTCAACGGCTCGGTCTTGGCCCAGATGTTTGACGGCCAGATTACGAACTGGAACAACACCGCGCTTCAGTCGTTGAACGTGGGCGTCGTGCTTCCCAGCCAGACCATTCTGCCCATCTACCGGACAGGGGGAAGCGGCACGTCGTTCATCTTCACGAGCTTCCTGACGCTCGAGAACAGCTACTGGGCATCCCACTACAACAAGAACACCTCTTGGCCCAGCGGTCTTCCCGGCACGGGAGCTTCGGGAAACGGCGGTGTGGCGACCACGGTTTCCACCACCACCTACTCGCTTGGGTACGTCGACCTGAATTACGCGCTGACGACCTCGGGCATCGGAGTTGGCAACGTCGAGAACCCCTCGGGGAAGTTCATTCATGCGACGGTGGCCGACACCGCGTCCGCCTTGGCGGACTCGTCGGTCACGCTCCCCGCTGGAAGTGGGGATTGGTACAACGTGTCGTACCTGAATGCCCCCGGCGCGGGCGACTACCCGATCACGTCGTTGACCTACGTGCTGGTCTATCAGAACCTGAGCGCGGCGTACTCGGGATACTCGCAGAACAGCGCGCAGAACCTGGTCGACTTCCTGCACTGGGTGATCACGACCGGGCAGTCCTGGTCCGCTCTGCTCTACTACGTCCCGTTGCCCACCTCCGTCACGACGGCCGACAACGCCACGATCAACTCCATGACCTTCGGCGGAAGCACCATCGCTGGGTGCGTTCCGGCGGGCGGGGGAGCCCCTGGGTAGGCGGTCGGACGCAGACCGGGCGGCTCGGCTGAGGTTCCGATGGAGTCGCCAACCCCTTCCTCTTCTTCTTCGAATCGGCCGCCTCTTGCACGCGTCTTGACGAAGACCCTGCTTCGGGGGGCACTTCCCGCGTTCGCGGCCGCGATCGTAGGGGGGGTGACCTACGTTCAGGGCTACACGCTCGGACCGTTCGGTCTGTCGCATCTCGTCGCCCTATGGTTGACCGTCGCCGTGGCCGTCGCGGCGACCTTCGGGGTGGTCGCAGGGTTGGCGTACGTCGCTCGGCGCTGGCCCGACCCGACCTTCTTCGGCGTGGTGGCGGCGGTGGGACTTTCGATCATCGCGCTCGCCGTCGCGATCGTGGGGATCCTGGTCTACAATTCCCAGGCGTCGTTCCGCGCTTTTGGATGGAGTTTCCTCTTCGGCCAGATCTGGGACCCGAACCGACAGATCTTCGGGGTCGTGCCGTTCGTCTACGGCACTCTGATCACGAGCGCCCTGGCCCTCCTCATTGCTCTCCCGTTGGCCCTGGGCTCGGCGATCTTCATCACGACCCAGGCCCCGCGCTGGCTTCGGCGTCCCATCGGTTCGGCGATTGAGCTCCTCGCCGCTGTTCCTTCGGTGATCTATGGATTCTGGGGGCTGTACATCGTCCACCCGTACATGCAACTCACGGTCGAACCGGCGCTTCAGAAGTACCTCGGGTGGACGGGTCTCTTCAGTGGCACGCCCATCGGCCTCGACCTTCTGACGGCCGGGGTGATTCTCGCGATCATGATCGTCCCGACCATCGCGGCGGTCAGCCGAGATACCCTGGCGGCCGTGCCGGCGGCCCAGAAGGAAGCCGCGCTCAGCCTCGGAGCGACCGACTGGGAGACCATCCACGTCGCGATGCTCCCCTACGCCCGCTCCGGGATCATCGGCGGAGTGATCCTCGGACTCGGTCGCGCGCTCGGCGAGACCATGGCCGTGACGATGGTCGTCGGCAATGTCGACCAGATTCCGACCTCCTTGCTCTCCCACGGCCAGACCATCGCGAGCCTGATCGCGACCGAGCTCCTCAACAACAACGGCCCCCTCCAGATCTCGGCCATCCTGGAGTGCGGGCTCGTCCTCCTGCTGGTCTCCCTCCTCGTCAACGTCGTCGCCCGATTGCTCGTCTGGCGCGTGGCGAAGGTCGGCGGGGGGGCGATCGAATGAAGTTCGACCGTCACGCCCGTCGCAAGCTGCTGAGCCACTCCGTCGCGGTGCTCACGGGGCTCGCGGTCGTGGCCGTGCTCTACCCGCTCGTCAGCATCGTCTACGAGGCCGCGGTCCGCGGAGGCGGAGTGCTGTTCCAGAACGGGTTCTTGACCTCCGTCCCCCCCAACGGTTGTACGGTGGTCTCGTGCTCCACCGTCGGGATCGGCCCCGCCATCGTCGGCAGTTTCATCATGGTCGGTCTCGCCTCCCTACTGGCCGTACCGGTCGGAGTGATGGCCGGCATCTTCGCCTCCGAGTACCGGACCCGCGGATTTGGTCGCGCGGTCAGCTTCACCGCCGACGTTCTCTCCGGCGTCCCGTCGATCATCATGGGCGCCTTCATCTACGGTTACTTCGTGCTCTACGATCCCAGCTCTACGTACAGCGGCTTCACGGGCTCCCTCGCGCTCGCGGCCATCATGATCCCCATCGTCGTGCGGACCACGGAGGAAGCCCTTCGTACCGTTCCGAACGCCATGCGCGAGGCCGCCATCGCGCTCGGGATATCGAAGTGGAAGATGACCCTCCGCATCGTCCTTGTGGCCGCGTTGCCCGGGGTGGCGACCGGCGTCCTTCTCGCCGTCATGCGGACGGCGGGCGATGCTGCTCCTCTCATCTTCACCGCGCTGGGGTCGAACCTGTACCCCCACGACCTCTTCCACCAACCGATGCCCGCCTTGCCCCTGTTGATCTTCAACTTCGCCCTGAGCAACGAGTCGAACTGGCGCGAGGTGGCCTGGGGTGCAACGCTCTTCCTGCTCCTCGTAATCCTCATCACGAACATCATTTCCCGGATGGTCATCCATCGGTTGAGCGAGAAGATGACCGGGAATGCGTAGGGCACCATGGAAGGGTCCAAGCTGACGGTCGAGCAACTCACGACCTCGTCGAAACTGACGGTCGACCGGCTCACCGCCTACTATGGGGAGAAGCCGGCGATCTCCGATATCTCCCTCCAATTCCCGGACCGGCAGGTCACCGCGATCATCGGGCCGTCGGGCTGCGGCAAGTCGACCCTCATCCGGTGCCTGAACCGGCTCCACGAGACGGCCTACAGGACCCGGGTCGAAGGTCGCGTTCTGCTCGACAACGAGGACATCTACGCGCTCGACCCGGTGCGGGTGCGCCGTCGGATCGGCATGGTGTTCCAGAAGCCGAATCCGTTCGTCACGATGTCGATCTACGACAACGTGAGCGCAGCCCTACGGTTCAACGGTCGGCCGTCCCGGGACGAGACCGACCGCACCGTGGTCCGCAGCCTGGAGCAGGCCGCTCTGTGGGAGGAGGTCAAGGACCGGATCGACGCCCCCGCGGTGTCCCTTTCGGGAGGCCAGCAGCAGCGGCTCTGTATCGCCCGCGCCCTGGCGGCGGACCCCGAAGTGCTGCTGATGGACGAACCCTGTTCGGCCCTCGACCCGATCGCCACCGCGAAGATCGAGGAACTGATCGGCCGCCTGAAACACGACTACACCGTCATCATCGTGACGCACAACATGCAGCAGGCGGCGCGGGTGGCCGACTACACGGCGTTCCTCTACCTGGGAAAGCTCATCGAGTTCGGACCCACCGAGCAGGTGTTCGAGCGGCCCACGGAAAAGTTGACGGAATCGTACATCACAGGAAGGTTCGGATGAGCGAAGACCCTCTCGCGGACAAGGGCGTCCCCCGCGGATACGACCTGTTGATTCGGCACCTGAAGGAGCGGTCGGTCCAGCTCGGCGAATGGGCCCTCGGCATGTTCCACGACGGCTGGCGGGCGTTCAACGACGGCGACCTCAAGGCCGCCCAAGCGGTGCTCGACCGGGACGCGCAACTCGACCGGCTCGATGAGGACATGGAACACGCGACCATCGCGTTCCTCGTCCTGCGTCAGCCCGCCGCGGTCGACCTCCGCACCGCGGCCGCGCTCCTCAAGATCACGACCCACCTCGACCGGGTCGGGCGGTTGGGATTCGACATGGCCCGGATCACCACCGCCGGCGTCGTGAAAGAGCTCGCGGACATCCAGAACCACCTCCAGCGGATGGACGAGATCGTGGAATCGATGGTCCGACAGGCGCTCGATGCCCTGGCCGGCGACCAGGCCGAGCTCGCCCGGGAGCTTTTCCGGCGGGACGATACCGTCGACCGGATGCACCGGGAGGCGAACCGGATGATCATCTCGGCGCTCGAGAAGCGCCCCGAGTTCGCCCAACGCTTGGCGAGCGACCTATTGGTCGCCCGTCACTTCGAGCGGATCGCGGACAATGCGTGCAAGGTCGGGGAGAAGACGATCTACGCGCTCACCGGACAGCGGCGGTCGGAGTATCTTCCGCGTCACCCGTTCCGGCCGTACGCGCTCGAGACGCCCGTGCCCGAAACGGGCCGAGGTCGCCAGTAGGGTGGGTCCGTCCGCCGCTCGCTCCGCCAATACGGAAGCTCCATGCGGGCCGGCAGTGTGGCGGCCTCACGACGGGCTCGCCCGGGCGCTCCCGCATTCTAGCCCGGTCAAGGATGGAGGACCTTCGAGGCGTCCCCGAGCTGAAAGAACGACTCTAACACCGCCCCGGCGAGAGCATCGCTCATCGTCGTCAAAAGGGTAAAGGCGAGGAGCGGGGCAGTCTCAGCATGCCCTATAAGAATCCGAATGTGCGCCGCGCGTACAATGCGGCGTACCAGCCTTCGTACTGTCTGAATCACAAAACGGCGGCGCTGGCCCGGCAGAGGAGAAGGAAGAGAGACGCTCGACTATACCTGCAGGCGCGGAAGCGTGCGGAAAAGTGCTCTCGTTGCGGAGAGTCGGACGTTCGGTGCCTCGACTTCCATCACCGTCCCCGTCATGTGAAGGTTGCCGGACTGGCACGACTGGCCACCGACGGAGCGGCTATCAAGACCATCGAGCGCGAATTGAAGAAGTGTGTCGTGTTGTGCAAGAACTGCCACGCCAAGGAACACTTCAAGCACCTTATGACCTGAGGGGACGGTCACTCGTCGCTCCCGTAGTCTAGTCCGGTCAAGGATTGAGGGCCTTCGAGGCGTCCGTCGGGGCTCCAAGGAAACCCTCAAACGCGGGTTCGAATCCCGCCGGGAGCACCTTTCACATTTCTCCGGGAGCAAAACGACCTGGGTTCAAAACCAAGGTTCTGGCACGACACAAACCCGTACGGGGGCGTCGGACCCGAGTTGAGCGACAAAAGCGCAACACTCTGCTCCACGTCACTCCGTGGTCGCACGTCGGACCGAAGGGTCAACCTGTTCGAAATTCGGAACAGGCCTCAGTAGACCGAGCTCCGGTGACCGACCTTGAGGACCAGCACGAGAAGTCGGTCCTGAATCACTTCGACGATCACTTGAAAGTCCCCCACACGGAGGCGATAGTACGGGACCCCGACGAGCCGTCGTAGGTAGCGGAGCGGGTCCACCTCGAGCTGCTGCACACGCTCGAGGATACGCTTGGCCACGGCCCGGTCCAGTTTCCCGAGTTGGCGGGACGCCGACTCGGACCAGATGATCTTGCAGACCATCAGAGACCCATGGCCTTTCGGACTTGCTCTTGAGTGAGGTACTTCCCGGCTTTGATCTCGGCGCGGGCAGCCTCGACTTCGGCGAGAGTGTTCTTGTCAAGCTCTCGGACATCCTCGACCAGACGCTCGACTACGTCATTGAACGTCTCACGGGGATGCAACTTCATCGATTCGAGCGTGTGCTTGATCTCCGTTGACAACTGGATGGTCGTTGTCGCCACGTCCTGCAGATCACAGCGACGCACTTATAGCTAACTATAGAGGTAAGCAGACAACCATAGCTGGGGTGCGCCCGTGTCTCCGCTGGGTCCCCGGGCGGTCGGCCCCCAGAATCGTGGCGACCGGTGCGACGAAGGGTTAACCCTAAGACCGAAGCCGGTGGATAGCCATCCCTACGGTGCAACCCCATGACGTCGGCCCCGTCGGAAACAAGGCGTCCTCCCAAGAGCCGGGGGTCACCCCTCGGGTGGTTGGGCCGACGTATCGTCCGGCACCCGTGGTATGCGCTCATCCTCTGGACTGCGATCCTCCTTGTCTGCCTTCTCCCGGCCGCGAACGTCAACTCGGTCATCTCGAGCAACTTCAGCAATCCCCTCCCGAGCTCCGACGAGAGCGTTCGGGCGCAGAACGCATTCTCTAGCGCGTTCCCGAACATGCAATCGGCCCCCTCCTCCGCCCTCGTCCTTCTCGAAGCTCCGAACATCACAGGACCGGTCGGCAAGAATGCCACGCTCGCGCTCACCGCGGCCCTCTCCGGCGATGCGAAGCTCAGGAACGTCAGCTCGGTCGAATCGGTGTACTCGGCGTATTCGGCCTACCTCACGGGCGAGGTCGAACTCGGCTGGTCGTTCCTAGGACCGGCCCTGAACGCGGCCCCGTCGCTGCCCGCGACCGTGAACCAGACCGCGTCGGAGGTGTGGGCTCCGGTGGCGACCTACCTCCACAACTGGGACGCGATCGTGGCAAACCTGACGATGGGCACGCCCCAGTCGACCGCGGATTGGCCGGCGTTCAACGAAACCCGAGCGGAGTTCGTGGCGGGTTCCACGCAATCCCAGGTGCTGTCCGATTTCTACAACGGCGCCGGCGGCGGGCTCGGGTTCAACGCGAGCGTCTTCGCGGGGTGCCTTACGACCAGCAACGCCACTTCCTGTGCCAACCGAGCAGCGCTCGCTGCTCTCCCTAGCGTGCTCTCGAGCTTGTTCCCATCTCCGGGAACCCTCGCGGCCCAGATCGTGCTGTCCGACCTGAACCTCGGGAACTGGAGTCAGGCGCATGCCCAGCAGGTCGTAGGCTCCATCCTGCTCGGGTCCCAAGTCGGGATCGCCCCCGCCTGGCTCCTCACCCTCTGGGAGACCTTCCCTTCGGCAACACCTCCGTCCCGTACGACCGTTGCGACGTGGGTTCAGTCCCAGGTTCAGCAAGACCCCGTCGGTCGTCTTCCGCTCCCCATCCCTTCGGGGATCTACTCCTCGTTCGTCAACTCTGGGGGGACCGCCACGCTCATGGTGGTCTCGTTCAGCGCCCCGGATGACTACATGGTCAATGGGTCCTCCGTGACGTTCAACGACGTTTCGGAGATCAACAACGTCGTCTCCCAGACCCTGGGAACGCCCGCGTACGCGCCCGTCCATTCCTACGTGACCGGGGGCGCTCCCCTCGATAGCGCCACGAGCTACCTCGCCACGTCCGCGCTCAGCCTCCTCCTGGTCCTCACGATCATCGTGCTGCTCGTCATCATGCTGCTCTACTTCCGGGCCCCGTCGGCCCCCGCTCTCGCGTTCGGGATGATCGGCATCGCCCTCGTGGCGAGCTTCGCGGCGATCTTCGTCGTGGGCACCTTCGTGACCAAGTTCAACTCGGAGATCGAATCGATCATCCTCGTCTTCCTGATGAGCATCGGGACGGACTACTCGGTGTTCCTCCTCGCCCGCTACCGGGAGGAGCTGGTCAACGGAGCTGACTCCCGGGACGCCGTGGAGACCACCGTCCGCTGGGCCGGTCAGAGCATCGCCACGAGCGGGGCGGCCGTCATGGTGGTCGCACTCGCCCTCACGCTCTCGAACATCAGCTTCCTCACGCAGCTCGGGCTCTGCCTTCTGATCGCCGTCGGGTTCGCGCTCATCGTCAACCTCACGGTGCTTCCCTCGATCCTCGTGCTCGTCGGTCCCCGGATCTTCTGGCCGAACTCGGGCGACCGGTTCTCGCGCTACGCGATGCGTCGCACGGCGAGCATCCGCTCCCATCGGGACTACATCGCGCGGGCCGGCCGGACCGCGACCCGCCGGCCGATCGCCGTGATCGGCCTGATCCTGCTGCTCTCGGTCCCGGTCGTCGTCGTCGCGATCAACGTGCCGGTCTCCTACGACATCACCAACATCGGCCTGCCCGCCTCCAACCCCGCCCAAGTGGGCTTCGTCCATCTCCAGAACGACTTCGGGGCGAGCTACTCGACCTCGAGCTACGCCCTCGTGACCTTCTCGGCTCCCGTGGTGGCGAACGGCGTACCGAATGCCCAGGAGTTACGGGACATCTCGGGGCTCGCCGACACGATGAACGCAACCCCGGGGATCGCCGGCGTGAGCACGCTCGTCGGACCCGGTGGCGCACCCCTCGGTACGTGGCTCAATCTCTCCTCGCTCCCGCCCGCGGCCCGGGTCGGGCTGAACCAGACGCTGGGTTTGTACGTGGGCGCGGATGGAAGGACGGTACTGTTCAACATCGCGACGAACGTGAGCGGCTACTCGGCCGATGCGATCACGGTCATCGACCATGTGCAGCAACGCGTCCAGAGCTACGACGCGGGTCACCCCGACATCTCCCAGCTCTACCTCGGTGGCGCAGCCCCGACGACCCAGGATATCCGTTCGCTCGTCAACCAGGCGAACGAGGAGATGCTGATCGGGGCGGCCATCGGGCTCTTCGTGCTCATGCTCGTCATCTTGGGGTCGGCGTTCGTTCCGCTCCTCGCGCTCGGGGTGATCGGCCTCTCCATCCTGTGGAGCTGGGCGGCGACCTACTTCGTGGTCGGGATCCTCGAGAACGAGGCGCTGATCTTCCTCTTGCCGCTGATCCTGCTCATTCTGGTGATGGGGCTCGGGATGGACTACAACGTCCTGCTCCTCACCCGCGTCAAGGAGGAGCGCATCCTCGGGAACCGTGGAGTGGACGCGATCCGGGACGCGGTCACGCACGCGGGGGGCGTGATCACCGCCGCCGCGGTCATCCTCGGCGGAGCGTTCCTCCTTCTCGGCTTCACGAGCCCGCTCGGGCTCCTGGCGGCGATCGGGCTGGGGATCGGGTCCGCAGTGCTCCTGCAGGCGTTCGTGGTCCAGCTGTTCTTCACGCCCGCGGTGCTCACCCTCGGGAAGGATTGGATCTGGCGGGGTGGGCGACGCTCTCGGTAGTCAGCCCGTTCTGCCGTCAGCTCACCGCGAAGGCGTAGAGGTCGCTGCCCCCGGCCACGTAGACACTCCCCGGACCGGCCGAGGGCGAGATGAAGTGGTCCGCCGAGCCGATCGAGAACGAGAACACCTGCTGACCCGACGAAATGTTGAACCCCAGCAGGGTCGCGCTCGAGATGTCGACCGTCCAGACCACGTTACCGGTCACGATCGGAGAGCCGGCGTTGAACGCCGTCGTCTGCCACACGGCGGAGAGGTTCGACGGTCCGACCGCCACGTCGAAGAGCCCGTCGAGACACGGCACGAACACCGAGAACCCGACGTGGGCGGTCGCCCCGTACGCCCCGTTGCAGACGCTCGCATTGGCGACCTCCCCCCCGATGCCCCCGAGGTTGGCGCCCGAGAGGAGGTAGCCGACCCCCTCCTTGCCGATCTGGAAGACATCCCCGTTCGGAAGGACCGTCGGAGCCACCGACCCGAGGTCCGTGTCGGCTTGGTTCAGTTCCTTCCAGTTCGAGGGGGCGAAGTATCCTAGCTCGGTCAGCGTCGGGGAAAGCTCGATCACGGCGTCCCCGTGGTCGAAGGTGGTGGTCGAGTCGCCGTTGCCGGTCGCGACGAACAGGTCGCCGTTCGCCGCCACTCCCGTTCCTGCCGTTCCCCAGATCCCTCCCTCCCGGTGGGTCGGGACCTCGTAGGCGACAAGACCACCGGTCCCCGAGATCGGAGCACCGACCACCCAACCGTGGTAGTTGCCGCAATCCCCGTCGAGGCCCCCGTAGACGACGTACACGTAGCCGTTCGCAAGGGTCAGCGCTCCCCGCTCCTGCTCGACCGTGGGGTCGGCCCCGGTCGGGTCGACACTGACTCGGGAGACAATGGAACCGTTGACCACGTTGAGGCCGAAGAGCACGTGCTGGACGGACGAGAGCAAGGCCACCGCATACAGGGTTCGCGTGGCCACATCGATGATCGGCGTTGCGGTGATGCCGCTCGGTGCGATGTCCCCGCACGGGAGGGTGCCGCCGGGCACGGGCGTGCCGAGATTCGTGCGCCAGACGACACTTCCCGTCGTCGCGTTGATGGCGTACACGGAGTCGTTTTCCGTCGCGACGTAGACGGAGTTCCCGCACACGAGCGGCTCGGCGTAGACGTCCCCATCGAGATGCGTCGGTCCACTCCACTCGGCCTTCGCCGTCGTGATGTTGGTCGACACCTCAACGCCCGCGCGCACGCTGTTCTGATGGTAGGTGGTCCAGTTCCCGGCCGCCGTGGCCCCGCCCGCGGGGGCGCAGACCGCGGGACCGGAGGGCGCCGGAAGGGAGGGCTTCGAAGTCGAGGGGGTGAGAACTACGTACGATATCGTGGCGGCAAGGAGCACCACGACCACGACGACGATCAGGCTCAGTTGGGTCCGACGGTTCATGTCCCGAGGTGGGAGGCTCGCCCGAGGGTGCACCGGGGCGCCGCCCGCTAAGACTATGCGCGGGGGGCTAGATAGTTTCGGTCGTCGCGTCCGCACGACCCGATGCCGCGGGCCCTTCGGGAGCGATCCTCCCCGGTGGCGGCCCGGAGCCGGGTCCGGAACGGCCTACACCGACTCTTCGATCTCCCCGGTCTGCGGAGTTCCGGCGAGCTGCTTCGCGACCGACCCGAGGATCTCGAGATGCTTGTCGACGTCCTTCTCGGTGTGCTGGACCGAGATCGTCCACTGCTCGTCGGGGCCTGTTCCGCTCGCGATCAGGTTGCGGTTCAGCGAGAGGTAGTAGTACAGCATCGAGCGGTCGCCGTCCACGTTGAGGAAGTCGCGCCAGTTCCGGACGGGGTGGTCGGAAAAGAAGACCGTACCCGATACGCCGTCGGCGGAGACGAACGCCGTGACCCCGGCGTCCTTGAACACCTCTCCGTAGCCCTTCGCGAGCCGCATGTTGAGGCGGGTCGAGCGCTCGAGCGCCTCGTCCGTGAGGATGTAGTCGAGGCAGGCGATGCAGGCCGCCATCGAGAGCGGGTTCGAGTTATACGTCCCGGCGTGGGCCACCTTGCGCGGGCCGACCTCGTCGAGGATTCCCGGTACAGCCGCGATGGCGGAGAGAGGAACCCCGCACGCGATCGACTTTCCGAGCGTGATGATGTCGGGTCGGGCCCCGACCCGGCTGCCCGCGCCGTGCGGGTACTTCGCGCCGGTCTTGATCTCGTCGAAGATGAGGAGCGTGCCGATCTGGTCGCACAGCTCGCGCAATCCCGGGAAGAACCCCGAATCCGGGATGATGAATCCCATGTTCATCGGGATCGGCTCGGCGATGATGGCCGCGAGGTCGTCCTTGTGCTCGAGCGCGATCTTCCGCGTCGAGTCGAGGTCGTTGAACGGGGCGATGATCGTTCGCTCCGAGACCTCGGGCAGAATTCCCGGAGAAGCGGGCGCCGACTTTGGGTGGTCCCGAGGCCCCGCGACCTGCAGGCGGGGTTTCACCCCGACCAGCAACGTGTCGTGGGAGCCGTGGTACGACCCTTCGAACTTGAGGATGTACTTCTTCTTGGTGTACGCCCGGGCGAACCGCGTCGCGTGGTGGGTCGCCTCGAGGCCGGTCGTGCTGAACCGGACCTGGGCCATGCCGTACCGCCGGCAGACCCGTTCCGCGACCTCCGGGGTCTTGTCCCACTCGTAGCCGTAGATGCTGCCGTTCTCGAGCTGGCGCGAGAGCGCCTCGACCAGCTTCGGGTGGGCGTGGCCGCTCTGGAGCGAGCCGAATCCCATGTTGAAGTCGAGGTAGTCGTTCCCGTCGGCGTCCCAGAGGTGGACCCCCTTCGCCCGGCTCACGTAGAACGGGTACGGGTCGAGGAAACGGTAGTTCGAATGGACGCCGAGAGGGCTCCATTTTCGGGCCCGCTCCCACAGTTCGCGCGACCGGGGCGTCCGGCGCTCGTATTCGGCATAGACCGACTCGAAGCGTGGGTCCACCATCCGACAACTCCCGTCAGGGACCCCCGGGGGGACCCCGGACGGACTTTGGAGTCGGGGGGGCTACAAATATCCTCTGTGAACGAGGCTCGTTGGCGTCGTGGGTGCTCCCCCCCGCCACGGTCAAAACCCCTCCCCGGCTCGGACCGCCGATCTTCATGTCCGAGGTTACGGAGCTCCAGAACTACGTGGGCGGTGCCTGGGTGCGCCCCCGAGCGACCGGACGGCTCGACGTCTTCGACCCGTCGGACGGGTCGGTCATCGGCCGAGTGCCCCGGTCGGGTCCGGAGGATGTCGACCAGGCCGTCCGGGCCGCCCGCGAGGCGTTCCTGAAGTGGCGGGACGTCCCGATCTCGGACCGGGCCCGCCTCCTGCTCGCGTTCCGGCACCTCGTCGACGAGCATGCGGAGGAGCTGGCCCAATCGATCACCCGGGAGCAGGGCAAGACCCTGGACGAGTCCCGCGGGTCGGTCTTCCGCGCCCTCGAGGCGATCGACGTCGCGGCCTCCGCCCCCACGACGATGCAGGGGTTCTTCTCCGAGGACGTAGCCCCCGGTATCGACACGACCCTCCTCCGGCAGCCGGTCGGCGTCGTGACGGGGATTACCCCGTTCAACTTCCCGGTGATGATCCCGATGTGGATGACCCCGTTCGCGATCGTGTGCGGGAACTCGTTCATCCTGAAGCCGTCCGAGCGCGACCCGCTCTCCCCGTCGCTCCTCCCGCCCCTCTTCGAGAAGGCCGGGTTCCCCCCCGGAGTGTTCAACATCGTACACGGCGACTTCGATGCGGTCAACGCGATCCTGACCCACCCGGGCATCGACGCGGTGTCGTTCGTGGGTTCGGCGCCGACGGCGAAGCACATCTACACGACCGCCTCCGCCCACGGAAAGCGCGTCCAGGCCCTCGCGGGCGCGAAGAACTTCATGTTCGTGATGCCGGACTGCGACCTCAAGCGGTCGGTCTCGGCGATCATTTCGAGCGCCTGCGGCATGGCCGGTGAGCGATGCCTCGCGGGCGCCGTCGTCGTGGCGGTCGAGCCCGTGGGGGACCGCCTCGTGGAAGCGCTAGCCGAGGCCGTCCGGACGCTGGTCGTGGGCCCGGCGAGCGACCCCAAGACCGAGATGGGCCCGGTCATCCGACCCGAGAACCGGGACCGGATCGTCAAGTGGGTCGAAGAGGGAGTGGCCTCGGGGGCCAAGCTGGTCGCCCGGGGAACGATCCCGCCGAACTCCCGAGGATTCTACGTCGCCCCGGTTCTCCTGGACCATGTTCAGCCCGAGTGGCCGGTCGCTCAGGAGGAGATCTTCGGCCCCGTCCTCACCGTCATCCGCGTACGGTCACTGGCCGACGGCCTCGAGATCGCGAACCGGTCCCGGTTCGGCAACGCTTCGTCGATCTTCACCCAGAGCGGGAAGGCCGCGCGGGAGTTCACTCACCGGATCGAGGCCGGGATGCTGGGCGTGAACGTCGGGGTCCCCGCCCCGGTGGCCCCGTTCCCGTTCGTCGGCTGGAAGGGGTCGTTCTTCGGGGACCTCCACGCCACCGGCCGCGACGGGATCGAGTTCTACACGCGGAAGAAGGTCGTGACGTCACGCTGGTTCTGACGCGCGTCCCGCGCCCTACGTCGCCGGCTACGCGGTCACCTTCGCGTCGGTGATCGCGAGCGCACGGTCGAGGGCGGCGAGCCCGCGGTCGAGCTCCTCCCGGGTCACGATGAGCGGCGGCGCCACGACGAGGTGGGAGACCCACCCGATGCAGAAGACCCCCTCCTTCATCATCGCGCCCGTGACCTGCTCGATGACGAGCGGCCGGCCCGCCATCTTGTCGTCCTCCGTGTTGAACGGCTCCTTCGTCGTCCGGTTCTTCACCAGCTCGACCGCCGCGAACAGGCCCAGCCCTCGGACCTCCCCCACGGACGGGTGACGCTCCTGGATCTCCCGAAGTCGGGCGAGCAGGTACTCGCCGTCCTTCCGGGACTTCTCGAGGAGGTTGAGGCGGCGGTACTCTCCGATCGCCGCGATCGCGGGGGTGAGGGTGAGCGGATGGGCCTCGTAGGTGTGCCCGTGCGGGAAGTAATTGTCCCGGAACGCGTCGTGAACGGCGGCGGTGGTGGCGGTCAGCCCGAGGGGGATCTGCGCCCCGGTAATCCCCTTCGCGGTCGTGAGGATGTCGGGGGTGACGTTCCAGTGGTTGACGGCGAACCACTCTCCGACGCGTCCCCAACCGCTCATCACCTCGTCCGCGATCAATAGGGCATCGTGCTTCTTCGTGATCTCCCGGATCCGAGGAAGGTACTCGGGCACCGGCACGAGCACTCCGTTCGTCCCCACAACCGGCTCGACGATCATCGCCGCGACGTCCCCTTCGCGGGAGAGCTGGTAATCCACGTACTCGGCGCAGGCCACGTCACAATCGGGGTAGGTGAGCCCGAACGGGCAGCGGTAGCAGTAGCAGTCCGGGGCGAACACCGTGCCCGGGACCTTTTCGAGCTTCTCGATCGAGCGGCGTCGGAACTCTCCCGTGACCGATATCGACGCGGCGGTCGACCCGTGGTAGGAGCGGTAGCGCGAGATCACCTTCGTGCGACCCGTGACCGCGCGCGCGATCTTCAGCGCGGCCTCGTTCGCCTCGGTCCCGGACGTGGAGAAGAACAGCCGGTTGAGTCCCTTCGGGAGGACCTCGAGGAGCGCGAGGCTCGTCTTCGCCCGCGCTTCGGTGGCAAATCCGGGGGCGGCGTAGGCGAGCGACCGGGCCTGGCTCGCGATCGCCTCGGCCACGGCGGCGTTCCCGTGGCCCAGGTTGGTCGCGATCAGCTGCGAGGAGAAATCGAGATACTCCTTCCCGGCGGCGTCCCAGAAGCGCGAGCCTTCCATCCGGCTGACCACGAGCGGCTCCCACCCTCCCTGGCGCCGCCACGTGACGTAGTTCGTCTCCCGGACCACCTTTCGGATCTCGTCCCCATCCATCGGACCGACCTCCCGACGGGCGCACCGTCCGGTGGACGAGCGAGCCCGTCTCGGTTTATGAGGACCCCGGCCTGGGTCAGCGTGACACGGGGAGCCCGAACAGCCGGCAGGCATTGCCCCCGAGGATCGCGCGGCGGTCCGGCTCGGGGAAGTCGAGGGAGGTGACGAGCTTCACGGCGACCTTAAGGTCGAGGAGCGGCCAGTCGGAGCCGTACAGGACGCGGTCCGTGGACCCGACCATGAGAATCCCCTCCTCGACCCGCTTCCGGCACAGATCGACCATCCTCTCGTAGAGCGGGTAGGAGGGGTGCGCGAGCAGGCCCGAGGTGTCCGCGTAGACGTTCTTGTTCTTGTAGACGATCTCCGCGGCCTCGTCGACCCACGGGTTCCCGAAATGGCAGAGGACGATCGGGACCTCGCGGAACCGCACCGCGACCTCGTCCACCTCGACCGGACGGGCGAACTTCACCTGCCCGGCGGTGTCCATGGTGTCGCCTGTGTGGACCAGGACCGGGACCTTCCGCCGGCCGGCGTACTCGTAGACCGGGTCCAACCGCCGGTCGTGTGGGTAGAAGGGGTGGTACCCCGGATAGAGCTTGATCCCCGCGAGCTCGGGGACGCCCTCCCAGCGCGCGATCATGTCGGCGACCGCTTCCGCTCCCTCCGTCGGGTCGACGGTCGACACCAGGCGTAGGCGCCCGCCGCTCCGGGCCACGGTCTCCCGTGCTTCCACGAGGCCGTCGCGGGTGTTGGGAGCGTCGTTGCTCTGGATCAGGACGCCGAGGTCGATTCCCGCGGCGTCCATCTCGGCGAGGAGGCCCCGTACCGTGAAGTCGATGTCACGTCGGTAGCCGGTACGCTGGATGTCGGGCCACCATCGGGTCAGGTGCAGGTGGGTGTCCACGCGCGGCGTCGATTCCGTCATGCGAGAATCCCTGACGGGGGATGGTTCGCTCGGCATACGGTTGTCGGCCAGTCTTGATATGGGGAGGAAAACCTTCGGGCCCCCGAGGCGGCCCGTGACGTCCAAGAGCGACTGGTTGAGCTTCCCCGATGCCCCGCGGATCGTGGTCCCTCCTCCCGGACCCCGCTCGCGAGAACTCCTCGCCGAGCAGGCCCGGCTCGAGACCGACGCGATCGGCTACCCGCACTACTTCCCCATCGCCCCGAAGGTGGGGCAGGGGGCGACCCTCGAGGACGTGGACGGGAACCGGTACATCGACTGGGTCGCGGGGATCTGCGTCCTCAACCTCGGGCATCGCCACCCTCGCCTCGTCGCGGCGGCCGAGGCCCAGCTCCAATCGATCTGGCACACGCTCGAACTACCGACGGAAGCGCGCGCTCGCTTCCTGCGGGAACTCGTGGGAGCGCTTCCCGGCCACCTTCGCAACCACGCCCGGATCTTCTTCACGGTCACCGGGGGCGACTCGGTCGAGACGGCCGTCAACCTGGCCGACCACGCGCAGGGGAAGCGCGGAACGGTCGCCTTCTCGGGCGCCTACCACGGGGTCCACGGTGGCGTCGTGAGCCTGACCAGCGGCCGTCACTACCACGAGACCACCTCCTTCGGGGGCGGGACGGTCATCCGTGTTCCGTACCCGGACCCGTACCGACCGGTGCTGGGAGCCGACGAGGGGTCGGCGGGCACTATCTCCTTCCTCGAGCACCTCGTGAACAACCCGCACTCGGGAGTCGACGCGATCTCCTCGGTGCTCGTCGAGCCGATCCTCGGCGAGGGCGGGTACGTGCTGCCGCCCGAGGACTTCCTCCCGTCGTTGCGCGAGTTCTGCGACCGCCACGGGATCCTGCTCATCGCGGACGAGGTCCAGACGGGGCTCGGGCGGACGGGACGGATGTGGGCGGTCGAGCACTCGAAGGTGACCCCCGACATCATGTGCATCGCGAAGACGATCGGCGGCGGCATCCCGCTCTCGGTCGTCGCTTATCGGGACGACCTCGTGAAGGAGCTCCCGCGAGGATTCCACCTGGGTACTTACCGGGGGAACACGATCGCTCTCGCCGTCGGCGCCGAGACGGTTCGGATCTTGAAGGAAGGGACCCTCATCGACCAGACCCGGACGCGCGGCGAGAAGCTCCTGACCCGGTTCAAGTCGCTCGCCGACCGGCACCTTCCGATCGGGGACGTGCGCGGCAAGGGGTTCATGATCGGGGTCGAGTTCGTGCGGGACCGGGCGACGCGGCTCCCCTGGGGCGACCGGGCGAAGGCGATGCGCTCTGCCCTCCTCGGTCGAGGGGTCCTGATGCACACCTGCGGCGCGTGGGACCAAACGCTGCGGTTCATGGCCCCGCTCATCATCGAGGACGAGCTCCTCGACCGAGGGGTCACCGCGTTCGAGGACGCCCTCATGAGCCTCGAGAGCACCCCCGAGCGGGCTCCCCCGGGCCCTCCGGTCTCGGTCCCCACCTCGCCGACCGCCTACCCGCACCTGATGCCCGAGCACCCGATCCCCGCGCCGGCGGTCCCGGACTTCCCGGGCCGGAGCCTCGAGGACGAGAAGACGAAGTAGCGGGACCCGTCGCCCTCAGCCGGACGAGTAGTTGACCGAGATCAGCTTTACCTCGGTCATCTCCTGCATCGCGTAGCGGAGCCCCTCCCGCCCGAGGCCGCTCTCCTTCACGCCGCCGAACGGGAGCGCGTCCCACCGCAAGGTGGTCGGGTCGTTGAGGTGAACTCCGCCCGCCCGGATCCGCTTCGCGAGCGTGAACCCGCGGGCGAGGTTGTTCGTGTAGACCGCCGCCTGGAGCCCGTACGGGGTCCCGTTCGCGATGCGCACCGCGTCGTCGAGGTCATGGAAGCGGAGCACCGGAGCGATCGGACCGAACGGCTCCTCGCGGGCGACCCGGGCGTCCTCGGGGACGTCATCCAGCACGGTCGGCTGGTAGAAGTTCCCGGGGCCGCTTCCGGGGCGAGATCCCCCGGTGAGGACCTTCGCGGAACGGGAGCGCGCGTCCGCCACCAGTTCCTCCATCCGGGTGACCGCTCCCGCATCGATGAGCGGACCGACCTGCGTCGATTCCTCGAGCGCCGGCCCCACCCGAAGGGCGCTCGCCGTCGCGGCGAGCGCATGGGCGAACTTCTCCGCGATCGAGTCCTGGACGAGGAAGCGCTTCGACGCCGTGCAGACCTGGCCGGAGTAGACGAACGCCCCCCGGGCCGCGGCGGGGACCGCGACGTCGAGCGGCGCGTCCTCGAGGACCACGAACGGGTCCATTCCGCCCATCTCCAGGATCACGCGCTTCGCGTGGCGGCCGGCCTTCTCGGCGATCGCCTTCCCCACCTCGGTCGAACCAGTGAACGTGACGAGGCGGGTCCTCGGGTGCTCGACGAGGGTGTCGCCGACCGTGCGCCCCGGACCGACGACCACGTTCAGTACCCCTTTCGGCAAGCCGGCCGCCTGGAGGTGCTCGGCGAGCCGGAGCGCCGTGAACGGCGCCGCGCTCGTCGGCTTCGCCACGACCGGGTTGCCCGCCGCGAGGGCGGGGGCGACCTTGTGAGAAAGCAGGTTGAGCGGGTAGTTGAACGGGCCGATCGCGACCACGACCCCGATCGGGTCGCGCACGGTGAACAAGAGGCGATGCTCGTTCCCCGGGGGGATGTCGTAGGCGTCGGCCGGGAAGCTCTCCCCGCCCAGCTGGCGGACCTCCTCCGCGGCGAGCTCGAAGACACCGACCGCCCGGTCGACCTCGACGCGGGAATCGGCGATCGGCTTGCCGACCTCGGAGGCAATAAGTCGGGCGAGGGTCTCCCGGTCGTCCTTCAGCCGGGCCGAGGTCGCCCGAAGAATCTTCGCCCGCACATGACCCGGGGTCGCGCCCCAGGACTCCTCGACCGCCACGGCGGCGTCGACCGCCGCACGGGCCTCGTCCGCGGAGGCGATCGGTGCCTCCCCGATCGGTCGCCCGGTCGAAGGGTCGATGACCTGCGCGTACCGGCCGCCCGCCGGGGGTCGCCATTCGCCTCCGATGAACAGCGCGCCCCGCCCCCCCGAGGGGATGCCCGCGAGCACGGTCCCCCCTAGGCCGGATCGCCGTAGACCGTGTAGTGCCAGCTCTTGCGGGCCTGCCCGGTCAGGTCGATGTAGATGTTCTTGACGACCGTGTAGTCGTAGAGCGAGTCCGTGCCGAGGTCCTTGCCGAAGCCGGACTGCTTCATCCCTCCGTGGGGGGTCTCCGAGCCGAGCGGGAGGTGGTCGTTCACCCAGACGTCCCCGAACCGCAGGGCGTTCGCGGCCCGAATGGCGGTCCGGACGTCCCTCGTCCATACGCTGCCCGCGAGCCCGTAGGCGACGCCGTTCGCGACCTCGATCGCCTCGTCGAACGTCGAGAACTCGAGCACGTCGAGGACCGGCCCGAAGATCTCCTGCTGGGCGATCGTCATGTCCGGCGTCACGGAGTCGAAGACCGTCGGGACGACGAACGCCCCTTTCGGGTGCTTCTTCTTGTCGTCCGTGCCTCCAATCTTGAGCTTCGCGCCCTCCTCCTTGCCCTTCTCCACGAACTCGAGCACGCGCTTCTGCTGGACCGGGCTCACGAGGGGCCCGAGGTCGGTGGTCCGGGAGGTCGGATCGCCGATACGGACCGTCTTGACCCGTTCGAGAAGGTGCTGGACAAACTTCGCCCGGACGTTCTTGTGGACGATGAGGCGGGTCGCGGCCGTGCAGTCCTGGCCACCGTTCACGAAGCCTCCAACCATGGCGCCCTCGACCGCCGCGGCGAGGTCGGCGTCCTCGAAAACGACGAACGGTGCCTTCCCGCCCAGCTCCAGCTGGACGCGCTTCACCGTGCCGCTCGCGGCCTCCATGATCTTCCGGCCGGTCACGGTGTCCCCCGTGAGGCCGACCATGTCGACCTTCGGGTTCCGGGCGAGCTCATCCCCGACCTCGCCACCGGGTCCGGTGACCACGTTGAGCGCCCCTGCGGGAAGCCCCGCGTCCTGGAACGCCCGGGCGAGCTCGAGGGTCGTGAGGGGCGTGTAGCTCGCCGGCTTCAGTACGACCGTGTTGCCGACGACGAGCGCCGGGGCGATCTTCCAGACCGCCATCATGATGGGATAGTTCCAGGGGGTGACCGACGCAACCACGCCCACCGGCTCGCGTCGGAAGATCGTCGTCCCGTCGCCCGTGAACTCCCCCGGACTCTTCGCGTCGAGCGTCCGGCCGGCCCCGGCGTAGAAGATGATGTTGTCGATCGAGAACGGGAGGTCGCCGTCCGCGGCCTGCTTGATCGTCTTGCCCTGGTTGCGGGTCTCGAGCTCGGCGATCTCCCCGAGCCGCTGCTGGAGGAGCGCGGCGGCCTTTAGGAACACGTCGCCGCGGGCGCGGGGGGGCAACCGCGGCCAAGGACCCTTGTCGAACGCTTCCCGGGCGGCATCGATCGCCCGTCGGGCATCCTCCCGGGACCCCTTCGGCACCGTTCCAAGGGAGGAGGCGTCGTAGGGGTTCGTGACCGTCATCGTCTCCTCGCGGGACGCCGCCACCCACTCTCCGCCGATCAGCATCGTGCGTTCCATCGCTCGTTCCCCCGTCTGGGGAGTTCGGTCGCAGTAAATATATTGGCTCCAAAAGGGGGGCTGAGCGAACCGGACCGTCCTTCGAGAACTATATCAGGGCGGAACGAATCCTTCCTGCGGCTTTTCGGAGGGTTTTCGGTATGGATCCGAGACGTCGGAACATCATCGTCATCGCCGTGGTCGTGGTCTTGATCGCCGCGGGAATCGGAGGATACTTCGCGCTCCGGAACTCGTCGGTAACGGCAACGTGCGGCGGGAGCGAGCGGACGACCATTTGTATCGACCAGGCCGAGCTCCCGGACACGCTCGACCCGCACGTGACGTTCTCGACCCCCGGCTGGGCGGCGGTCCAGCAGGTCTACCAGGGCCTCGTGCAGTACAACGGGACGAGCAACACCGACTTTACGGGCGTGCTCGCCAAGAACTGGTCGGTTTCATACAACCCCCTCACCAACTTCACCAGCTACACCTTCCACCTTTGGCCCGGAGCCCACTTCTCGAACGGGGACCCCTACAACGCCTACGTCCAGTGGTACAGCTTCTACCGCAGCCTCCTCCTCGCCCAGGGACCCCAGTTCATCCTTGAGCAGAACTTCTTCTCTACCAACTTCAGCACGACGAGCCCCCTCACCTACTACATGGCCACCAACCTCACGGAGATCCAGGATGCCAACACGACCCTCGCGAACGACCTCAACAGCTGGAACTTCGACACCCCCACCCCCACCCAGTTGGCCATGATGGAGCTCCCCCTCCAGTCGTTCCAGGTCATCGACAACCTCACCCTCCAACTCAACCTTGGCTACGGATACCTTGCGAGCAACTACACCTACCTCCTCGCCACGCTGTCGGCCCCGAACTCCTACGCGGTCGACCCCGTCTGGGTCACTGCGCACGGTGGGGTGCAGGTCGGGAACGTCCAGACGGACTACCTAGCGAGCAACACCCTCGGCACCGGCCAGTTCCTCCTGCAAGACTACAACCCCGTCGAAGGGGGCGGCTACACGCTCGTCCCCGACACCAGCTACTGGGGGATGGCGGCGGCCCTCACCGAGCCGTGGAACCCGAACCTCCAGCCGGCGAACACGACGTTCGACGTCATCTTCCAGGCGACGATTGACGTCACGATCAGCGACCTGATCAACGGGCGGGTCGCGGAGGCGTCGTTCGCCTACATCGGGACCTCGACGATCGGGAGCTTCCAGGGCCACTCGAACGTGATCGTCGACCCGCTGCCTACGGTGGTCGGCGCGACCAGCGGCTCCTGGTGGGTGTACCTCAACCAGAGCATCTACCCGTTCAACAACCTCTCCGTCCGCGAGGCGATCAGCCACGCGATCAACTACAACCAGGTCATTTCCCAGGCGTTCGGAGGATACGCCCAGCAATGGGTCGGCCCCGTACCGCCCGCCTACCCCTACAACAACAACGTCACCGCGAAGGAGCCGTACTACCAATACGACCCGTCACTCGCGCAACAAGAGATCCAGAACTCGCCGTGCGCTAACAACGCCTGCCAGGGAACGAAGATCAACTACGAGTACCTCGACATCAGCTCCGACTGGGCGACCGTCGCCAACATCCTGACCAACGACCTCAAGGCGATCGGGCTCACCATCAACGCGCTACCGATCTCGCTGCCCGACCTCTACGTGGAACAGTCGGCGCCCGGCGGGAAGTGCGTCTCGTCCACGTCGTCGCTCGGCGGACCGTTCTACATGGGCCAGGAGTTCTACACGTCCGACTACATCTCTCCGGACGACTGGACCCAGAACGACGCCTACAGCCTGGGGAGCGCGAACATGTGCATGGCCGGCTACAACAACGCGACCGTCGACGGGCTTGTCTACCAGGCCGCCGCTGAGTCGAACCCCACGGCGCTCACCGCCGACTACTCGACGATGACGCAGTTGATGTACGACAACTACACCGACATCTGGCTGGTCGTCCCGACGTCGTTCGCGGTGTACGCGTCGAACCTGCACGGAGTCATCATCAACCCGATGGGGAGCGCGGAACCGTACGCGATCCTCCTCAACACCCAGTGGCTGAGCTAGGTTGAACTCGGGCGCGGCGATCGGACTACGACGGGGCAGCGTCCGGTCAGGGAGGCGGCGCCATCCCCGGGGGGACTCCCCCGGTAGTATGGGCGGGGGTCGGGCGGGTCTCAAGGAGGGCGGACGGGGCGATCCCGGCCACCTCCTCCGAGCGCAGGCACGCGACGAGGTGACCCGGGGCGGTCGGTCGTGGTAGAAGGGTGGGGTCGGTCGTCCGACAGCGGTCCTCCACGAACGGACAGCGGGGGGAGAAGCGACAGCCGGGCCTCGGGTCGATCAGGGTGGGGATGTCCCCGCCGATCCGGAACCGGGTACGTCGTCGTCGGACATCGGCGGTCGGGAGCGCGGCGAGCAGGGCCTTGGTGTACGGGTGGACCGGGCGTTCGAGTACCTCGTGGACGGGGCCGATCTCGACGACCTGGCCGAGGTACATCACCGCGACCCGGTCGGCGACGAATCGGACCGCGGCGACGTTGTGGGTGATCAGGATGTAGGCAAGGCCGCGCTCCCGCTGGAGCTCGATGAGGCGGTTCAGAATCTGTGCCTGGACCGCGACGTCGAGAGCGCTCGTTGGCTCGTCGAGGATGATCAGCTTCGGGTCGACGATCAGCGCTCGGGCGAGCGAGATGCGCTGGCGTCCCCCGCCCGAGAACTCGTGAGGGTATTGGTTCTCGCACGCCGGCATGAGGCCGACGAGCGGCAGCGTCCCCCTCACCCGCTCCCGGACCTTCGACCTCGAGAGGAACGGGGGCATCGGGAGCTTCGGGGTCGGAGGCATCGGGAGCGCCTTCTCCCCCTTCCGGACGAAGGCCCGGTACACCTCTTCACGCCGCGTGCGTTCCTCGGGTGGAAGCCGGCGGTCCTTCGTACGCGCGAGCGCCGCGCGGAACTCCTTCTCGAGACGGGCTCCTTCCTGCCGGATCCGCACCTTTTGCTGCGCCAACGCGGCACGGAACTCTCGCGTGAGGCGGTCGCGCTCCTTCTGGACCTCCCGGACGAGCGTACGCCGCGCTTCGGCCTCGGCGGGGGTCGGGGCCGGGCTCCCCCGGACCCGGGAGACCACCAGCCGTTCCCGCAGCTTGTCGAGGTCGTCGCGATGGGCACCCTCGAGCCGCACCATCTCCTCCTGCTGGGCGAGGGTCCGCTGCTCGAGAGCGGACGCGTGCTCTTCGGTGAGGAACCGTCGCGCTTTCAGGTCCGGGCGGCACTCCAGGTACAGCCGTTCGCGCTCCTTGCGGCTCGCCTCCCGGTGCTCCCGTCGGATCCGCGCGGGATTAGTCCGGACGTACCAACGTTCGAGCTGGTTCTGGGCCCGGAGCGGCTCGCCGACGATTTGCCAGACCTTGAGGCGGGGGTCGAGCGAGCCGACCGGGTCCTGGAAGACGACCTGGACGTTGCGGCGCCAGTGGCGCAGCTCGACGCCCTTGAGCCCCAGAATATCCTTCCCCTCGAAGCGAATCACTCCCTTGGTCGGTTCGTGCAGGCGCGCCACGACCCACCCGAGGGTCGTCTTCCCCGACCCGGACTCCCCGATGAGGCCGACCGTTTCCGCGGGCTGGACGGTGAGGTTGACCGAGTCCACGGCGTGGATCGCTCGCGCCGGTCGCCCCGAGACGACCTCGCCGATGCTGCGGACGATCGGGAAGTACTTCGTGAGGCCGACCGTCTCGAGGAGCGGAACTGCCGGGCCGGTGGACGACGGTGGGACCGGGGATTGCGGGGGGAGGGGAGCTGCGCTCACGGAAGCGACGGGACCTCCTCCGCGAAGTGGCAGGCGGCCTTGTGGGGCGTAGTGGACCCGACCGTCGTCTCGATCACGCGAAGCGCGGGCGCCGGCTCCTTCGTGCAGACCGGGCGGGCGAGGGAGCATCGCGGGTGGAAGCGGCACCCAGGGGGAAGCTGGGAGAGGTTCGGCACCGACCCGGGGATCGTCGGCATCGGCCAGTCGCTCTTGTAGCGGGTCGGGATCGAACGTAGGAGCGACTTCGTGTACGGGTGTCGGGGCGTCTCGAAGATCTCCGCCACCGGCCCGAACTCGACGAGC
>Ga0209039_10001181_pt1 | contig 24884 bp, 23 predicted proteins | sample BogFormECP12_OM1_FD_188238 | JGI IMG/M metagenome (GOLD analysis project Ga0209039, IMG submission 188238) | Bog forest soil microbial communities from Calvert Island, British Columbia, Canada - ECP12_OM1 (SPAdes) (version 2) | ecosystem: Environmental > Aquatic > Freshwater > Wetlands > Bog ... | reverse complement strand
CTCGCCATGAAAGCCCAGGCCCTTGGGCAGGTCGGTGTACACCCAGGTCTGCATGTCGGTGATCAGCTTGAGGTACCAGTAGACCAGGAACGAGATCACAACGCCCAGGACCGCTGCCAGGATCAGCAGGGCCACGTATTTCTTGGTCCGCATGACCGCGAACGGATCTGCTGGCGTGGTCACCGACATCGCCTCCACATCGCGCTGTAGTCGGTCCTGGCCTGGGCTAACGCTACTACTGTGCCGTGTGTCAGCGCAGGCACGGATCACCCCGCACGGATGATCGCGATACGCGCAGGGATAGCGGCCAAGCTGGACAACCAGAACCGAAGCAAGGCGGTAGCGCCTGCGGTAGCGAACTTGGCGGATGAGCCTGCTGATGGTGGGTCCCGCGCAAGTAGTGGCCCGGCGTGCGCCGGGCGGGCCTCCCAAGGCGCCGCCTTGCTCCAAGAACGGCTCAATTCGGCAGCGTATCGCGGACTAGACAATTGTCTTGTCCCAGCAGATGCCATTGCTGGCGGCACGGAACTGGAGGCTTGGCGGTGCCGCAGTTGGACACGACAAGGGCGCATCCCGCCCGAATGTATGACTACTTACCGGATGTATGACTACCTGCTAGGCGGGAAGGACAACTTCGAGGCCGACCGGATCGCCGGGCGAGGCGACCATCGCCGCTTACCCCGCCATCCGGGCGTCCGCACGGGCCAACCGGGCCTTCCTCGCCCGCAGCGTGCGCTACCTGGCGGCCGAAGCGGGCATCCGGCAGTTCCTCGACGTCGGCACCGGGCTGCCCACGGCCAGCAACACTCATGAGGTGGCCCAGTCCGTCGCGCCGGAAAGCCGCGTCGTCTACGTCGACAACGACCCGCTGGTGCTGTCCCATGCCCGCGCGCTGCTGACCAGCAGCCCGGAAGGCGTCACCGCGTACCTCGACGCCGACCTGCGGGACACGGACCGGATTCTCGAGCAGGCGGCGGACACCCTGGACTTCACCGAGCCGGTCGCCATCATGGTGCTGGCCATCTTGCACTACATCCCCGACCTGGGCGAGGCGCAGCGAATCGTGGCCCGGCTGCTCCACGCCGTCCCGTCCGGCAGCTACCTGACGATCTCCCACGCGGCTAGCGGCATCTCGCCGGAGGCGATGGCCGAGATGATCAGGCGGATGAACGAGCATCTGGCCGAGGGCAATCACGTCGGGCGCACGCGTGAGGTGGTCGCGCAGTTCTTCGACGGCCGGACCTGCTCGAGCCCGGCTTGGTCAAGGTCACCCAATGGCGCCCGGAATCGGCGCTGGATGCCGAGGGGCCGACCAGCCTGTGGGGCGGCGTAGCCAGGAAGCCGTAACACCGGAGTCCATCCCGGGCGTTCTCGTTCGTCGTCATGGTGACCAGCCAAGCCAGGCCAGGTGAAACAATTAGCGGGTGACGGAGACCACCGAGGCGATGCTGGCGCGACTGCGCGCCAGCTTCGACCGGCAGGGCATGATGACCACGCTCGGCGTCGAGGTGACCGAGGCCGAGCCGGGCCGGGTCGCGATGTCGCTGCCGTACGACCGGTTCACCCAGCATCACGGGTTCCTGCACGCCGGCGCGGTAGCCTCGGTGCTGGACACGGCGTGCGGGTTCGCGGCGTACAGCGTCATGCCGCCGGAGGCCTCCGTGCTGACGGCGACCTACACGATCAACCTGCTCGCGCCCGCGGCCGGGGAGCGGTTCGCGATCACCGGCGAGGTGGTGCGGGCGGGTCGCACCCTGGTGGTCTGCCGGGGCGAGGCGTTCGCCGACGGCGACCAGCGGCCGTTCGCGGTCATGCAGGCCACCATGACCGCCGTCTTCGGCAAAGCGGGCATCCAGGGCTGAGCATCAGCCGACCAGCCCCTACTGACCAGGCAAACTTCCGAGCTCGCCGGGAGCGAACCCGGCCACTTGCTCATCGAGCCCGCGGGCGGCGGGCGAGCCCCGGTAGACCGGGGCGGCCAGCTCGGCCCGGACGACGGCCAGGCGCTGTCCCTCGACCGCCGTGCGCTCGCCCGGCGGCAGGGCCAGGACGGGCTCCAGGGCCGTGATCGCGGCGTCGAGCGCGCCGGCCCTCAGCCGCGCGATGGCCAGGTCGGCGTGCGCGAGCATCTGGCACTTGCGGCTGTGATGCTCGCCCGGGCCCGGCCCTGCGGCGTACAGCCCGATCGCGCTCTCGAGCTCGGTAACCGCCTCGTCGCTGGCCGCCTCGGACAAGATGAAGCCCGCGTAGTACGACTGGGTAGCCCGGGAGAAGCCGAACTCGCCGCCGATCTCGAGCAGCTCATCGCGGTGATCTCGGTCCCTGGCGTCGCGCGCGGCCGCGATCGCGGCGTGCGCGCTCCCGGCGTCGCCGAGACGGGCCGAAGCGAGGCCGTCGAACAGGTGCAGCTGCGCCGCGTTCTGGCCGTCGGCGAGATACTCCAGGCCGCTCCGGGTCAGGTTCGCGCTCTGCTCCGGGCGCCCGCTCCAGTACGCGGCGTAGGCCGCGCACAGCCGCAGCCGGGCCATCAGCGGACGGTGATCGATGATCGTGGCGTAGGCCCAGCCGGCCCTGGTCAGTTCCTCGGCGGCCTGCGGGTAGCCGAGGTTGGTGGCGGCGGCGGCCATTAATGCGCTGAGGCAGCCCGCCAGCAGGTAGAGCTCGGCCGAGTCGCGCGGCCACTGCCGCCGGTCGAGCGCTTCGAGGATCCGGTCCCTGACCCGCCGCATCTCCTTGAAGAGCCCGTACGTCTCGCCCGTCATGTACTGGACGGACAGGCTCATCACGTCGGCCCGGAACTGCTCCAGGGTGGCCTCGCCGATGCCGCGCTGCTCGACGCGTTCGGCGTGCGCGCTGCCTTCGTGCGCGGCCATAAGCACCTCTCGCCTGATCGCGGAAGCGCCCACATCGGGCGGTGCCGAATCGGGCGGTAGCAGTCCACGGTAGGCAGCGGCGGCGGGGGCCGCAGGGCTAGGGTCGACCATGCCCGGCAGGTCGGCGAGACCCGGCCGGGCCGACGGTGGCGAGCTCCCGAATTGACCGAACGGGATGGCGAAAGCACCGCAGTAGTAGAGCTTGTAGCGCTCGGCGGGGGCCACGGCGCCGCGCTCCCAGCGGTAGATGTTGTGGCTGATGTTGTTGGCGCTGGGCACGGACGTGTCGCCCTTGGCCTTGGCCGCCTTGATGAGCTGGCGGGCCATCTCGGACCTCGTCCAGCCGCGGTCCTCGCGCTGCCGGCGTAGCCAGGCACCGAGTTCGGATGACATAGTGCGTTATCGTAACGCCAGGCAATTCCGCCAGAACACGCCGTGTCCGGCGTTGTCCTCGATTGTCACATCCCGTAGGAGATGCCCGCCCCGGCGACATGGAGCGCGGCGGCGACCAGGCCATCGGCCCGCTCCCGCGCGGCCGGCTCTTCGCGGATGGTGTCGGCCAGGAACTGGTCGGGGTCGATCCCCAGCTGTTCGGCGTCTTGGTTTCCGTCCGCGTCCAGCCAGCGCTTGAGCTGCGGGCCGTCGACCTCGGGATGGAACTGGAACGCGAGATGCCGGCCGATCCGGAACGCCTGCACCCCGGTGCCGTTGCGGGCGAGCACCGCCGCCGCGGCGGGCAGCAGGCAGCGATCGCCGTGAAACTCCAGCCAGGGCCCGGCCGGGATCAGCTCATGATCGGCCGAATCGACCAGCGTCCAGCCGATCTCCTTGCGGTCCATGGCCTCGACCCGCCCGCCCAGCGCGGCGCAGAGCGCCTGGGCGCCGAAGCAGATGCCAAGCACCGGCACGCCAGCGGAGTCCGCCCCGCGCAGCCAGGCCAGTTCCTCGGCGATCCAGGGGTCGGGATCGTTGACCGAGCTGACCGCGCCGAGCACGACCACGTGGTCGACGCCGTCGAGCGCGGGCAGCGGGCCGTCATCGGGAAACAGGTGGACGACCAGCGCGGCGCCGCACGCCTCGAACGCGTCGCCGATGAAGCCGGCCGAATCGATGCCGTGGTGCCTGATCACGACCACTCGCATCGCGCTCAGCCTCCGCGCGGGTCGTACCCCGCCTGGGTCAGCATGTGGCGGAGGTCGACCACCATCTGGACATCGATGTCCTTGCCTGCCGGCGGGTCGAAGATCTGGGTCTGCGACCCGACCGTGACGGTGACCTTGCCGTCGTGATGCACGGTGACCGTGCCGATCGCCTCCAGCAGCGAGGTCACCGCGTGCCACTCGATGTTGTGGCTGACGGGGTGCTGGAAGATCTGGCGGAGGGTGTTCCGGTGATGGTTGTCAAGGTGCTGGTTGTCAATGGGCTGGGACTCCGGCGAGGATGACATCGTGCTCCCTTCTGGCCTGACCCTATGTCCGGCCGGGCCGGGACGTCGAAGGGGGGCCCTTGTCTCGCGTCTTCATCACCGGGTCGAGTGACGGCCTGGGCCTGATGGCCGGGCGTCGGCTGGCCGCCGACGGTCATTCCGTCACGCTGCACGCCCGCAACCAGGCCCGGGCCGACGACACCCGCGACGTCAAGGTCCAGGACGAGCTTCTCGGCTACTGCGCGGAACTGGTCGGCCTGGAGTTGCCCCGGTGAATGCGATGGCAGATGGCCACGTGCTGGTCATCGGGGTGGATGGCGTCCGGTTCGACCTGCTCGGCCCGGACGGCACACCGTCGATCTGGACCCTCGGCCAGCACGGCTTCCTGGCCCCGGTTCCCGTCGACGAAACGACGCCGACCTGGTCCGGCCCGTGCTGGGCGACAATCGCCACCGGCACCGGGGTGGACGGGCATGCCATCACCGGCAACGACCTGACCGGTCACCGGCTGGCCGATCACCCGGACTTCGTGACCCTGGCCACCCGGGCCGGGCTGCCCACGCTGCTCGCGGTCAGCGGGTGGGCGCCGCTGGTGCTGCCCGAAGACGGCGGTCCGCTGTTCGCCGAGGCCAGCAGGCGGGAGTTCGTCGCCGTGCCCGAGGCCAGCCTGGCCTGGGACAGTGTTGGCCAGACCAGCGCCGACGAGACCAGCCTGACAACCTGGGACGCCGCCGACGAAGCCACCACCCGGCTCGCCGCGGCGATCCTGGCCGAAGACGGCCCCCGGGTGTCCTTTGTCTACCTGGGCGCGGTCGACATCACCGGGCACGTCACCGGAGCGGGCGCCGTCTACCGCGCGGCGGCCCTGGCCGCCGACCAGCGGGTGGGCCGGCTGCTGGCCGCCGTACGGTCCCGCCCGTCTCACGGGCCGGAGAACTGGACGATCGTGGTGGTCACCGACCACGGGCACCTCGACGGGGGCGGTCACGGTGGCCGCGAACCCGAGGTCACGACCGCGTGGGCCGCCGCCTCCGGACCGGGCATCCGCCCGGCGGGCCCGGCGCCGGTCACCCGCCAGGCTGAGATCGCGCCGCTAGTTCTCGGCGCAGCAGGCTGGCCAGGGCATCAAGGGTAAGTGCGCAGGCCAGGACCACCCCGATCCCCACTGCGGCACCCCCTACCGCGTCGGTGAAGAAATGCGCGCCGATAGCCACCATCGACTAGGAACGGTCAGAGTACCGTCAGGATCTGCGGGCCGTCCTCGGTGACGGCCACCGTGTGCTCGACGTGAGCCGCCCGGCTGCCATCACCGCTGCGGATCGTCCAGCCGTCGTCGTCGATCTCATAGACGTCCTTGCCGCCGGCCAGGAACCACGGTTCGATCGCGATGACCAGCCCGGGGACGAGCCGTCGGCCGCGCCCGGGCGATCCTTCATTGGGGATGTGGGGATCCTCGTGCATGGCCCGGCCGACGCCGTGACCGCCGAAGTCGGTGCAGATCCCGTAGCCTGCCGCGCGCCCGGTGGCGCCGATCGCCGCGGAGATGTCCCCGATCCGCGCGCCGGGGACCGCGGCGGCGATGCCCGCCTGCAGGGCGGCGCTGGTGGTCGCGATCAGGCGCGCGTCGGCAGTGGAGGTGGGTGGGGGCCCGATCGTGAAGGAGATCGCGGCATCGGCCGTCCACCCGTCAAGGACCGCGCCGCAGTCCACGCTGAGCAGGTCGCCTTGGGCCAGCCGGTACCGGCCGGGGATGCCGTGCAGCGCGGCGTCGTTGACGGAGGTGCAGATGACCGCCGGGAACGGCACCGGGGCGAAGCCGGGCTGGTAACCGAGGAAGGGCGAGACGGCACCCGCCTGGGCCAGCACGTCCCGGGCGATCTCGTCCAGTTCGGTCAGCCGCATCCCGGCCCTGGCCTGGTCATGGACGGCCGCCAGGATCTGCGCGACCACCTGCCCGGCGGCCCGCATCGCCTGGATCTCTGCTGCTGTCTTGATCTCGACCACGGCTCAGCACCTCCCTTTGCGGTATAACTATACCGGTATTACTATCACGGTATGGTCCGACCGCCCCTGACTAACCTGGAGCACGCGCGCGGGGAACGGCTCGGCATGCTGCTGCGCGAAGCGCGCGGGCCGCGCAGCATGGCCGAGATCGCCGCCATCTCCGGCGTTCCCGCGGAAACGCTGCGCAAGATCGAGACCGGGCGCATCGCCACCCCCGCCTTCTTCACCGTGGCGTCCCTGGCCGCCGCGCTCCACCTGTCCCTGGAGGAGATCGTCCGGGCCTGCGCGGAACCAGTCGAGGCCCTCAGCGCCTGACGCCTGGCCGTAGCCGGCATTTGACGGAAGGGATATCAGCCGTGCGGCGGATGCGAGCGGGGCGGCGCGGGTGCAAACTTAGATATCCGGGTTTTTTACGGGGAAATCCGGTATCCGCCTCACGGGGGTGAAGCGACATGACGAGCATCTCGCTGACCACGCTGGCCAGGCGAGCGGCCGAGCTAGGCGATCCGCTGCCCTGCAGCGACAACACGGCTCTGTGGTTCTCCGAACGACCCGCCGACCTCGAACTGGCCAAGGCGTCGTGCCGGACGTGCGCGCTGCGCCGGCCGTGCCTGGCGGGCGCGCTCGAACGCGCCGAGCCGTTCGGGGTCTGGGGCGGGGAGATATTCGAGAAGGGCAGGATTGTCGCGTTCAAGCGGCCGCGCGGCCACCCTGGCCGGCGAGCGCGAGCCAGCTGACGCGAGCGCCGGCCGAGTGACGCCAGCGCCGGGCGACCAGGCCGCCGCGCCGCGCCAGGAGTGGGCGACCCCCGCCGACCGGGTCACCCTGGATGACAGCGTCCGGCTGGCGCTGCTGGTGGTGCTGGAACGAATGGCTTGATGGTGCCACTGTAGTGAAGTTGACAGTCAGGCGAGCCGGGAGAAGGCGTTGGCCGAGCACGATGTGAAAATCCGACTCGAGGATCGCTACACCGCCGAGTCCGGCCATGTGCAGATGACCGGGGTGCAGGCCCTGGCGCGGCTGCCCCTGAACATCCTGCGATCAGACCGCGCTCGAGGCCTGCAGACGGCGGTCTTCATTTCTGGCTACGAAGGATCACCCCTGGGTGGCTATGACCTGGAGCTTCAGCACCACGCCGAGCTGCTCGCCTCCTACGACCTGGTCTTTCAGCCGGGGGTCAACGAAGAACTTGCCGCGACCTCGGTCCAGGGCTCGCAGCTGGCCGCCGGTTTGGCTGACGCCCGGGTGGAAGGGGTCACCGGGTTCTGGTAAGGCAAATCCCCCGGCCTGGATCGCGCGTCCGATGCGCTCAGGCACGCCAACCTCATGGGGACGCACCCCAAGGGCGGCGCGGTTGCGTTCGTCGGGGACGATCCAGCGGCAAATTCATCGACGGTGCCCGGCGCATCGGAGCTCCTGCTCGCCGACCTCGGGATGCCCGTGCTGTATCCCGCTGACCCCCAGGACGTGCTCGACCTGGGGATCCATGCCGTGGCGATGTCGCGCCTGTCCGGCCTCTGGGTCGCGCTCAAGATCGCCACGAACGTCGCTGACGGCTCAGGGACCGTGGAGTTCGGCTCCGATCGCGTCGATCCGCAGCTGCCCCTCGTGACGTTCGAGGGCAAGAAGTTCGAGCATCGCCTGACGGCCCGGATGCTTCAGCCGGCCCTGTCCGAGATGGAGCGGACTCGTGAAGGTGTCCGGCTGGACGCAACGCGCGCCTACGCGCTGGCCAACCGGCTCAACCGCAGCGAGACCTTCGGCCCCAGGGCCAGTAGCAGCGGGGCCAGCAGTGGCCGGGGAGTGTGACCTCTACCTCGGCTGTGATCTGCTGGTAGCCGCGGACGCCAGGAACCTGGCCGTGGCTGACCCGAAGACCACGATCGCCGTGGTGTCGACCACGAAGGTGCCGACCGGCAAGATGGTCACGGACAAGACGGTGCCGTTCCCCGATGTCGATGCGACCACCGACCGGATCCGGAGCGCAACCCGAGGCGCGGAATCCGTCTTCGTCGATGCTCGAGGACTGTCGGTCACCCTGTTCGGCACGGACCAGTTCGCGAACATGCTGCTGGCCGGGGTGGCGTTCCAGACCGGGGCGCTGCCGCTGCCCGCCTGGGCGATCGAGCAGGCGATCGAGCTGAACGGCGTTCAGGTCGAGCCGAACTTGCAGGCGTTCCGGCGCGGTCGGCAGCGCGTCGCCGAGCTGGACGCGTTCGCGCAAGCGGTTGCCGCCTTGATCGTCGTGGCGCCCTTTCGCGTGCCGACCGAACCGGAGCGCAGGCTCATAGAGTCCGTCGGCGCCGCGTCAGGCTCGGCACTGCACCGGATCGTCGCGACCCGGATACCTGACCTGATCGACTACCAGAACGTCGACTACGCCCGCAGGTATGCCGATCTAGTCACCCGGGTGCGCGAAGCCGAGGACCGTGCGGTTCCAGGACAGAGCGCGATATCCGAAGCCGTCGCGGGGTTCGGTTACAAGCTGGGGGTTCGGTTACAAGCTGATGGTGTACAAGGACGAGTACGAGGTCGCGCGCCTTCTCACCGATCCGCAGGCGGAGGCCATGGTGCGCGCCGAGTTCGGCGAGAGCGCCCGCGTTTCCTACCGGCTGCACCCGCCGGTGCTGCGCGCCCTGGGGATGGAGCGCAAACTCAAGCTCGGGCCGTGGTCCCGCCCGGGCTTCCGGCTGTTGCGGGCGGGCAAGATCGTCCGCGGCACGAAGCTCGATCCGTTCGGCCATACCCGGGTGCGCCGGGTCGAGCGAGAGCTGATCGAGGAGTACACCGGCACCGTCGATGATCTCCTGGGGCAGCTGAGCACCGAGACCTACCAGCGTGCCGTCGAGATCGCCCGGCTGCCAGATCTCGTTCGCGGCTACGAAAACATCAAGCTCGCCAACGTCGCGCTTTACCGGGCACGGGTGCAGGAGCGGCTGAGCGAACTGGCCACGGTCAGCTGCTAGCGCCGGCCGCGTCGGCGGAGCTGGGTGGTGGCACCGCCCAGCGCGAACTCGTCGTGCTTGGCCGCCCCGCGGTAGCGGCAGAAGCCCTCTGCCAGCGCTCGCGTTCCAGCCTGCCCGTTCTGGGTACCTTGAACGCATGGCGCGTCCCAGGCTGGCCGATTCAGCCCGCGTCCCGATTGGGCTCAAGGTCTCCGAGGCTGATGCCGCGCGGATAGACCAGGTGCTGACGCGGCCCGAGTTCGCCGAGGGCCCGCAGTCGCCGCTCGGCAAGCCTCCGGGTCAGTGACGTCGGTCTCCACGGCGAGTGCGGAGCGACCCAGATCCTGGATCTCGCGGCTGGTGGCCTCCAACCCCTTACGGCGGCGAGCCAGCACCACGTCGGCTCCGCCCGGTCGTCCCGCTGGTGTAGTTGATCGCCAGGAGCTGGCGTTCGTCGATCTCCCCCGGACTCACCCCGGCCGGATCGGCGCCGTCGATCCACGCTTCGTATGAGTCGCCGGATCCGCCGGCGATGAAGCACGGCAGATTCAGCTGACCGGCCAGGTCGCGGGCGCGATCGGCGAACTCGTGGGTCGCCACCAGCAGCGACGCGCCCGAGTGAACGGCAACTTCGCGACCTGCCCGATCACTCAAGGCAGCCTGATGCGGCTGCTTATCCGTGAAGGCCAGCCGGCCAGCGCGGCACTGGATGTCCTCAACGGCACCAGCGCCGATCTGCGGCATGAATTCTGGCCCGATGATGTCCCGTACACCGATGTGCCCACCCAGGCAATCGTTGCTCACCGTCAGGTGACCGACGCTTACCTGGCCCAGCTCGCGAGCACACGGGTCTCGCATCGCAACGTTCGATCAGGCGATGGCCAAGCTTCACCACGACGTAGCCGAGCTTGTCCCGGATAGCTAACAGTCGGAGGGTCTGCCCAGGGCCGCCCAGCGGCCAGACGGCCAGCCCCGGCAAGCCTCCATGCTTCCCGGGGATGGCCGAGGGTGAGCGGCCCGCCCGCTAGCGGGCGCGGAGGGTCAGGACGATGGGCTGCTGGCTGTCCGGGGTGGCGGCCGAGCCGATGGCGGTCACCGTGGCGCCGGCTGGCGCCAGGGCGGTGAGCTGGTGAGCTCCGGACAGGTCGCTGGCCGGGGATGGGGTCCAGCTGGTCCCGTCGGCGGAGGTCCAGACCGTGACGTTCTGCTGGCCTGGCGCGCCGGACTGGACCGCGGCGGTGAAGCCGCCGGCGTCGGCGGTCAGCGCGGTGACAGCCGTCTCCGGGCTCGGTGCGCCGAACGGAACCTGCTGCCAGGTGGCGCCGCCGTCGACGGACAGCTCGGCCAGCGGGGTGGTGAGGCCTGCGACGGTCTGCACGCCCAGGGCGACCACGCGGCGGCCGGTCACCGCGACCTGCTGCAGCACGCCGGTGCCGGACGGCAGCGGCAGGGCGATGGTCGTCCAGGTGCGGCCGTCGGTCGTGGTCCACACCGCGGGCTTGCCTTCGTATGAGCCGGCCGACACGAAGCCGTGCGCTTGCGCGGCGACCGCGAGCACCTGGCTCGAGCCGTCCGTGTCGTTGACGTCATGCGCGCGGGCCCAGCTGGCCAGGTCCGGTGACCACCAGACGTCGGCCACGCAGGCGCCGCTCGGTGCGACCAGCTTGCCGACGATGACGTATCCGTGCGGCCCGGCGGCGGCCGCGACGCCGGCCACGCCGGCCAGGTCGCGGGCGATCGACCCGGGAGCGGGCTGCCAGGTCGTGCCGTTCGCGGAGGTGAGCACGACCGGGCCGGGCACGCCCACGGCCAGCCAGCCGGCCGTCCCGTGCGTCACGCTGGTCAGTGCGGCCAGGGGCGGGGCGGCCAGGCCGGCCCCGGCGGAGGCCGGCGGGAGGGAGGAGACCAGGGTCCAGGCCCCGCCGGCGGTCTTCCGCCAGATCGCGGGGTAGCCGTCCGCGCTGCCGACGGCGATCTGCTGACCGCCGGCGGCGGCCAGGGCCTTGACCGCCACCTCCGGGATCACGGCGCCCGGGATGCTGGCCAGCGGCACCGGCCGGACCGCGCCGGCGGTGGTCGCCTGGAGCAGAACCGCCTGCTGGCTGACCCTGCTGGCGGCGGTGGACCCGGCGGCGATCACGGTGCCGTCCGGCCCGACCGTCGCGGCCGGCACCGAGGCGTAGCCGGCCGGGCTGCCCAGCGACCCGGTGGGCCGCCAGCTGGTGCCGTCCCCGGTGCTGGTGTAAGCCACATAGTTGCCCGCGGCGTCGGTGCCGGTTACGACGAAGCCGTACGCGCTGCCCTTGACCACGCCGGGGCGGAACCCATCGGCCGCTCCCAGGGTGGCCGAGTACTGCCAGGTGAGTCCGTTCGGCGAAAAATAGGCGATGCCGTCGCCGGCGAGTCCTGGCCGCACCGCGATCAGCCCGGAGCCGTCGGAGGCCAGGCCGCTGATGGTGTCCTGGGCGCCGGGCCCGGCCGGGACCGTCACCCTCGTCCAGGCCGATCCGCCATCGGTGCTCAGCCACGTGCCGGACCCGCCGGTGCCGAGCGTGCCGGAGATCACCGTGTCATCGCCGCGGGCGGCGGCGTAGGAGATGCTCAGCACGCGCTGGCCGGGCGGCGTCAGCCCGAGCTGCGCGGCGGTCAGCCGCTGCCAGGTCACGCCGTCCCGTGAGGTCCAGATCACCGCCTGCGTGCCGCCGCCGGCCACCTGGGCCTGGCCGGCCGCCAGGAACCCGTCGGCGGTGGCGGTGAGCACGAAGACCTGGTCGCCGGGCCGCTGCGGGGTGATCCCGTGCCTGGCCGCCAGCGTCCAGGACCGGCCGTCGGGGCTGGTCCAGATGGCCTGCGGGCCGGCGGTCCCGATGGCCACCCAGCCGCGCGGGCCGCCGGCCAGCCGGGTCGCCTGGTACCCCAGCGGGGGCTGGCCGCCGCCGGGCGCGTGCACCGGGGCCAGCTGCCAGGACGCGCCCCCGTCGGCCGAGGTGAAGAACTGCTGCCGGACCACGCCGTCGCTGACCTGCGCGCCCGTCGTGACGATGGTGCGGCCGGAGGCCGCGATCCGGCTGATGGTCTGGAAGACATCGCGGTCCTGCTGCCCGGGATAGATACCGAACGGGCCCGCGGCCAGCGGTCGCGACGGCGATCCGCCCTGGCCGCCAGCCAGCCGGGCCCCCTTGGGGCTCCGGCCTGCCAGCAGCGCCAGGGCCAGCACGGCCACCACCGCCAGGACCAGCGCCGGGACCGCTGCCGCCGCGCGGGAGCGGCCCAGGTGCCGGCCGGCGCCAGCCCGCGGGGTGCCGGGAGACACATGCGGCCGGCTGGCCCGGACCTCGGTGGGCAGCCAGGCGGACGAGTGCACCGTCTGAACGGGCGCGTCATCGCCGGCCCAGCCCGGCCCGGATCCGGCCGGTGAGGCGGTCAGCTGGTCGAGGATCTCGTGCGCGGCGGGCCGGTCCTGCGGCTCCTTGGCCAGGGCGGCTTCCACCGCCGGCCGCAGCGCCTCGGGGACCGCGGCGATGCTGGGCTGGGCGTGCAGGATCCGGTACAGCACGGCATCGGTCGCCCCGGTGCCGAACGGCGGCCGGCCGCTGGCCGCGTACGCTACGGTCAGCGCCCAGGCAAAAACGTCAGTCGCCGGGCCGGCCTGCCCCATGATCTGTTCGGGAGCCATGAAACCCGCTGAGCCAATGGTCGTGCCCGTCCGGGTGAGGGAGACCGAATCCAGCACCTGGGCGATCCCGAAGTCGATGACCTTTGGGCCGTCCGCGGTCATGATGACGTTGGCGGGCTTGAGGTCCCGGTGTACGACCCCGGCCGCGTGGATCACGGTCAGCGCCTCCGCCAGCCCCCTCGCCAGGCCGTCCAGCAGCCCGGCGGCGAGCGGCCCGGCCGTCTCGACGTAGCCGGCCAGCGAAGGCCCGGCGGCGTACTCGGTCACCAGGAACGGCCCGCAGGCACCGATGCCGGACTCGATCACCCGTACGATGCGCGCGCTCCGCACCCGCGTCAGTACCGCCACCTCACGGCCGAACCGGGCCTGGAGTTCCGGATCATCAGCCAGCTCCGGGCGCAGGACCTTGACCGCGACCAGGCGGCCGTCCCCGGCCACGCCGAGATAGACCACCCCCATGCCGCCCGAACCCAGCCGGGCCGTCAGCCGGTAACGCCCCACCCGACGGGGATCGCCCGCCAGCAGCGGCGCGCGAGCAGGCGGCGCCACGGTGACCGCGGACAGGCCGGTCAAAGCCAGCGCCGCCGCGGACTGGCCGGCTGGGTATCCCGCCGCGACAGCGTCCTTGGCGGTATCGATGGTGCGGGAATCGAAGGTGCGCCCGCCCGCAAACGGGCTCAGGTACGGGCCGCCCATGGCGACCTGGTGGAATTGACTGTCCATCTGGGGCCTCCGTAACGTTAGCTCTGCGGGTATGCGGGAATGACCGCAACCCGGTTAGCCCGTGTCTCCATTCCGCGGATACGGCAATTAACGCATTTCTCGTTATACGATGGCCAACGTTCCCGGTCATGGCCATATCCCTCCGGCGGCTGGCGTAATGACGCCTTCCTGTTTGGCCCGGTGCCGCGCGCCTGCGTCTACTCAGCGGCGAGAAGACGGTATCTGTTACTTTCCCGATTTCCCGGCCGCTGCGTGCTCTGATGTAAGAGATACGACAGACAAGGGCGGAATGGTTCACTTCGATTGGGGGATCAACAGGGAATTTTTTCTGGCCGGGGCGTGCAACGTTCGGCTGCCTGACCAGCCTAGATGAAGAGCAGCGGCGGCGGCAGGGAACCAGGGCTGGACGCCGGGCCGGGTCAAGACGCTGATCGGACGCGACGAGCAGGCCATCGCGGTGCGGAAAGCGCGGGGCGCCACACGAGCGGATTGGGATTCGGCGGTAGCGCCTACTGGTCAGTCGTTGTCGTGGACGTTCTGAGCAGTGCCGCTGAGAATGACCGTGCCGGGCGGGTTGGCTGCCCCGGCTTGCTGGAGGGTTATTTCCATCACCTTGAAGATGCTTGGGTCAGCGGCCGTCCACATGGTGAAGCTGCCGTCACTGCCGGAAAACGTGCCTGCGGTGACGGGTTCTGGTTGTCCCGAGCTAGCGGCTGACTTTGTATACCAGCACTCGAAGAACTGGCCGCCCTTGAGCTTCGGCAGGTGCATTACCGTAAGTTGAACCTTGTAGCCGCCGTGGACGTCCTGGGAGGTCGCCGAAGCCGACCCGACCTGACCGGGCAGGGCATGGAGGTTATACGTAGCTGCGACCGCCGGTGTCGCCACCAGCAGTACCTGGGAGCCGATGAAGGCGGCCGCGGTCACCACGGCGGCCGCTACTGCGGTATACAACGGCATGAAGCGGCTGGTCCAGTGGAGATGCCACCAGCGGTTCGCCTTGTTGGGGATCGTTTCCGGACGGCTTCCCGCCATGACGGCGTACTGGACAGCGGCGACGGTGCGAGCCTCGAGGTCTGCGGGCGGTTCGCCGGCGGGGGCGGCGAGCTTGAAACTACGGGCCACCGCCTTGAACTCGGCCATGGCTGCCTGGCAGTCGTCACAGGAATTGAGGTGCTCTTCGAAGGCATGGGCGTCGATGGGGTCTAGAGCGCCAAGGGCCCAGCCCGCTATGTCAGGGTGCTCGAGGGCATGGTTCACGTCATACGGCATTGAAACCTCGCTGTGTCAGAGCGGCGCGCATAGCTCGCATTCCGTGGAACATGCGGGTCTTGACCGTACCTAGGGGCAACCCGAGTCGCTCGGCGATCTGCGACTGGGTAAGTCCCTCCTCCTGGGCCAGCCGGAGCACCTGGGCGTGGCCCGGGCTAAGAGATTCGAAGGCCTCCCGGACCATCATGCTGTCGAGTATCTGGTCGACACTGTCGGGCTGGGGCGGCACGTCGACATCTTCCACTGGCATCAGCGGACGAGACGACGGCCGCTTGTGAATGTCGGCCGCCACGCTACGGGCTATCACATACAAGTACGTGCCGACGCTGGCTTTCTCGGGGTCGAAGCGCCCCGCCGTTCGCCATAGCCTCACGAAAGTCTCCTGAACCATCTCCTCGGCCAGCCCGCTGTTGCCTAGCATCTGCATTCCGAAGCGATAGAGCCGCTTGCCGTACCTTCGGTAGAGTTCGGCCACGGGGACTCCGACGTCCCCAGCCGCAATCTGAGCAACAAGGTCCGCCTCCTCGGCCGCAAACCGGTCCGCAGCGTCGGTTGCCGACACCGTTAGTTCCCCCCAGGAGGTTCTACGACACCTGTCGGTCAAATGGTTCATGCCGATCTCGATTTTTTCCGACTTAAGACCGGCCGGTCAGATCAGCCGTCGACGGGCAGCAGCAAGGATGCCAGCAGATCCCGACGACATTCTAGTATGCACAGGGAGCCCGGAACGAGGAAGCTGGCCAGCACCACGTTAATGTCGCGTCCGGCCATGGCGTCGCACAGTCGGGCTCCCACGGTTCAGTTCTCACCAGGCGTGCTCCCAAAGCACATGTTCGCAAGGTCCGCCAGGGTACGTGCCCTCCAGTACCCGGCAGTCATCCCGGCCCCGGCCTTGATGGTGCGTAGGACCTGCTCGGCTCGGGCAGGGTCGGCGGAGGCCACCACCATGGCGACCTCAGCCACGTGGGCGGAATCGTTGCCAGCAGCTTCTATCGCCTGTGCCAGCAGCGGCCCGGCATTGGCCGGGTCGGTGCGCACCGCTACCACAGCCCCGACGAGGGCCTGCAAGTATCTGTCGGCGCTGCTAGCGGCGATTCGCTCGCCGCAGGCAGGGTCGGTGAGGGCCGCTACCATGGCCACCTCAGCCAGCTTGGGCGCGTCGGGGGGCAGGCTGCGGATGACCTGCTCGGCCTGGGCAGGGTTGGTGCGAGCCGCAGCCAGGGCTACCTCCCCCAGTGTCTCGAGCCGGGCCGGCGCGCCGCCGACGGCGCGGGCGTACTGCTCAGCCTCGGTCAGCAGTTGCCCAGCGTGGTCAGGGTCGATCTGGGCCGCTGCCGCCTTCACGCTGGTCAGAGCCATGCTCTGCAAATCACTCTTGCTCATGGCGCGAGCCCACCGTTCAGCCTCTGTCAGCAGTTGCCCAGCCTGTGCAGGGTCAGTCTGGGCTACTGCCGCCTCCGCACTGGTCGGCGCCACGTCTCGCAAGTTGCCTTGATCGGCGATGGTGCGGGCGAACCACTCGGCGCCATCCGAGAGCCGCACCGAACGGTCAGAGTCAGCTCTGGCCACAACGATGGCGATCTCGGTCAGTGCCCGGACCTTCCAGTAAATTGCCTGGTTTGGGTCCTCCAGCATCGAGGGCGGGGGAGGTGCCTCCAGCTTCCACCTACCCTGGCCGGGGGTCTGTCCGGGCCGGCCGGTGACGGCGAGGGCGATCTGCTCGGCCCGGGTGGAGTCGGTGCGGGCCGCCACCATGGCGACCTTAGCTAGCGCCACGTCACGCGCGGGCGCGCCCATGGGCCAAACGAGCTCCTCCGCGCTGGCAATGTCGACGTCGGCTACTACCTCGGCAACCTTAGCGATGAATGGTGCGACATCGTCTAGGAATTCTCGGTGGTGCAGCGCCCGGATGACGGGGGAGATCTTCTCAATGTCAGCCACCAGCCGCTTTGCGGGGGATGGGTCGATGCGGGCCAGGAGCATGCCGAACTCTGCTGCGGAGTGCCAGACCAAGGCCTCCAGGATGTGGTTGTAGCCCGCAGTCCGTGGGATGGCCTTATTCCAGCTTGGGTGCAGGGCGTCGTCCAGCAGCTGCGCGGCATGAGCAGGGTCGAAGCGGGCAGCCACCGTTGCAACGTGTACTAGTGCCCTGGCCCGCTGAACTGCCAGCGGGAGGGTACGGTCGTATTCATAATCCAGTCCCCGGACGCGGGCGCTGCTGCTTGCCGGGGGCGGCGGCGGGCCGGGAATGGCTGCCGTGCGGTCCTCCGGCGCCATGATCTGCTCATCCAGAGGGAGGGTGCGGGCGATCTGCTCTGCTTCCTCCAGCAGCCGGGCGGCGCGGGCCGAGTCGGTGGCAGCTACCGCTGTGGGTTTATGCGGTGGCGTATAGGTCGTGATCATGGTTTGGAGTGGCGGGGGAAGCCACTGGGTCGGTAGGTCAGAGTCGGCGAGGAGTTCCAGGATCGTGGCTGGTGTGGGCCGTTCGGAGGGCTCCTTGGCCAGGCACGCTGCTACCAGGTCGCGGATCTGAGGGTCCAGGCCGCTAAGGTCTGGTTCTTCGTGGACGACTCGGTAGGCAATCGCCTCCGGCGGCCCTACGCCGAACGGCCGGATACCGGTGGCGGAGGCCAGCACCACCCCCAGCGCGAACACGTCGCAGGCTGAGGTGAGCGGCCGCCCCAGGAGAACCTCGGGTGCCATGAAACCCGCCGTACCAGACCGCGTAGTAATGCCGGAGGCGTCGATGGCACGCGCGATGCCAAAGTCGATAACGTGAGGCCCGTCTTCAGCCAGCAATATGTTCGACGGCTTCAGATCCCGGTGGATCAGCCCAGCGGCGTGAATGGCTCCCAGCGCTTCGGCCACGCCAGCGCCCAGCACCCTCACGCTACCAAGGGAGAGGGCCTGGTACTCGCGGAGAACCTGCTCAAGAGACGGTCCGGCGACATAGGCGGTCACCATCCAGGGCCGCTCGGCGTCCGCGTCGGCATCGACAACCTGTGCGGCGTGGAATCCGCCAACCTTGCGGCCAGCCTCCACCTCCAGACGGAACCGCCGCCGGAACTCGACGTCATTGGCGAAAACGGGATAGATCAGCTTGACTGCCACCGGGCGCCCGGCCCGCGACCGGCCGAAGAACACCTCGCCCATCCCGCCGGCCCCCAGACGACCGATCAGAACATAATGCCCGACTCGCCGAGGGTCTCCTGGCCTAAGGGAATCCATGCCACCTCGTTACCGCAAGGGATTAGCGGCGCAGCGGGCCCGCCCGAACCCGATGATCCCAGGAACAGATTGCCGGAGAATAGACTTGCTCCATTAGTCATGAGGTGATCTTTGCGGAGTCGAGTCCGGAAACATCGAATGCGCGGATCGGCCGGGAGAAGCCGCGCAACGATAGCTCGCCGACGAGCCGGCTCACGACTAGATCCTCGGCTGCCGCGTTCACGCGCTGGGTGACGAGGATCTGCCAGGGGGCCGCCTCGGCACAGAGGCGTGCGGCCAGGTTGGTAACGCTCCCGATTGCGGCGTAATCGAAGCGGCCGGTATAGCCTATCCGTCCGAGTGTGGCATGGCCCTGAGCGATGCCCACCCCGAAGGCCAGCTCATAACCGCGCCGCTGCCAGCTGTCTGCCAGTTCCTGCACCCGCTGGCGCATCGCCAGCGCCATCCGGACAGACCGCAACGGCGCGTCGTCGCACGGGATGGGATCGTTGAAAAAGACCACGAGCCCATCATCGGTAAACCGCTCCAAAGTCCCCTCGAAGCGGGCAATAAGGTCGCCCAGGGCACCATGATATTCCCCGAGGATCTCCCAGACATCCTCGGGTTCAGCCGTTTCGGCAAAGGCGAAAAAGCCACGCAAGTCACAGCACACCACCGTGATCTCGCGGCGGTGCCCGTTGAGGAAAGACTCATCACCTGAGCTGATGATGAGGTCAGCCAGCTGTGCCGGAAGGAAACGGCGCAGCCGGCCCACGCGTTCCAGTTGCTCAATCTGGTCCTGGACACGCTGCTCGAGCTCACGATTCCAGCGAGCCAGCTCGGCGGCCTGATTTTCGATCGTGTCGTGGTACCGCTTGACTCGAACCAGGGAGCGCACCCGGGCCAGCAACTCGGCCTGGTCGAAAGGCTTGTTAACGAAGTCGTCGGCACCGGCTTCGATGGCGAGTATCTTCTGCTCTTCTCCACTCGCAGTGATCATGATCACCGGCAGGAAAGCCGTCTCCGGATCTTCGCGGATTCGGCGGCAGACCTCATACCCATCCATTCCGGGCATCAGGATGTCCAGCAGCACGAGATCTGGGTGCTCCTTGCTCAGTATGCCCAGAGCTTCCTCTCCGGAAGACGCCGTGGCCACCCGGAATCCCTTCGGCGACAGCACCGCCTCAAGAAGGCGGACGTTTTGCGGCAGATCGTCCACGACGAGTATGAGCGGGTCCGGTGTCACTCAGTCTCCACCTCCTCACCTGGGAGGAACCTGCGAACCTGATCGGGAAATGCGCGGACACTGATCGGCTTCTCCACGTACCCGTCGAAGCCGGCCTCCAGGGCCCGTTCCCGGTCGTGCTTCATCGCCTGGGCCGTTACCGCGACCACGGGTATGCCCGCTGTCCGCGGACTCGCGCGTAGCCGGCGAAGAGCCTCCATCCCATCGATACCGGGCAACTGGAGATCCATGAGAACGAGATCGGGAGGCTCTTTGACCGCCAAGGTGATGCCGTCCTCGGCCGTCCGAGCCACACGTACGTCGTAGCCTGCGTACTCAAGCACATCGCGCAGGAGCTTGAGATTCCGCTCGTTATCCTCCACGACCAGGATCACGTGGGTCATCCCGACTCCGAAACCGGGGACTGGCGGCTTGTGCTCGCCCAGCGAAGGAGTCCCGCGAGGCCCGACAGGTCGAACTCCGTCTTGCGCGCCACATACGTGATGCGCCCTTGCAGTCGCTCCTTGTCCTGCGGGGTCATCGACTTGGACGTCAGGATGACCACGGGGACGGATTTCGTGTCGGGGTCTGCTCGCAGCGCCTCCACGACTTCGAAACCATCCATACCGGGCATGAGGAGGTCCAGCAGCACGGCGGAGGGCTTCCGTTCCCGGATCAGCGCCAGCCCTTCCTGGCCCGTGGCCGCGCCCAGCACCGTCCATCCCTCGGGCTCGAGACTTGCCCGGACCAGCTCTATGGCAAGGGGATCGTCGTCAATCGCCACCACCGTGTGCTTCCGCTCCGGCATTGCCGCTGCGCGGTAGAGGGCGGCCAGCAGCTGCTCCTTCCCCACCGGCTTGACCAAGTATTCGGCGGCGCCCAGCGCAAAGCCGCGGCCACGCTCATCAAGCATCGACACCACGATCACCGGTATCGCTGCCGTCCCCGGATCCGCCTTGAGCTGGGCGAGAACGTCCCAGCCGTCAATCCCCGGCAGCAGGATGTCGAGGACGACGCCTGCGGGACTTAGCCGACGCACCGTATCCAGGCCTTCTTCGCCGTCTCCGGCGCTGACGACACGGGCGCCCGCCGCCTCGAGATAGACCCGCAGCAGGTCGAAGGACCGCCGGTCGTCTTCCACGACAACGACGGTAGGCCTGGGGCCAAGCGCCGACTCCAGGGTAATACCTGAATCCAGACCTGCCTGCGGCACTGGCTTCATCGCCGGTTCCTCGGATCCGGCGGGCAGCGCGATCCCGAATGTGCTGCCCTTCCCGGCTTCGCTTTCCACCCAAATCCTGCCCCCATGCAGCTCAAGGATCCGCTTCGACAGAGTGAGCCCGAGCCCGGTTCCCTCGACCTGCCCGGAGGACTGGGTGCCTTGCTGGAAAGAGTCGAAGATGCGCTCGCGGTCCTCAGCCTGCACGCCCACCCCCGTGTCGGCCACCAGCACGACGAGATCCTGACCACGTATGCAGGCGCGGACGTCCACGCGTCCACCCTCGGGGGTGAACTTCACCGCGTTGGACAGCAGATTCAGCACGACTTGCCGGAAGCGCAGGCGATCGGCGTCAAGCAGGCCAACCTCGGGATCGACCTCAAGGCTGAGGAGAATTCTTTGCTGGAGCGCTCGCTCACGTACCATCGAGAGGCAATAGTCCAGCGATTCGCGGACCACGAACTTCGAGCGGCTCAAGACCATCTGGCCGGCCTCGATCTTCGACAGGTCCAGAATGTCGTTCAGTAGTTCAAGCAAATGCTTGCCAGAGCTCCATATGTCGCGCAGGTAGTCGTCCTGACGCTCGTTGAGCTCGCCAAACATGCGCTCCAGGAGCACTTCAGAAAAGCCGATGATGGCGTTCAGCGGTGTGCGCAGCTCGTGGGACATACTGGCCAGGAATTCCGACTTGTGCTGACTCGCGACTGCGAGTTCGGCGCTCTGCCGCTCTAGTTGCCGGTACAGCTGCGCGTTGATCAATGCCAGTGCGGACTGGCCGGCGAACGTCTCCAGCAGGTCGTACATCTCATGCGGGATGCGCCCGGGGGTATGGCGGCGGATAACCATTGCACCAACGATGCGGCCCTCTCGGAGCATGGGAACGGCAACCAGGGAGCGCCAGCCGGTCTCGGCCAGGGCGTTCAGGTGGGGATCGAGTGGCGCGTCGCGAAGGTCCGTGAGCTCCAGGGGCCGGCCCAACGTCGCCGCTTTGCCGATAAAGGTGTCATCAAGTCCTATCCGGGCGCGCCGGAGAGCGTCGAACGCTTCCGGGCTGGTGCCGCAGACGGTCTCGACGCGGAACTCCCTGGCGTCCTCGTCGAACTCGTAGATAGAGCCGCCGTCCGACCCGGACAGCCGCACCGCTTGCGTGATGATCGTGTTGAGCACCTCGGTGAGGTTCAGGCTGGAGCTCACCGCTTGGCCCACCGCGCCGAGGGCCTCGAGTTGAGTCACCTTGCGCCCGAGCTCGTCGGTGCGGCTCTCCAGCGCCCGCACGAGATTAACGGCGCGGACGGCGAGAGCCGCCTGCGCCGCGAAGGTGGTAAGGACCTCTACCGCGTGATCACTGAACGGATCGACCTGGGTTCGCCACACCGAGAGCATCCCGACAACTTCGCCGTCGAGGAGCATCGGGACACCCATAACTGTTCGGTAGCCGGCCACCCGCTGCTCATCCGCTAGGCCGTAGTCGGGGTCTGCGAGCACGTCCGTGATCTGCGTAGCCCGTCGGTCGAGCCCGACCCGGCCGGCCAGCGTTCCCCGGTCCAGGACCACGGGATTATTGGCGATGAATTCCCGGTACTCCGGCGTCATCCCAGAGCCGTATGCAAACCGGTACCTGTCTCCATCCACCAGGAATACTTGTGCGGCATCGGCGGCGCAGAGCTTCCGCGCGGATTCGACGACCGTTTCAAGTACTCCCTCGAGATCAGATGCGGACCGTCCGATGACGGCAAGAACCTCGCTCGTCGCAGCGAGTTGCTCGCGCACCTCAGCAAGCTCATCACCCAACCGTTCGGTCTCGGCTGTCGTCCCCGCATTGATGGCCGGATCGTGACCGGCCGGCTTTCGCTTGTCCCGCTCGACCATTCGGCCTCTCCCCTACGCGGCGCACCCAAAGGCATCGCTTTCGCACCAGTGTCCCTCCGTGGCAGCCGGCAGACAACGCCGGCGGACGCCGCAGGTTTCACGGACGGCACGGTGGAGCGTGTCCTGTCCTGCTCGCGCCGGACAGCACTCTTACCGCGACGAACTCACCGTCGATTGGCAGCCGTTGGTGGCATGGGCAAGATGGAGCATGCCATGGTGACCCGGGCCGGGCACCTTGACGAAGCGATAGCCGGCGATGCCCGCGCGCGGCGGTCTCTCCACGTCAGCGCTGCCCAATGAGCCTGCTCCTATCCAGGTCCTTGACCCACTGGTCCAGGTCGCTGCAGTCCTCCCGGGTGCCCGCCAGGACTGTTAGGTGAGCGTCGCCGCTGCTGTCGGCGGCAGCGGCCACGACAATTGCCCCGGCGGGCGGCGGGCCGTCGCTCGCGGCGATGCCGTCCCTGGTGAGCTCGGCAGCTAGACCCGCGCGTCGGCCACCACCCGGACTGATCACCAGCTTCAGCCGGTCCGCGACAGATAGCTGCGCAGCGACTTGGACGGCAGCCGCGCCGCTCTCCCCCCTCGTCCACAGGACCGCGACGGCGCCGGGCGCTTCCGGCAGGCTACGCAGGACCGTGACGAGCTGGACTGTTCCGTCGGCTGCGAGTGTCTCGCGGGAAGTTCCGCCCGGGCCTAGCACGATGGTGTCAGGCTCGGCGGCCGCCACATAACCGGGCAGTTCGGCGGCGATATCCTGGCTGGACCGGGACTGCACGACCGCTGGCACCCCGCGGGACGATACCAGGTCGGCCAGCGCCTGAAGCTTTCCCTTGGCCCTGGTTATTTCCAGCTGCTCGCCACCCAGCCCGGTGCCGACCTCCAAGCGGGTGTCATGCTGGTGCGCCACGAGATGGGAGAGGATCAGCTCGCTGTGCTCCCGGCTGGCCGCCAGCGCTGCCCCGACCTCAACGAGCGGCGCGGCGGTCTCCGGCGCCTCGATCAGCACCAGGATCCGGTGCCCCGCGGCGGTCCCGAGCGCGACGCGGTCCGCCTCCGCGATGTCGCGCAGCACGAAGCGATCCGGGTAGATGAGATGCAGCAGCGGCCCGGCCATTGCCGTCGTAACGATCGCCATCACGATCATCAGCGAGTACAGCGACGGGGCCAGGATATGCAGCTGCAGGCCAACCGAAAGGATCACGATCCCGGTGAGCCCACGGGTGTTCATCAGGGTGGCGAGAACCCCGGCGGGCCGGCCGCGGACCCCCGCGATGCGGGCGCCGGCGAAGGCGCCGCCGAACTTGCCGACGACAGCGACCAGCAAGATGACGCAGAGTTCCACGAGCCCGGACAGGCCGACCGACGACAGGTCGACGCTCAGTCCCGACACCACGAAAAACACCGGCAGCAGCACCAGCACGCTGACCTGCTCCAGGCGACCGAGGATCTCCTCCCGCAGGGCGGCCGCGGCCCCGTCCCGGGGCATGATGACGCCGAAAAGGAAGGCGCCGAAGATGTACTTCACGCCCATCCAGTCGGTGGCGTAAGAGGACAGCAGCAGCCCGACCAGCACCGCCGCGAGAACGTTGGGCGTGAGTCCGCCCCGCCGCTGGTAAACATCCACCAGCCTGCGCAGGAGCGGGCGGACCACACCGAACATCACGCCCGCGTAGACCGGGGCCAGGAGCAGCCGGAGCTGCTGGCCGCCGGCACCGGCGATCGCGACCACGACGATCAGCAGCGACCAGGCCAGCACGTCGTCCATCGCGGCGCTGGCGAGCGCTATGCCGCCGATCCGGGTGCGGTGCATGCCTCGGTCGGTGAGGATGCGCGCCAGCACGGGGAACGCGGTGACCGACATGGCCGTGCCCACGAATAGCGCGAACGGGAGCACGTGATGGACGTGATGACGGCTGGCCAGCCATGCGCCCAGCCCGGTCCCAAGTGACAGCGGAAGAATGACCGAACTGACCGACACGCTCGCGGCCACGCGCTCGCGGCCGCGGAAGAGGCGCAGATCGAGCTGATACCCGACGGCGAACATGAACATCACGACGCCGAGGTTGGCCAGCGCGCTCAGCGACGGCCTCAGTGTGATCGGGAACAGCGTCGCGGTGATCTTCCCCTGGAACAGGGTCGGCCCTAGCAGGATGCCGGCGATGATCTCGCCGAGCACCGGCGGCTGGCCGAGGCGCTTGGCCGCCATGCCGAGCAGCCGGGCGAGCAGGATGATGATGGCCAGGTCGGCCAGGAACAGCTGGACTTCTTGATCTGTCATCGGGCGCCGCTCTCCAGGGCCAAGGCCGGCTCGTGAGCCTCAGCGGCCGCGGTGGGACTCTTAGTGGAGCCCAGCCCCATGTCGACGTGGCTGCCAGGCTGGGCGAAGTCCTGGCACACCAGCGTGAGGTGGTGCCGGTCATCGAGGTGGCGGATCGACCTGATCCT
>Ga0209039_10001178_pt1 | contig 24899 bp, 21 predicted proteins | sample BogFormECP12_OM1_FD_188238 | JGI IMG/M metagenome (GOLD analysis project Ga0209039, IMG submission 188238) | Bog forest soil microbial communities from Calvert Island, British Columbia, Canada - ECP12_OM1 (SPAdes) (version 2) | ecosystem: Environmental > Aquatic > Freshwater > Wetlands > Bog ... | reverse complement strand
CACCATCACGTTGTAGTGAGTCTGGCGCAGGCCCACGTGGTACTTGCGTTTCTCATTCCAGCGGGGAGACTGGTTTCGGGGCGAGTGCAGCGGCGCCCCCAGGGCCATGTTCTTGACGGACAGCGACGCGATCAAGGTGTTGTGGGTCTTCAGCATGGCGGACGAAATAACGAACGCCTCGGGATCCACCAGCCGGGCGGCGATGCGGCAAGGAACGACGTGAAGGTCGGCGTCCAGCAGGGCCACCGTCTCGAAGGCGCCCTCGGCGTTCAGATCGATGAGCTTGAGTTGCTGCTTGGCGTACTCCGTGGTCAACGCCTGGTACTTGAAGTTGTCGAATCCCTGCTGGGTCTCTCCGGCGGCGGCCTCGGCGATCACCACCGGCCCCTTGAAGCTTTCCGAAAGATAGTCCAGGATGCCGCGCATGGCGTCGGCGTGGCTGGACGCGAGCTGGTTGAAGGTATTGACGAAGTTGGGCTTGATCACCACGTAACGCTTGCCCTTCATCTTCTCCCGCAGCTCTTTGTCGAGGACCTGAAGCGCGCTGTAAGCGTTCTTCCGGCGCTCCCCGCCGTGCGCTATGGCAACCGTCGACCGGCCCGGCACGGGTGGGAACTGGGTGAGAGTGACAGGCGGCGGGCCCCCAAACTGCCTTTGCGGAGCCCCCGCCAGCGAGCGCCGAAGCGCGGCGGCGGCTCCCGCCATTTGTAACAAGTTTCTGCGAGAAAAACGGTTCGCCATAGGAAGCCCCCCACAGTGGTCTACAATTGGATATTATCATTCTGTAGTCCGATTTGGAGGCATCAATGGATCGCTCCGCATCACGCAGAAAATTCCTGGCGGCTGGTTTGGCTCTTCCCGCCGTCGCATCGGCAACCCGCCCGCAGGACTCCCCCGAAAAACGGCCTCAGCCGTCAACCTCTCAGACAACCACCCCGGTATTTCAGTACCGGACCCTGGGAAAGACCAAGCTGAAGGTGACCACGGTCGGCATGGGCTGCATGATCACCTCCGACGGGAGCGTGATCGAGCACGCCGCCGACATGGGGATCACCTATTTCGACACCGCCCGCATGTATCAGAGGGGCAACAACGAACGCATGGTCGGCGCCGCCCTGAAGCGCAAGCGCAAAGACATCGTGCTCTCCACCAAGACCGAGGGCAAGGACAAGGCGGAGGCCCTGGAGCAGCTCGACACCAGCCTGAAGGAACTCGGCACGGACTACCTGGACATCTGGTATCTGCATGGCAAGGACAAGCCCGCGGACGTGAGCGACGATCTCATCGAGGCGCAGCAGATCGCCATCAAGGCGGGAAAGGTCCGTTACCCCGGGGTGAGCACGCACAACCTGGATATGCTGCCGTTCCTGACGAAACACGAGAAGGTGGATGTAATCCTGGCGAACTACAACTTCACCATGGCGCCGGCGTGGACGGCGGCGATCGCGGAAGCGGCCAAGGCGGGCAAGGGCGTGGTGGCGATGAAGGTCATGGCCGGCGGTCTGGGCCGCGGACGCGGAGGCGCGGCTAATCCCAACGCCGAACGGTTCAAGCAACCGGGCGCCATGGCGGCGGTGTACCGCTGGGTGACGCGGAATCCCAACGTCAGCACAACCATCCCCAGCATGACGGACATCGAGCAGGTGGCCGAGAACATCCGGGCGGGGTCGCAGGCATTCTCGCCCGCCGACGAGAAACTGCTGGCGGAGCGCAGGGAACTGATCCGTCCGTACTATTGCAACGTGTGCGGGGAGTGCGAGGGCGCCTGCCGGAAGGGTCTGCCGGTGGCCAACATGTTGCGGTTCGTGACGTACGCCGACGGCTACGGGCAGTTCGCCCTGGGCCGCGAGCGCTTCCTGGAGTTGAGCGCCGAGCACACCGCGGTGCGATGCGGCGATTGCTCCGAGTGCACGGTGAAGTGCCCGCACGGGGTCCGGGTGGTGGATCAACTGACTCGCGCGCAGGAACTCTTCGGCTGCTAATAAAGTGAGCGGGCGCGGCCGGGCGGCACCCGGTCGCGCCGTTTGTCTGTTCTCCCTCCCCGGCCAAACACACTCTTCCCGCCCAATTTGACAAGTGGTAACATGTGTGTTACCATTAGTGAAGAGTGATAGAGCTCCGCGGCTACGTCGATGAGAGCGGGCACCGGTGCTTCGCGGCTTGGTTCGACGGGCTGGACGCGCCGGCTGCCGCCAGAGTGACCATCGCACTTACGCGGATGGAGCAAGGCAACCTCTCGAATGCCAAAAGCGTCGGCACGGGCGTGTTTGAGTGCAGGATCGACTTTGGCCCCGGCTATCGAGTCTACTTCGGCAAGGACGGCGACCGCCTGATCGTTCTGGTGGGCGGCGGTACCAAGAAGCGCCAGCAGAAGGATATCGAGACGGCGCAAGCGCGCTGGGCCGACTACAGACGAAGGAAGAAACAGGAGATCGCATAATGCCCCTCACCCACGATTTCAAGGAGACTGTCCGGGCACGGGCACAGCGCGACCCGGATTTCCGGCGGGCGCTGCTGCGAGAGGCTGTTGAGTGCGTCATCCACGGCGACCTGCCGACAGGCAAGGCAGTGCTGCGGGACTATGTCAACGCCACGGCCGGTTTTCGGGATCTCGAGAGGCGGACCGAGATTCCAGCCAAGAGTCTGATGCGCATGCTGGGGCCAACCGGGAATCCCTCGGCGGCGAACCTTTCCAATATTTTGAGCGCGCTTCAGAAGTCGGAGGGCGTGTCGTTCGAGCTCGCGGTCAGGCGGTGAGCGAGGGACGGGGAAACCGGCACGGCAAGCGGTGACTCTAGGCTGTTCGCACCAGCCGCGACCTGACCCCGCGGCACAGGATCCACGCGGTCCGCAGAACCACGTACAGAACCACGGCGATCCAAACCGCAAAGAGCAGCAACTGAGAGAGCGCGGTCCACACGCTGCCCCGCCAACTCATCGAAAGTGGCACCGATAGCGCACGCATGAGGACGTAGAGCTTGGCGAGTTTCACTGCCCGCGGGTGCCCCGTCTCAGCCCACCGGCCGACCGCATACCAGAGGGCCGAGGCAAGCACCAGGTAGAGCGAGGCCCAGCGCACGTCGAAGGGTGAGCTCGTCCACCAACCATTGTTCAAGGGCAAGCTGGCGATCAGCGCAGCCGGAAAGGTGCCGGCAATGATCGTTTTGAGTGGCTCGGGCGGCTGTCCTTCCGACAGGAGCCCGGGGTCGATGTATTGGTATTCTTGCTGCCAGAGGGGTGGAGGATGCCTCAGCCTCGATACCCGCACGTATGCGACGTGGACGAGAACGACAAGCAGGATGATGTCAATGGCGATGTTGCATGCCGGCAGGAACCACCGGAAGCGCATGTTGTCCACCCATTGATATTGGACACCGCCAGATGGCGGCAGTTCCCTCAGGACGCCGGCAAACAGGTCGGAAGGCGGGTTGACAACCCGCCGCAGGCTGCCAGCCTGCCCCACATAAAACCTTCGCAGCCGGGGGCGTAGTCTCCCCCTATTTCGCCGCCGCGTTCAGCAGGCCCCGGCCGCGCAGCCACGCCTCCAGGCGCGCGGGCCACGAGGAGAGCGTGGCATCGGTGGGGGCCAGGCCCACGCCGTGCGGTCCGCTCTCGTAGATGTGCATCTCGGCGGGGACGCCCGCCTTACGCAATGCCAGGAAGAAACTCACGCTGTTCTCCACCGGCACGGTGCGGTCGTTGGCGGTGTGGAACAGAAACGTGGGCGGAGTCTGCGCGCTTACCTGCGATTCATTTGACAGGCTGTCCACCAGCGCCGGGTCGGGAGAACTTCCGAGAAGCGCGGTCCGCGAGCCCACATGGGCCAACGGGTCGTGGAGCGAGATCACGGGGTAGCACAGCACCAGGAAATCGGGACGGCTGCTGACGGAGTCGATGGGGTCGGCGGCGCCGGGCTTGCCCGCGTCGAAGTGCGTGCCGGCGGTGGAGGCCAGGTGTCCGCCGGCGGAGAAACCCAGGATGCCGATGCGGGCGGGGTCCACGCGGTATTCCGCGGCTTTGAAGCGGACCGTGCGGATGGCACGCTGCGCATCTCCGAGTTCGATGGGGTGGTGGTAGCGCGGGCCGAGACGGTACTTGAGCACGAACGCGGTCACGCCGATGGAGTTGAGCCAGGCGGCCACCTGTTCGCCTTCCTTGTCCATGGAGAGGTGCTCGTATCCACCCCCGGGACACACGATCACCGCGGTGCCGGCGCCACGGCCGGCGGGAACCACGTGGGGTGTGATCGACGGACGGTCTTCATCGGCCGTGCCGAGGGCGCCGGGAGCGCCAGCGGGCCAGAGCGGTTCGGGATTGGGAACGCGTTGCGCCAGCAGGGGAAGGGCCAGCGAAAGGAGCAGGCAGAGTCTCATATGGCTAACGGTAACACTCTCAAGTCGCCTTTGCCCCACACCGTATGGCGGCCCACGCCCACCCAGCGCGCGGCGTGCAGGAAGGGTGTGAATTCCGCCAGTTCTCCCGAGTACTCCGCCTCTCCGGTGAAACCGCCCAACGGGTGAACCTGCCCGGTGCGGCCGCTCTTGCGTTCCAGGTGCGCCCAGGCAAGCTGGCAGGCCGCCATGCGGACCTGGGCCGCGCGCTCCGCCATGCCGTGAAAGTCCAGATCCAGGGGTCCTGTGCCGTAAAGAGACCGCAGCGTGGAGATGCGGTCGCGCAGCCGGCCGAAGAGGACCGGAAAGTCTGGCTGTTCGGCGAGGTGGCCGGCGGTCTTCAACTCGGTGGGGGTCACAAAGCGGACGCGAACCCGTCCGGAGGGATTCGGCTCGGGGTCGAGCGTTATGGCGGTGGGGCCGGTCAAGCTGTCGGCGGCGGGGGTGGCGTGGTCTTCGAGATCGAGCCGGTCGACGCCCACCAGATCCGCCCGTCCGCGGCCGGGGCCCATGCCCTGAACCGCCAACTGAGCGAAGGCCGTGCGGAAAAGCGGGAGTGCGGGGGTGTGCAGGTCGAAGACGTGCACGTCCACGAAGAAGCCCCCGTTTACCGGCACGTGGAGAGCGTCCAGGTGGGAGGCGCGGAAGACGAACGGCCGGGGCCAATCCGCCAGGCCGCTGGGAGAGCGGCCCAACGCGGTTCCGGGCCGGAACAGCCGCGCGTATTCCGCGGGCGTTGCCGTTCCGCGCAGGAGCGTGCCGAACGCCCCGCGCAAGACGTTGGTGCTTTTCCCGGGCGGGAAGAACAGGGCGTCAAGCGCGCGAAAATGGAAGCGGAAGCGGAAGAACTCGAAGGTCACGCCGGGTAGCAGACGCCTCCCTGTTGTATAATGGTAAGGCATTTGGCTCTAGTTTTCCGCTTCGCGATAAGAATGAGGGGTTGCGTGAGTCCATCCGCAGCCCCTTTTTGTTATGGGCGGTGGCGCGAGCCGGTGCAGTTTAGCAAAGAAGAAGGATTATAGGCAGATGAAAGAAAAAGGTACAGTGAAGTGGTTTAACGCGGCCAAGGGCTACGGCTTTATCCAGAGAGAGAACGGAGAAGATGTCTTCGTGCATTTCTCGGCCATCCAGACGCAGGGCTACCGCAGCCTGGATGAGGGCGCAAAGGTGGAATTCGAAGTGACGAAAGGGCCCAAAGGCCTGCAGGCGACCAACGTAAACGCGATCTGACAGGGGTTGCGCGGACCGGAGGCGGCGAGCAACCGGTCCGCGCTCGACCAGTAATTCCAGACCTGGAGGTTTATGAGCAAAGAGGACTGTATCGAAGTAACTGGCACGGTCTTGGAGAAGTTCCCGAGCGGACTCTTTAGCGTTCAACTGGAGCATGAGCGCGTGGTGCTGGCTCATCTCGCCGGACGATTACGGCGCAATCGCATACGCGTCCTGGCGGGCGACAAGGTAACCCTCGAACTGTCCCCTTACGATCTCAGTAAGGGGCGCATCACTTTCCGGCACCGGTAACCCCGGTCCCTCCCTCATTTGAGCCGCTGGCTGCCCGCGTTTTTGGCGCGTGATAGCACGTTTCTTTCCTCCCTTCGATCTGGGATACTTAGAAGGTGAACCGCCGGTTCACCGGGAGTAGGGGGTGGGGTGTGCCGTGCGGCGGCAGAATAACCTATGAAAGAGCAGGATCAACCGCGGGCGAAGCGCCGCCCTCCGCTGGGGCGCACGGCTATAATTGAACTAGAGGGAAGGGTGGAGAAGCCAAGAAGCGCTCAGAACCGTTCGAGGAAACCTGCCGCGGAACCAGTCGAGGATCTGACCGCGATCCTTTCGCAGAAGGTTGTCGGGCAGCCGGCGGTGACGCGCGTCATCGTTCCCTATATACAGATGTTTCAGGCGGGCCTGGCCCCGGAGGGACGCCCGGTGGGGGTTTTCCTGCTTTTGGGGCCCACCGGCACGGGCAAGACCAAGACGGTGGAAGCGCTGGCCGACGTCCTCCACGGCAGCGAGAAGAACCTGCTCAAAGTAGACTGCGGCGAGTTCCAGATGGAGCACGAAGTCGCCAAGCTGATCGGCGCGCCGCCCGGCTACCTGGGCCACCGCGAAACGCAGCCCATGCTGACGCAGCAGAAACTGACGGCTGTGACCAGCGAAAAGTGCAACCTGTCGCTGGTGCTGTTCGACGAAATCGAAAAGGCCGCGCCCTCGCTCACGCGGCTGTTGCTGGGCGTCCTCGACAAGGGAGTCCTCCGCCTGGGCGACAACTCCTCGGTGAATTTCGAACACAGCCTGGTCTTCCTCACCAGCAACCTGGGCGCGCGCGAGATGTTGAAGGAAATCAACCCCGATTTCGGCTTCCAATCCGTAAGGGGCGCGCCGCGGAGCGATCTCACGAACAAACTGCAGAACATCGCCCTTGTGGCGGTGCGGAAGCGCTTCTCCCCGGAATTCGTGAACCGCATCGACTGCATCATCACTTACCAGCCGTTGACGGCGGAATCGCTGTCCGCCATTCTGGACCATCACATCACGGACCTCCAGAATCACGTCAACACGCGGCTGGGCAACCGTTCGTTCACCCTCGAAGTACCGCCCGAGACGCGGCAGTTCCTGTTGGAGAAAGGGACCAGCCCGGAATACGGAGCGCGTGAGCTGAACCGGACCATCCACCGCATGCTGACGCAGCCGCTGGCTACCCTGGTGGCGACCAACCAAGTGGCCGCGGGCGCGAACGTGCTGGTGGAAATCGCCGCCGACCGGGAGGGGCTCAACATCCGCTCTTTGGGCTCGGCGGGGGTTCCCGCGCCGGCCAATCCCACGGTGCTGCTGGTGGACGACAACCGCGATCTGCTGCGGTTCCTGGAACGCCTGATGGCGGACGCCGGATGGCGGCTGTTGACCGCCGAAACGGCCTTGGACGCCCGGCGCCTGGCTTTGGAAAACAGGCCCGATGCCGCGCTTCTCGATTACATGCTCCCCGACGGCAACGGCGTGGAGTTGGGCGTCGAGCTCCTGCAGTCCGTTCCGAATCTGCTGGTCATTATGATGACCGGCACGATCCTGCCCCCCGAAGAAGAAGGTTTGTGCGAAGAGCACAACTTCCCGGTCCTGCGGAAGCCGTTTCTGGCGTCGGATGTGATGAACCAGATCCGCGGACGCCTGGCCCCCGCGGCGGGCGCCAGGGGATAGCGGAGCGGGGCGGGTTGCCAGCCCGCGGCGGGTCGCGCTGGCCACCGGCTCCGGGACGGCGGCGTTTCCTCTCAAAATATTTGGGCACCTTGTGCGTTCTGCGACGTATAAAGAGACATGTCGCGACTCCGTTTCGCTTGGCGCAGCCTTGTGAAGGCGCCTCTCCTCAGCGTGGTGGTCATCCTATCGGTGGGGCTCGGCATCGGCGCCAACACGGCAATCTTCTCCCTTTTCCATCAGATTCTGTTGAATCCGCTGCCCGTGGACCGGCCCCAGGAACTGGTATCTCCGACTTCCCCCGCCGATTTCAAAGGCGGGCGGAACTCCACCAACGACTCCGGCGGCATGGAATTCATCTTCAGCTACCCGATGTTCCGGGAGTTGGAGAAGCAGCCGCGGGGGTTGAGCGGGATCGCCGCCTTCCGCAGTTTGGGCGCTAACCTCTCCTTCCGAACGCGGAACACCGCCGGCGAGATCCTGGTGGTGTCGGGCGGGTATTTCCCCACGCTCGGCGTCCGTCCCCTGGTGGGCCGCATGTTGACGCGCGAGGACGACGCGGGCGCCGGCAACGCCGTGGCGGTGCTCAGTTACGGCTATTGGACGGACCGCCTGGGCGGCGAGACCAACGTGCTCAACCAGCCGTTGCGCATCAACGGCCGGATATTCACCGTGGTGGGCGTGGCGCCCAAAGGTTTCACGGGAACCAGCTTGGGGGATGAACCCGATGTCTACGTCCCGCTGGTGTTCAAGCCGCTGCTGACGCCCAACTGGGATGGCACGGACCGCTGGAGCGACTACTGGCTCTACCTGATTGCGCGTCCGCAACGCGGTTTCTCGCGAGTGCAGGCGCAAGCCGCGCTGAACAGCGTCTTCGCCGGTTTGCTGGAGCGGCAGTCGAGGATGCCGCAGTTCTACTACCGCAAGCAACTCGACCGCTTCCTGCATTCGCGGCTGGCTTTCCAGGATGGCAGCCACGGGCACAGCAACATGCGCGAAGAGACCCGGACGCCGCTAATCACGCTGATGTGCGCCACGTTGCTGGTGCTGCTGATCGGCATCGCCAACGCGGCAAACCTACTGCTGGCGCGCTCGGCCGAGCGGCGCCGCGAGATGGCGATCCGCGCCGCCATGGGCGCCGGACGGGGCGATCTGATGGGCCAGATGCTCACCGAAGCCCTGCTGCTGTCCGGCGCCGGAGGGGTCGCGGGGCTTGGCTTCGCGGTCGTCACACTGAAACTGCTGCTCACCGAACTGGCGGTCGAGGCGCCCATCCACTTCCTGGAATCGCAACTGAACTGGCCGGTCCTTCTGTTCGGGCTGGGACTTTCGGTCGTAACGGGCCTGCTGTTCGGGCTGTATCCGGCGTGGGAGGCGGCGCGGTGTTCGGCGGCAGCCACGCTGAAGAACGAGTCGGGCCAGAGCTCGGGGACGGCTGCGTCGGCCCGCGTCCGGAAGGCGCTGGTGTGCGCGCAGGTGATGGTGTCGGCGATGCTGCTGATTCCCCCCGGGCTCTTCCTGAAGAGCCTCGTGAACCTGATGCACGTGGACCTGGGGATGAAGACGGAGAACGTGATCGGCTTCTCGGTGTCGCCGGCGCTGAACGGTTACAAGCAGGAGCAGACCCACGCGCTATTCGAGCGGATTGAGACAGAGATGGCGGCCGTGCCGGGGGTCAAGGGAGTGGCGGCGGCCATGGTGCCGCTCATCGCCGGAAACGACTGGGGTAACGACGTGACGATCGCCGGCGCCAGGCAATCGCGCGACGACACCAACTCCCGCTTCAACGAAATAGGCCCGGGATACTTCGGCAAGATGGGTGTTCCGCTCATCGGCGGGCGCGAGTTCACGGAGAGCGATTCGCTGGGGGCGCCCAAGGTGGCGGTGGTCAATGAGACGTTCGTGAGACGCTTCCTGGAGGGCCGGAGCCCGCTCGGCGTGCAGTTTTCGGGCGGGGGCGGCGCGCCGGACATTACCATCGTGGGTGTGGTGAAGGACAGCCACTACTCGAGCGTCAAGGCCGAGACGCCGCCGGTGTACTACCAGCCTTGGCGGCAGGACAAGCACATCAACGGCATCTATTTCTACGTGCGCTCGGCGCTGCCCGAGAAGCAGATGATGCCGCAGATTCGCCGCGTGATCGCGTCGCTGGACCGCGATCTGCCGCTGCAGGACCTGCGGACCCTGGACGATCAGATCAAGCTGAACATCACCCAGGACAGGATCGTGCTGCAACTGGCGGCGGTCTTTGCCGCCCTTGCCACCTCACTCGCCATGCTCGGGCTCTACGGCGTGATGGCGCAGTCGGTGACGCGGCGCACGCGCGAGATCGGCATCCGCATGGCGCTGGGCGCGGAGCCGGAGAAGATTCGCGGCATGGTGATGCGCGAACTCCTCTGGATTCTGATCGCCGGGTTGGCGACGGGAGTGCCGGCGGCCATGCTGCTGGCGCACTATGTCGAGTCCCAGTTGTTCGGCGTGAAGGCGCGAGACGTCATGGTGGTGGCCAGCGCCGTGTTCGCGCTGACGGTGACGGCGATCGCGGCGGGCTACCTCCCCGCGCGCGGGGCATCTAGGGTCAACCCGCTCGAAGCGCTACGGTACGAGTGAGGTTGCTATAGCAGCCGGCGCGGCGGACCGTCAGAAGATCGCCGCGGCGGCAGACTTGAGAAGAACGAACAAGCCCCACGGCAGCACCACCGCAAAGAGCGCGCTGCCGAAGCTGAATCGCTTCCCGCCCGCGGCCTTCAATCCCGTCGCCATCAGAAAGATGATCCAGAACGGAAACAGGTCAATCGACGACGCCAGCGAGTGGATGAACTTCGAGGGCATGTTGGGTTCGAACAAAGCTCCGAGGTTGAACATCAGCGGGTTGTTCAGATCGAAGTCCTCGGGGTTCTTGAGGAACATCACCACCACGGCAAGCACGGCGGAAATGCAGTTCACCACATAGGACCAACACACCACCGCGAAAGCCTGTTTGAACTTGATGGGCGCGGACATCATTCCCGCGGCGATTCCCAGCAGGATCCCGGCGATGGCCAGGTCCATGACCGGTGTGCCCACGATGATAACAGCATACGTACCAATGGCAGCGAACTTCGCTCCAATCGCGATCTGCTGCTCCTTCTGCTCGGCGCTCATTTGCTGCGCTTGCGAGCTCGACTCGATTCTGTCCCGCACGACCTTTTCCCAGCCAACCCGCCGCGAAAAGGCCACCATGAAGACGAGCCCGAAGACGATCGCCAGCGCCATCGGAACCAGGAAGGTGGGCCGCCGGGCGATATCCTCGAAAGTCTTCTTTGGCTCGAAAATCACGCCCACCAGGCGCGAAAAGACTCCCATGCCCGCCGGTTCGGGCGCCGCGACCGGTACGTTTTCAGGTGTCATAAAGTTGATTAGACGGATTGTACTCCAGTTTCTTACACACCGCCAACCAGGGCTTGATCGGGGTGTATGCGCGCGCACCCTGGCGCGGCTTCTCGACCGTTCGACCCCCGAATGGCCCCAATCGCTTCCGGGAACTCGGCTTCGAGCCGGGCGTGTGCTGCAATAAGAGGCAGTTTCCCGTATGTTGCACTCATCCAAGAGGCTCCGTAAGGCGGCCAAGGGCATGGGCCGGCGTCTCCGCGAATTCCGGATGATCGCCAAGGGCCTGATTTCCACCGGCCACCCGGTTCTGGCGCACCTGATTCCCATGCGCCGCTGCAACCTTTCGTGCGCCTACTGCAACGAATACGACAATCGCTCCAAACCGGTTCCCTTGGAAACCATGTACCAGCGCGTGGACCGGCTGGCCGCCCTGGGAACCACAATTGTTACAATCAGCGGCGGCGAACCGCTGCTGCATCCCGAACTGGACCGCATCATCGCCCGCATCCGCCGGCGCGGCATAATGGCCGGGCTGATCACCAACGGCTACCTGCTGACCGCCGAGCGCGTCCAGCGGCTCAACCGCGCCGGCCTCGACCACCTGCAGATCTCCATCGACAACGTACTGCCCGACGACGTTTCGAAGAAGAGCCTCAAGGTGCTCGACCGGAAACTGCGGCTTCTGGCGGAACATGCCGATTTCCATGTGAATATCAACTCCGTGGTGGGAGGTGGTATCCACAACCCCGCGGACGCCCTGACGATCGGGAAGCGCGCGCTGGAGCTGGGGTTCACCTCGACGGTGGGCATTATTCACGATGGCGGTGGCCAGTTGCAACCGCTGGGCGAGCGCGAGCGCGAAGTGTACCTGGCCATGCGCGCCATGGAGAAGAGCAGTTACGCGCGCATTAACGGCTTCCAGGACAACATCGCCCACGGCCTGGAGAACCGGTGGCGCTGCCGCGCCGGCGCGCGCTACCTGTATGTGTGCGAGGACGGCCTGGTGCACTACTGTTCGCAGCAGCGCGGCTACCCGGGCAAGCCGCTGCTCGAGTACACGCTAGAAGATATCCGCCGCGAGTATCGCACCGCCAAGAGTTGCGCCCCTCGCTGCACGGTAGCCTGCGCCCACCAGACCTCCACCATGGATTTCTGGCGCGGCCCGCAGGACCTGACGCCGGCGCAGGTGGAGCAGCCCCAGGGGCTGGTGCAGATCCGGTAGTGGCGGGCTCTGGGAGGCCGTTTCAGTGCCGCGTCGCTACAGACTTGCCGACGGCTCCACTATCCGGCGGTGCGCGCCCCGGGCCCCGATCGGCTTCGTGACAGGGCTGGGCAACAAGCGGCTCCAATCACTACAGAAAGTGATATTCTTTACATCGCATGGCGGAGGCGGTGAGGTGCGAATCCGACCCGGTCCACCGGAATCCTCCAACGGTTGGCCCAGGTCGGGAGTGCCCGGCCGCAGAGCGGCGCCCGCCGAATCACGGGCGGCGAAGAAAATGCTAAATTGAGGTCTGCGATAGGCGATCCGGGCATGCCGCGATACGGCCGCGCCACCGGCGATCCGGGCTGGCAGTTCGTCTGATCTGGAACGGAGGGCAATTATGAACTCATGGAGATTTCCTTACGCGTCTGTTCTCCTGCTGTCAGCTCTGACGGCCTCCACCGGAACGGCAGTGGCCGCGGTGCGCGTGGGCGGGTCGTCTTTCTCGGCGAACGGAGCGCTGGCGCGGGGTCACGAATATGCGGGTTCGTGCCCGGTGGATCTTAAGTTCGATTGGGGCGTGATCAGCACGACGCCGACAGCGGTCACCTACGCGTTCACCAGGAGCGACGGGGGCCGTTCATCGAACGCGCAGTCGGTCAGCCTGCCGGCCAACCGGAGCGTGCCCATCGTGGACGAGTGGCACCTGGGCGCCGATACACCGCAGTTTGCGAACTTCAGCGGGTGGGTGGAGCTAAACATCCTGTCTCCCGAGCCGGTTGTGAACCGGATCAGTTTCACGATGCACTGCGGCAGCGCGGCCAGCGTCCGCATAGGCGGATCGGCTTTCTCGGCGAACGGTCAGCTTGCCCGCGACCATCAGTACACCGGGCGGTGCCCGGTGGATCTGAAATTCGATTGGGGCGTGATCGGCACGGAACCGACGCCGGTGCGGTACTCGTTCACGAGAAGTGACGGCGGCCACTCAGCGCAACCGCTGACGATCGAGCTGCCGCAAGCGAACCGGTCCGTACCGATTCTGGATCAATGGCGGCTGGGGGCGGCTACGCCGCAATTCGCCAACTTCAGCGGCTGGGTGGAGCTGAACATCGAGTCTCCGAACCCGGTCGCGAACCGGATCGGGTTCACGCTGCATTGCAGGTAAAGCGCGTTCGGTACCAGCGTTCCGCATTGAGTCACCCAAGACATGCCGTCCGGCGCACACGAGTATTACGAGACGCTCGGTGTTCCGCGAACGGCCTCGGCCAGCGAGATCCGCAGAGCTCATCGCAAACTCGCCCGCCAGTTTCACCCCGATCTTAATCCAGGGGACCAATTAGCCGAGGAGCGCTTCAAGAACGTGCAGGAGGCTTACGACGTTCTGATCGATCCAGACGCCCGGCGGGAATACGATCGGAGCGCCTTCCATCCGGACACGGGCTTGGCGGGGACTCCCGCCGGCACAACCGGCGGCGCCGGCCCGCAGCCTGCAGCGAGTCCCGGCTCCTTCGAGCACCGCGAGTGGACGCGCGGGGGAGCCGGCGGATATGCGGGGATGCGAGACTTCCATGTTCCGCGCCACGACAACCGGATTTCGGGAGCCTCGAAGGGCTTGCTGGCGTTCCTGGTGGCCTTTGGCGCTGTGATGTGCTCTTCCGTTTTTCCCGTACCGTACATTTTGAAATGGCCTATTGGCTCTGGTTTGGGGGAGTTTTGGTCGCTGGTGCCGATGGCCATATTGTTTGCATTGGGTTTTGTGTATGGCGGCACGCGGGGAAACATCATGACCAGATCCGCGCTCATAAACGCAGCCGCCTGGGGCTGCTTGATTCTCTATTATTGGACCGAGCACATACTCCAGTGGCCGGTCATAACCGGCATGTTGCCCTGGGTCCTGCCGGCCCAACTGCCGATCATCCTGGGAATGTTATTCCGCCGCGGCACAACCATCTGAACCGGCGGGTCTTCAGCCTGGGGAAGCTGAGCAGGAGACGCGATCTGCCCAGCCTGTTGCCAGCCACTCCGTCAAATCAGCAGATCTGCGTCAGTTAGGGGAATGCTTTCGGAAGCCGGCAGCCGGACAGCGCCCAGCACTACATGCGGGCCGTTGGGGACGGGCGGACACGGCGCCGTGGTGGCGTGGCAGAGATCGACCGTTTGGGTGACGGATTCGATCTTCCAGAGAATCTCGATGACATATTCATCCACGATGCGCGGCGACGGATCCTGCCCGCAGGCCTTGCAGCCACAGGCGTCGTCGATCCGAGCCCGCAGGCCCACGAAGGCGGTCCGCGCTCCCACGCCGCTCGAGTAAGGACGAGACCAGAAGAACCGCCGGATATCGACCAGCACGGAGGCGGGCACTTCAATCTCGTCTCCGCATGGGCCGAGAGTGTAGCCGGGGCAAACGCGCACGGTCCAGGGAGCCTGCCGCTGCGGTGCTGCCACTAGCTTAAAGCCGCACACCACGCCCGATCCGTGCAGGAAGCGGGCGTGCCGCCGAAGGTGGGCGAGACGATATGCCTGCTCGTCGTTCAGATCGCGCGCGGCGATCAGCCCGCCGGGTTGGTAGAACGGACGCGTGTCAACCATAGAGTCATGCCATCTTGTCGACTATGATCTTGCTGGTGAAGTCGCTGCTGCCGCCATTCAGAACCAGGTTGTCAGTGTCCTTGATGGGCGCGGTACCGGTGCCTTTGGCGGTAACCGTGTAAGTGTCCGGAAGCAAGCCGCGGCCCCCGGCTGCTGCAAAGGTTGCGATGTGAGTGGAATCGTCGTACGTTACGGCCCCGGCAACCGGCTGGCCGTTTGATCCCGCGACGATGACGCTGCCGCTATTCGCCGTGGCGGGCTGGAGAGACTTACTGAACGTGAGCACAACCGTGGACGGGCCGTTGTTGGCGAAGAACGAGCCATCGGCCGGATTCACGTTGGTGACCTTCACCGGAACCGGCTGCGGCAGGACCGGCACCGGGGCCTGCCCGCAGCAACAACTGATGAGCTGCGCCTGCAAGAGTTCGGTCCGGTAGAGCGCCTTGCGCACGGTGATGTTGATCGCCGCATCGGCGAGAACTGCGCTGGTCGAGGCAGGGAGGGTCACCGACGCCAGCGCCACCCACGGGCTTGACGGGCAAGGCGGGCAAGGCGCCGTCACGCGGCGAAGGCGCAGGTCGCAGATCAGCGGTGTGGCTTCCACCGGGGGGAGTGCCGTGAGGCAGCCGAGTGAGAACCCATCGCGGATGCGCGAGTACTCGCAGCCGTCATCGCCGCAGCCACACATGGAGGCCATGGCGCGCACCGGTGAAGAGAAGCACTCGGCATACTGAATCGCGGCATAGACCGTGCCGCCGGCGCCCGATGAGCCGGTGGAGCGGGTTGGATCGCATGGATCGGTGCTGCCGCCTGGACCGCATTTGGCCAGGTCGAGAAACGCCGGCTCGGCCACGTAGATCTCGTCGCCGAACGGGCCGAGCGCATAGCCTGCGCCGATTTGCACCCTCCAGGGGGCGCCGGCAATGGGCGCGGCGGTTACGTCCAGGCCGCAGACCACCCCCCATCCATGCAGGAACCGGTTGTGGCGGCGCATCTTCTGGCGGAAATAGTCCTGGTCGGTGACCATGTCGTCCACGGTCAACAACTGCCGCTGGAAATACTTCACCCGTTCGAGCTTCACGCCGCCCGCTTGGAAACAGTCGGCAAGTTGAATTTCCTTGATCATGTCCTATCCTTTCTATGCTTTCGCAGTGAATGTCACGGAGAGCGGAGAACCGACCGCGCCCGCGGTGAGGGTCTGTGCGCCGACGGCGGGCCCGAGCGTCCACACCGTCTGCGCCCGGCCGGCTTTATCGGTCGCGATGCTGGCCGGAGCCACGCTCCCGCCGCTGGTTTGGAACTGCACCAAAGCGCCGGGCACGGGGTTGCCGCCGCCGTCCACCAGTTGCACCACCAGCGGACCGGCGAGCGCTTTCTCGGGAGCGGCGGTCTGGTTGTCGCCGGAGACATAGCGGAGAATGGTTCCCTGGATCGCGCCCATCTGCTGCCCCAGGCAGACCATCACCTGCCAGAGCAGCGGGAGAGAGAACACGATGGTGCGCGCCGCGAAAGCATCCACCGTCCCGTCGGCGAGGTTCACCGTGCCGAGCGGCACGGAGGCATCGGCGGGAACCGGTGGAAACGACGCGCTCACTTTGCCGGAAAGCAGCTTGAACAGGGCGGGGTCGGGAGGCGGCGCCACTTTTCCGAGTTGGCATCCGTATGGAGGCGCGGGCGAAGCGGCTTGCGGCTGCACCAGCAGTACGTATCCTTCCACCACCGTGGAAGGCGCGCAGTCGCCCGGCGCATCGCAGTGCGGCGTCATCACGGGGACGGGGTCGGCCGCCGCCTCGGCGTAGGCCAACGAGATCAGCACCACGCCGGTGGTCAATGGAGCGCCTGACGGAGCACCGGACGGACCGGTGGGTTGATGAGCGTCGAATTCGAATGCGCTGGGGATCACAATGAGGCGCCCGAAGCCATCGAGAGCCGCGCCGGGGGCGACGCGCACGCTCCCGGGTCCTCCGCTGCCGGCGCTGAGATTCAGGCCCGCCAACACACCGGCGCCGATGGCGAGGCGATTGATGAGCGCCTGTTGGGTGCGGAAGTAGGCTTGCTCCTGCTCGAACTGCGCTACGTCCATCATCTTCCCGTAGAAGAAGCGGTTGCGCCGCGGAGCGGCCAGCGCGCCGTAGGGGGCTACGAAAGTGGGTGTCATGAATCCAATCCTCCGGGGTTGTCACACGGAAGCGCCGGCGGGGCGAGGGCTCGTCCGCCAAGCGGCATCCCGATCTGCGCGGGCGGTGGCCCGGCCGCGATGATGGTGTCGATTCCGATGCTCGCCTGCGCCCCAACGCGCATCGTAGGTTCGATTACCGAAAGCCGATAAACTGTGTGGGCCGGCTTTTCCTGGTCCAGGATCCGGCGCACCAGCTCGAGCGCGCCGGGCCGCGTCAGGTCCGAGCTGTACACCTGCACGCAAAAAGCGTGGGCGACGTCCTCGAACAGCGAGGCGCCGCAATCGTCATCGGCCGGGACGCGCGCCTGGTCCACAACCGCCGAAGAGCCCAGCACCGCCCCCTGCAACGGCCCGGGGGCGAGCCTTGTGCCGAAGCCGAGGGGATAGGCCTCTCCAAGAGACCAGATCTGAGCGAAGCGGGAAAGCTCCACGATGCGCGCACGGACGCCCGCGTAAATCTCCAGGTAGCGGCGCAAGCCTGCAATGGTGGCGCGCCATCCATAGAGTTCGAAAGCCTCCGACAGAAACCGCCGTTTCTGCTTTTCGGTCCAGGTCTCTTCCAGATCGAAGGCCAGCCATCCCGAGAGCCAATCGAGCCACGAAGGATAGCCGCCGGCGGGCGCGGAGAATGCATCGAAGAGACCAGGGAGCCCGGCGATCTCGTCCTCCACCGCTCCCAGGATGCTGCCATTGAGAGCGAGATACCGCTCCAGAAAACCGCTCTGCGGTTGCCTGCGGTAGATTGCCGGAAGCCAGGTCATGTAGGTGTCCCGGCCGTAATCCGCGCGCACCTGGTGGATGCGCGGCGTCGCTTCGCCCTGGCTGCGCAGAACCAGGCCGAGCCAAAGCTGAGTTCCCGGGCCGTTGGCGACGATGCCTTCGAAGACATCGCGCGGCAGCGGATTCCAGGCCGGGTCTGCAAACGGCGCACTGGAGGCCGGATCGAACGGTGGCGCGCCGGCATCCGTGGTTGCAGTAAAGAACTGGACGTGCGCTCCTGCCGGCAGATCGTCAGCCAGAGCGCTCACGCGAAACCAGTCCGTGGAGGCGTCCGAGGCCACCACTGGTCCGCCCAGCACCGTGCCGCCGGTCACGAACTGGCTCCCCGATGTGGCAAGCTGCAATGCGCCATCGGCCGCGATTTCGCCCCCGTGCAGATCGAACCCGGGCCACTGATTGGCGACGTTCAAGTAGAGATAGCCGGGCGCCATATCAGTCCTCGACTCCCATCCACACCACCTGCCATGCGAGCAGTTTGGCGATTTCGACCGCGGTCTTGGGATCGCGCACGGCCGGAGGGTTCACGCTGTCCGGACCCGGAGGCAGCAGCACTTGAAACGTGAAACCGTTGGGCGTTGGATTGGCGGCGGCGGCGAAACCGACGGCCAGCAGCGGCCCCGGCGGTGCAGCCAGGTACCGCTCGCCCTCCAGTTGCGCGAAGTACTGCGGCGTGGCGCCGAAGCGAACGGCGGAAGTGTCGACGTCCGCCTGGAGGCCGATCACCTCCTGCTCCGCCAACCACGCCGTCCACGTAAGAGTGGCGGCGGCGGCTTGCCCACTGGCGATGTACGGCTGTTGCGGGGGCAGCGCACTCCGCCTGGCGCTGGTCGAAATGGCCTGGCTGATTCTGGAGTTCGCCACCGAAACTTGCGCCAGGACCAGTTCCAGCCCCGGTTGCAGATCCTGCCGGGCGCGCCAGGCCAGCAGCGGGTCGTCGGACAACCGCACCGCGCCGCCTCCCGAGCAAACGCCGGCGGCGGTCTGCAGAACGGGTTCATCGGCATCGGAGGTCCAGGAAGCCACGAGATAGAACTGCGCTTCCGCGCTCCCGGCAAAACTTGCCGGAACGGCCACCACGGCCGGCGCGCCCAAGACGATTTCGCGGCCGAGGGAATCCACACCGTACCCCGGAGAGACCGTCACGGCACGGCTACCGACGGATCCCCGCACATCGAATCCTCCGGCGATGCCCCACCCGTGGAGGCCGCGATTGTGCAGCCAGCGCAACTCGCGGGTGAGATCCTGCGCATCGGTCAAGTCTCCGGCGGTCAGCCGCTGGCCGTTGAAGTAAGCAATCCGTTTCAGGTCCGGCAGGTTCATATGATTGTCCCCAGGGCTGCAAGGATGGCTTGCAGGTTCAGTAGAGGCTCGGATCCGGTGACGGGCTCGAGGCCGAGCCACGCCACCACCCAGCCGCCGGCTTCCGCCTCCCGGACGGTCAAGTCGACGCCCAGAGGTAATGTTCCGCGCGGTATGCGGAAAGTAAAGCCTTGCGGAGTCGGCCGGGTGATGGCGCCCAGACCGTCAAGAGAGAAAGCCGGCAGACTGCCGAATGGCCCCGCGGCCTGGTCGAGCGAGCCTGTCCGCGGGTGCGGGCGCGCAGGGCCCTGGCGGCAAAGCTGGGCGAAGTAAGCGGGCGCGTTCAAGAAGCCCGCCGCGGAGGTGTCGATGTCCGTCTGCAGCCATAAGTTCGGCGCTCTCAGACCGGATGCATCCATCCAATTCGTGGCGCCGGCTTCGGTGATTCCGCCGGCCGCGTGCGGCGTCACCAGGCGGCGCGCATTCGAGCGCACGCGGTAATCCATTCCGCCCGAAATCACGCCGCCGGCAATTACCACCCGCGCCAGCGGCACTTGCAAGCCGGCGCTCACATTTTCGGCGGCGACCCAGGAAATCGCGGCGCGCTCGAAACGCGGATCAGGCCCGGCGCAAAAATCGGCGGCGGAAATGGTAGGGCGGCATACCGCATCGGAATCGTAAGCCGCGGCCAGCACGAAAGTGCCGTCACCGGGAAGCGGGAGTTCGATGGCTTCCGAGAGCAGCAGATCGCGCCCTTCCACATCGATGGCGTAGCCGGGTGAGACGATCACGCCCGCGCCGTATGTCTGCACCGTAAGGCCCAGTGCGACGCCCCAGGTCCGGTGAAGATAGCGGACGTGGAGCCGCCGCCGGCGGGCCTCATCGCCGGCTTCAGCATTGAGATCGCGCGAGGCGAGGACCTGCCCATCGCGCCAGATCACGCGGCCCACAGCGTCTTGTAGATCGTTCTTCATACGGTTTGGATCCGGTGTGCGCCCGGCGTGACCAGCCACGTGGGGCGGACTGAGATATTGCCGCCCGCGGCCGCGCCCTGGTCCGAAGCCAGCGAGAGCGAGTTGACGTGGTCCACGCCGGGCACGTCCTGAATGACGCTCAGGATCTCGCTGCGGTACACATCGCGGCCGAAGGGCCAGCCGAATCCCGCGGGGCCTCCCGTTCGCGGATCGAGAAACCTGTTGAGCGCCTGTTGGACCGATTGCGTCACGACGGCCGCGCTTGCGCCGCGCAACAGAGCGATCCGGGCGGTCACCGTCACGGTCAGATATTGCGGCGCGGCCACCACGATGCGCGTGCACACAATGCGGCGCAGGTCGAGATACCGCTGGACCGCCGCGATCAGCCCGGCGGACGGTACCGGCTTCGGCGTGGCGGCTTGGGGCACGATCAGCACGGTGACGGCGCCCGGGGCGCGCAGGCACGGGTATGCCGCATCGAAGGCCGCCCAGGCATGGGCCCGCGCCACGCAGGTTCCCGGAACGGCGAGGGCCATGCGCTCGATATCCAGCAGGTTGACCGCGCGTGTGGGCGCAGCAAGGGCCCGCACCGCGGCGGGATCGACCTGGTCCAGCGTGGAGGCCTGATGCAACTCCGCCAGACCGACCAGAAGCTCGTGCGCGTGCAGCACCGCGACGGGGCGTCCGGCTGCGCCATCGATGTCCTCCTGCGCCGCTCCGTCCACGGCGGGAGCCCGGTTGGTGGCGATCTGCGCCAGGGCGGTTTGGAGAGCGGGGCTGAGGAGCGCTGCGTTCCAGGGCGACACGCTCACCGTGCCGATGGCGCGGGCGGGCGCATTGCCCCGCTCCGCCAGCGTTTGCCGGTACACCGCCAGCACCGATGCCCCCAGCGCGGGAACCATGCCGTGCTCGCCATCGCCGAAGGCGATCTCGCCGGACGCCGCGTCGAGCACGAAATGGAAGCTGGAGCGTGTAGAGGCGTCCAGGTCTTCGCGGCGCTCCCACTGCTGCCAGACGCCGCCAGCGTGCGTGTAGAGCGACAGGCTCCGCTGTTCTACCGGGGCTCCGGGAAGCAACATCCGCTGGTTCGGGGTCCCATCAGAGTAGCCCGCGCGCGCCATGGAGAGCGTCAGAGCGCCCGGCGCCGCGGCAGTTGCGGGCTGATAGCCCAGGAGCGCGATATCCGGATGGCCGGCCGTTCCCGGCGGCAGAAAGCTCAGCGACTGGATGTTGCCCGCGAAATCGATCTGCGCGTCGAAGCGCGCGCCCCCGCCCGGAGCGGGCGGCGTGCCCGACGCCAGCACGCCCGCGGGGATCTGGAACGTGGTGACGGCCGGAACCGCCTGCCGCGCGTACACCGTATTGGGCGCAACGTCGAGCAGCAGTGGCGCGGCATCGTATGAACCGCTCGCCAGACGGCAGCGGAGATAAAAATACGGCTTCGCCACGCCGCCAATCGCGATGGGGACAACTCCGGCAGGCACCGGCAATTCAACGATGCCATCGAGAGTCAGGGCGCGGGTGTCGTCGCTGACCGGCACGAGCGCTGTCCACACTCCGGTGAACGCTTCCCAAACGATGCGCGCCGAGTGGTGCCGCAGCGCGGCTGCCGACGCGGCCGCGAGCGCGCCCGGCGGCGTGCTGGGAGGAGCGCCGGCGCACGGATTGGCGAGCGCGGTGGCGCGGCACGCAGCCTCCTGCGCGACGACTTCGTCCAGAATGCGGCGGCGCTCCGCTTCGCCGTTGCGGCACGACGAAACGCGGATGCCGAGCGCCAGCGCCGCACCTGCGGGCAGGGCGCCGAACCCCAGATAGACAGCGGCTCCGGGTTGGAGACCGGAGCCCATGCAGGCGATGGGTATCCCGCCCAGCCAGTCGGCGGTCATGTCGCGCAGGACGCCGCTGCCGTCATCCACCGCAATTGCTTCCACCGGCGCCACCGAAACGGGGACATCGCGAAGGGTCTGGAACGGCACGCCAGCGGGCGTCTCAAACTGCACTCCGGCGGGAACGGCAAAGGGACCGCCCGCTACGGGAGAAAACGTGAGCATGGCACGGGACGGTTCGGGCGGCCGGGGCACGAAGCCAACCAGCTCCAAAAACTTCAGCCGGTGCCGGCGCGGAACCTGGTTGAGCCGGTAGATATCCATTTCGGCCAGCCAGGCGAACAGCTCCATCAAGGTAATGCCGGGGTCGTGCGTGTTCTGGTCGGTCCAGTCCGGCGCATAACGCGGCACCAGGGCGGTTCCTTCATCCACCAGGTCCTGCCAGGTTCGCGTATCGAGATTGGGCAGCGGCAGCGGCATGGTTAGATCTCAATGCCTCCCAGGATCACGCGCAGGGCGCCGGCAGCCACCATGCGGTTGCCGGGCACATGCGCCACGTCGCCAACGGGCGTGTCCGCCACAAGCAGATCGATGGAACCGGCGTAGTCGACACCATCGACGGATTGCACCAGCGCGGCGGCGTCGGAAAGATAGACGCTGCGCCCGAAGGGCCAGCCGCTTCCGTCAGGGCCGCCCGTGAGCGGATGCAAAAACGCCGTCAAAGCAGCGAGCACGCCGGCGCCCACCGGGCCCGAGTTCGACGCATCGATGGGCGAGACGGAGACGTTGACTCCGACAGGGAGATACGTGGGTCCGATTACCGCGAGCCCTTCGAGCGCGGCGGGCGCGCGGGCCGCGATGTAGTCGTGCACCAATTGGCGCAGGCCGGAAGTGGGCTGCGGTTGCGGGTCGGTGCTTTGCGGAACGATGACGAGCGTCACCCAGCCCGGCGACGGCATTCCATTGGGCCGCATCGCCGGATAGGCGCGCGCCACCGCGACTCCGGGGGAAGCCTGCTGCGCCATGGCTTCGTAATCGAGGCGCGCCACGCCCTGGTGGCGGTGCCGCATGATAAGCGGCCCGCGGCCGAGAACCTGAGCGACGGTTTCGCCGTCCGCGCCCGCTTCCGCCATGCGCGGATTGCCGAGGCCTTGCGCCGTGACGCCGCTCAGCAACTGGTTGATGGCTCCTTTGGGGACGTTGCCGATGACGCCGCCGCCGGACCGGTATTGGTTGGCCAGAACGTTGTCGGCCCCGGCGGGGGGAATGCGCCCGTGAACGCCATCGCCCAGAATCAAGCGCCCGGTGGTGCGTTCCAGGGTGAAGTCGCGGTCGCTGGGGCCCGAGAAGAGCAGAGTCGGCTTGGCGCGCCACCGCACCCACACTTCGGTGATCTGCGCGGTTTTGGGATCGGTCACGATGCGCAGGTCCGTGCCGCTCATGCCGTGAGCCGCCAGATCGTCCCGCAGGATCGGAAGCTCGACCGCCGCGCGCGCGCCGTCCAGCTCGCGGACCTCGATGTCCTCGGGTTCGAGCACGGGTGTCTGGCGAAGGAAGAAGGACTGGCTGGGCTCTTCATTGCTGGATCCCAGAGTCTCGTTCTGATTGGTCTGGAGTTGCGACGCCCAAACCGCGTTGGGATAGACTCCATCGACCACGCTATGCGGCGGTTCGGCCGCCTGCTGGAGCCGCATGCGAAGCCACGAGCGCGGCGTCCCGAAACGCGGCATCACCGCCAACTTGACGGTCGCGTTCGAATAAGTGCCGGCCAGGGGCGCCGTGAATTTGAGAGTCATGTTCGCGACGCTCGCCAGGGTTGCCAGCTCTCCCGAGCCGTTTTGCGAAATGTAGAGCAACTGACCGGGCTTGAAGCGGGCGGCATCCCGCGGATCGGTAACCGAGGCCTCAGCCGGGGCCTGAGTGCCGCCGGCCTGGGTCACGGTTGCGGAAGGCGGGTCGGGCACGCCCGGCCAAACCGCCGAAATTATTCCTGGGAGGACGAGGCCGCCGGTCTCGTCGGTCACCGTCACCGCCGACCACGCTGCGCCGTCGTAGCACTCCCACTTCACGGGAACCGGGGCCGGCGCCTGCTGCGGATCGGGCGTGTCGAAGTAGAGTCCCAGAAGATCGGCCGGAAGCGCTCCGTCGAAGCCCAGGTACAGCGTGGGCGTGGCATCGCCCACCGGCTGGTAGGGGGTGAACGCCTGGCCCGCGCCGGCCGCGTCCGCAGTGTGGTCCGCATACTGGAAATCGTTCAAAGTGACGGCATGTTCGGCCGCCGCGCGCGGCGATTTGTAGTGGTACCCGAGATAGAAGCCTTCCACCGCCGGGGGATGCTGTTCCAGAATCGGTATGGCGTTGGTGGCCTGCGTCTGCGGGTCCTTCCAGGTGATGACGCGCATCACTTGATAGCTGCCGCTATCGATGCGCACGCGCATCCATAAGGCGGAAGTCCCCTGCACGGTCATGGGCGCGAAATCCGCCGGAACGGTGAAGTGGATTTCGCCGGAGCCGAGGAAATTGAGCGGATCGCTGTCCGCGGGTCCGAGCAGCCGCTGCCATCCGCCGGAGCCCGAGTACTCCCAGACCAGGCGCGGCGGATCGAGTTTGGGAGCGCTGGTGTCGACGGTGCCGAAGCCGGGAGTCTGGCTCAACTGAAGCAGCGACTGCATGGCCGCATCGGCCACCGTGGCGACGTTGAAGACGGTCTGGTAGAAACTGACAACGGCAACATCGAGAGCCGCCGCCGTATTGCCCATGGCATCGACGGCCGCGTTGACGGCCTTCTCGACGCCGTCGAAACCGGTCAGGTCGGCCAAGCCCGTAATGGCTGCATTCAGGGCCATGAGAGCCGTGCCCAGATCGCCGAAGCCATTGCTCAAGAGTTGATCGGTATCGTTGTACAGACCCCAGCCGAGATTGCTGGCGACCAGGGCGCTGCCGCTCATCGCAGCCACCACCAGGGGGACGTTAGCCGCGACTACCTGCGGCCCAAGGTCCTTGAGCGCCTTCATGATGGCGTCGACGGGATCGGTGGCGCCGATCAGCGCATTGTACAGATCGAGCCAGTTCATGTTCTGCAGGGAGCCGAGT
>Ga0209039_10001177_pt1 | contig 24918 bp, 27 predicted proteins | sample BogFormECP12_OM1_FD_188238 | JGI IMG/M metagenome (GOLD analysis project Ga0209039, IMG submission 188238) | Bog forest soil microbial communities from Calvert Island, British Columbia, Canada - ECP12_OM1 (SPAdes) (version 2) | ecosystem: Environmental > Aquatic > Freshwater > Wetlands > Bog ... | reverse complement strand
GTAATTAGTTATCTCATCGATGCGGTCGCTTCCTGTTGCCCCCAGAGGAATCTTTTGGCATATTGTATGCCCTGGCCGTATGTTCCCCCATGCTCCTCGGCCACTTTAAGGACGGCATCATAGGTCCTTTTGTTCGCCCAGCTTCGTTGTAGCTCAAGTAATACTTGCATCCAGGTCATAGGTATTGCGCCCGCCTGGACCATGCGCCACATAGCCATGTTTTGTGCGGTGTCGCTGATATCGCCGCAGGCGTCGGCCACTACATAGGCCTCATATCCGTCCTCCATTGCGCAGATGGCCGGCATCCCGACGCAGAGCTCGGTCCAGAGCCCGCTGAATATGAGCTTGCGGCGACCGGTTTTTTTCACTGCGGATACGAAATTTTTATCGTCCCACGCATTGATGGATTCTCGGTCTATGGGCTTTACGCCGGGAAATATGTCTTTTATCCCGGAGAATATAGGCCCGCTGAAAGTGTCAGCCGCCACGGTCGTGACGATCGTCGGTATCTTGAATATTTTGGCAGCTTTTGACAATCCTATGACATTATTTATAAGCGCTTGCACGTCGATGTTCTTGACGGCAAAGGCCATCTGGGGCTCATGGTCGATCAATAATAGTGTACAATTATCAGGCGTTAGTAACCCATGGATCTTTTCTTCTATCATAAAACCACTCAATGGAGAGAACTCGATGTTAAGTAAAAAAACAGAGAGACAAAAATATGCGGAATTATAATACTAAATCAGTATTTGGCTAAAAGAATGAGGCGGTCGTCGAGGCGTACAACTCGAAGAAAACCAAATACTACTCGAAGAAACACATTAATAATATTATAAAAATTTTCTAGTAGGCGGGCGAGGTGGGATTTGAACCCACGGTATCCGGCTTTCTCCGACGACTACATAATAAAATTCGCATAGGAGGCCGGCGCTATGTCCTGGCTAGGCCACTCGCCCAAAATCGGCGCATCCTACTAGTCTATCTTGATATATAAACTCTACGAATGAGCGGCGCTGATAACAAAACAAAATCATGGGAGCCAACCCCACAAACATTGCCAGAGGCGGGGGTTTACTAGTATAACAATTAATAATATATAAATATCAGTTTTTAAATTTAATCATTGGTGACTGTGTATGAATAATAAAAGAGATCCATTAATGATAATAGCGGCAATTTTCTTGATAATCGGCGGCCTGAACTGGCTGCTGGTAGCTTTCGGGGTTAACGTGATCGATGCGATCTTCGGCATTCCCGCGACTAGCATTCTGACCAAGCTGATCTACATCCTGGTGGGGCTGTCGGCTATTTACATGCTTTACCCGCTTTACCTCTGGATCACCGAGCCGACGGAGAGGCCGATAATCAGGTAGATAAAAATATTAAAAAATTTTTTATTTAAATATTATTACTTGATCATCTTCGCCAGTACGGCTTCTTGTATTCCTTCCTCATCCATGAAATAGACTGGGCCGTCGAAAGCCGGCTTACCATTGATCGAGGGCTCGCACATGGCCGGGGCGCCCGTCTCCCAATAGTCGACTGTCTTTACCTTCAAGCCTTCGATGCCCTGGAGCGCTTTTTCGACCTTATCGGTGATCATGCAGGGAAGATGGCATTGGCGATAAGTACCAATGACGAGCACGTTCTTGCCTGCGCCGCATTCGAAGCTTAATTGCTCTGTCTTGCTTTCGACTTTGTCACCCAGCGCCGGGTACCTGAGCAGGTATCGTACCGTTTTATGGCCCTGGAATTCCACGGCGTCCTTGAAGCCGTAATCATTGTAAAAGTCGTATTGCATGATGGGGGCGTTCTTTAGTGTCAGCACGTCCACATACCTGCATTTTTTTCCGAGCAGCTTATCGAAGAATTTCGTGGCGAACATTTCGTCCAGTATGGCTTTCCGGATGCCCAGTCCGTTAGGCTCGTCGGCGCTCGTATCGTTCCGGTACCATCCGCAGTCGATGACGACAGTCCTCTTGACGTCGGGTGAGAATACGCCCAGCGGGTGCACGGAGGCGGGAATGCATTCGACGAATCCTCTTGGTGTGCCATCGCCACCATAGGCGATCATGCCCACGGTGCCGAACTTCTCGATCATCTCGCGGAGCCATTCACGGCGCGCTTTTCGGCCCTCGACGAAGGCCGGAAGCTTGTTCATGCCGGGCATATTGCCACAGATCATCATCAGGTCGTCTACGTTTTCCTTCGTTATCTTAGCGAAACTTAAGCTCATTGTATCATCTCAAGGCAATTGTTTGTTTTTGTATTGCCATCCCATAATTAGAGAATAATGACTATAAGACTTATTTGCAAGCGTTCCGAAAGTAATCAAGAACACTAAGCATACTAAGTACATCTAAGGTAAGTACTATACGGCAGATAAAGAGAGTGAATATTGTTAATCATCCGATCGAAATAAAAAGATCTTCATTTTTAATATAGTTTTGTTGGGCCCGTGACTCAAGCACGAAGGCCAGCCTTCGGCTGGCTCCTCAAAGGCAGTTCTAAGCACACGAATTATAAAATATACAAACCTAAGGAAAAAGATGAAGTTGAGACCCATTATTATAATTCGTGTGCTTAGGGGTGCCTTTGCGAGGCCCGCTGAAAGCGGGCCTTTGTGCTTAACATCGCCTACCCAGGCTGGCGTTCCCTTATACGAGGCGGGCGGTGATATTATCACCGTGGGACTGCGCCTTCAGGATGCGGTCGACGAGGCTGGAGCTACGGGGAATCTTGATGATGCCGGTGCGCCCCACGGTCGCCGTGAAGAGGAGATCGCCGCCGGCCAGGATCTCGACGGTCTGCCCCGAGAGCTTCTTGCCCACGTCCACGATGACCTGCTTCTTGGCCTCCTGGATGCTCACGGGTATGGTCATCCCCTGCTCTTCGGGGGAAACTGTGGATCTGCCGCTCGCTCTTTCTTCATCAAGAGGACGCACATCGATATGCACGCCGGCAGCCCGCTCGATCTGGCCGATGGTCTTACCGCCCCTTCCCAGGATAGCGGGAATGTCCTTTTGATTTACCTTTACGATCGCCTTGTTGGCCCCGACCATCTCGACTTCGACGTCCCCCCTCGTGAATTTGGCGATCTCCCTTTTGACGTCCTTTTCGCCGGCCTTCCATGAGGCCTTTGGACGTTTTTCCGCCCCCACGGGCATAACCACCACCTGCTCGCCGAAAGTGTAGATCTCAAACTCCGGCTTGCCCGACTCCAGGTCCCTTATGCTAATGACCGGCCTCGCAAGGTCGGACTCTATCATGCCTGCCGGGACTTTCACGGTGAATTCGATATCATATACGTTCTCGACGGCCCCCTTATCGATGAAAACGACGGTATCGACGACCTGGGGTATGACGCCCAGCTCGACGCGGCCGATAAAACGCTGGATAGCGTCGATGCCCCGGGTGGCATGGACGACCCCGATCATGCCCACGCCGGCAAGCCGCATGTCGGAGAATACCTCGAAGTCCGAAGTCTTCCTTAGCTCATCATAGATCGTATAATCCGGCCGCACCAGCAGTAGAATGTCGGCGGTCTTCTCCATCTTGCCCTCGAGCGGCGCGTACTGTGTAATAGCAGGCGGCAGCTGGAGGTCTCGCGGGGATTCCATCGTCTTTACGATGAAGTCGTGCCGGAACAGGAAGTCGGCGCACGCCTGGGCGAAGGTGGACTTACCGGCGCCCGGCGGGCCGGATATGAGTATACCGCGGCGCTTTTCGATGAGGCGTTCCTTGAAGGTGCCGCTGAACTTATAGTCTTCCAGGCTGAGGCGGGCCACGGGCCTGACGGCCGTTATCTCCACGCCGTCCGAGAACGGGGGCGTCGCGATGGCGATGCGCAGCGTCCCCAGCTGCACGACCGTAGCGCCGTTCATCTCTATTTCGATGAAACCATTGGGGTCCTGCTTGGCCCGTTCCAGTATCTCGTGGGCCATTTCCAGAAGCTCTTTTTCGGTAAGTTTCTCCTTCACGATACGTTCCAGCCGCATGTCGCCGATGGAGCCGCGCTTGGCCATTGGTTCTACGTCCGTTTTCAGGTGGATGGACATCGTGTCGTCGGTGAAATATTTCATCACCGAGAGAGGCTTCATCTCCCCGAGTTCGGGCTTGAGGTATGTGACGGCGATGCCCGTCGCCCTGGCGACCTGGGCCTGGACCTTATCGCTGGTAACGAAAACTGCATCATAGTCGACCGCAAGCTGCCGTATCATGGCGTCGATCTCGCCGCTCCCCGCGAGCCTCATCTGCGCGGGCGATGGACGTGGGCCGACGAACTCGATGCTGATCTCGCCGTCTTTGGATAACTCCTGTAATTTTCTCAGCTCTTCGAGCCCGTTAAAGCCGATCTCTCTTCCCTGGTTAGCCTGGGCTTCAAGCTCCGAGACGACGGCCTCTGACACTATGATCCTGGCGTCCTTGAACTCGCCCGACCGGACCATCCGGGTAATACGGCCGTCTATGATAACACTGGTATCGGGAACTAGCTTCATCTTTGGTCACCTTTATTCTATGAAAATGAAAATGATAAATCATTGGCTTTTTTTATGCGCGTCTTTGCCGTAAACAGCATTCGGGTCGAATACCTTATTCCCCACTATATGTCCGTCGATGTCCCGGTAAAAGCAGGAAACGTATCCCGTATGGCATGCCGCGGTAGCCTGCTCCACCTCGAGCAACAGGCAGTCGGCGTCGCAGTCTATGCGGATATCCTTTACATGCTGGACGTGGCCGGATTCCTCCCCTTTTTTCCAGAGTTTCTTCCGGCTCCTGCTGTAATAATGCGCCATGCCGGTCTTTAGGGTGAGATCAAATGCCTCCTCGTTCATATAGGCGAACATAAGTACCTCTTTCGTACGGTTGTCCTGTACGATGACCGGCAATAGCCCATCCTTGAAATCCGGCTTTATCATTCAAGGCATAATATGGGGCAAAGTGTTTAAACTTTTTTATAACGAGAAAATGATGCGCCGATATCCTTTGTATCCATTAAAAATTAATGGTGCATGGGGCACAATGTCCATGCACCGGCAATTATGCATTTTTGTCCTTTCTGACGGGCCTAGTTGTTCGTTACCAGGACCTATGTCGCACTACGCGCCATCGTTGTGGGCTTAAAGCCCGACGGAGGCTTGTACGTGTTGACGGGAGGCTTATACGTCGATATCGGCATACCCGCGCCACCGCCGCCCGATATAGGCTTGTACGTATTTATAGGCTTATATGCCGTAGGCGCAATTCCACCGCCACCGATGGTCGGTTTAAACGTCGGCTTAAACGTCGTCGGCTTATAGTTAGTCGGCGCAACACCGCCGCCACCGCCTATGGTCGGCTTAAACGTCGGCTTGAACGTCGGCTTAACGTTCGAAGTCGGGGCTCCCGAAGGCTTTATGGTCGGCTTGAACGACGGGATCCCGGTCGGCTTTAGCGTTATGATGCCCGACGGTTTAGGCGAAACTGTAGGCTTGAGCGACGGAATTCCTGTCGGCTTTAGCGTTACGATGCCCGATGGTTTAGGCGAGTTAGTAGGCTTGAGCGACGGCAAAATCGTCGGCTTGCCCGTCGGCGATACCGTGGGCTTCATCGTCGGAGAAACGGTTGGTTTCATCGACGGAGATACCGTCGGTTTACCGGACGGCGACACCGAAGGCTTTCCCGAAGGCGACACCGTAGGTGAGACTGTAACCGAGGCCGTTGGCGAACCGGATGGCTTACCGGTCGGCGAAACTGAAGGCATACCGGACGGGCTGACCGAAGGCTTCTTCGACGGCTTTGGCTTTGGCGTCACGGTATGGATCGGCATCGGCACGGGCACCGGCACCGGGTAGTATATGGGCCAATACGACGGGAACGTGATCGGCGTTATTATCGGGTATACTACCGGTGGCGTGACCACGATGACCGGCTGGTATACGATGTTATTGATAATGGTCGTGTAGTAGTTGTTCTGCACGTTGGTGATGTACGTGTTGATGAAATCGTACATCTGCGGGAAACCGACGGTGTATATCCTCATGGATGACGAGTCGACGACGACCGACATCGGATTATTTAAGTTAAACGGCGTCGCCTGGCCGTCCGGCGCGATCACTGTCAGGCTCTGCACCTGGAAGGTAGCCTGCGACCCCTGCGTTGACTGCTGCGAAAGCTGTGCCAGGATCATGAGCGAGTTCACCGAAGGCCTGAGAATGCTGTACAGGTCATTCATGCTGGCTTGCGTCGTCGATTGTATGGACGACTGAAGCTGGTCGATCTCTATCTGGGCCTGGTTAGTGCTCGTATCTATGATGCCCGGGCACGCCTTACTAAGCGAGTATACGGTCCCTGATTGGGACCCCGGGTCCATGATAGCGAAGCTATTCACCTGGAAGAATATCTGGTTATCCTGCTGCGATGCTATACTAACTGACAGGGCAACGGTATTCGTCCCGGGTTGCAGGCTTATGCCTGGAAGGCCCGGTAGAGCGTACGCGCCCCCGCCTCCGCCCTGGTATTGTTGAGCGCCCTGGCCTGCCTGCGGGTATTGCTGGCCGAATACGGATACTGCGAATACCGCGCATATCATAGTGATGATCATCAGCATTGCCAGGGGCTTCTTAAGCTTGAAAAAGTCCAATCTATCCACCCCATTGATTATCATAACGTGGAGTTTAAATTATTATTCAATTTATTATTATAAATATTCCAGTTTAACATCTGTAAAATCGCTATCTACCAGTGAGTTATTTTAGCCTGACCGATCGTTAATATTATATATGGCCATAAGGTATTTTTGGTAAATATTCAAGCTTAGCTTCGATAAAGCCTTAGGGGTATCCGTAGATAAACTGTGCTGATGGCGTTATACGCGATGATGGCGGCCGTATTTTTCCTGATAAAATAGGCAAAATACCTTTAGATATGGGCTCCCCAAAAAAGATTGGATGAACGAAAGGGTGATACGCTGGCCGAGGGATGTCGGCCTAAGCCTCAGGATGTTCCTCACCATGGTGATCCTGGGGGCAGTTTATCTGGGATTTTTGAGTGTGTTATACTGGCTTGGGGTAGACATAACCATGCTCATCATAATTGCGGCGGTCATGATGGGCATACAGTACTTTTTTTCCGATAAGCTGGTGCTGGCGAGCAGCGGCGCCAGGATCGTTTCGCCGGAGGAGGCTCCCCGGCTGCACGCCATCGTGGACCGGATCTGTGCCGAAACGGGCTTACCCAAGCCGAGGGTCGCGATCGTCCCGACGGACGTACCCAATGCTTTTGCGACAGGGCGGAGCCAGAGTCATTCCGTTATCGCTGCGACCCAGGGTCTGCTGAATCGGTTGAATGAGGACGAGATCGTAGCTGTGCTGGCCCATGAGCTGAGCCACGTCAAGAACCGGGATGTCGCGGTCATGACCATTGCCAGCTTCCTGTCGACGGTCGCGTACTACTTTATCATGTCTTTCATGTATGGGGGCTTTAACCGGAACCGGGAGGAGAAAAATACCGGCGGCCTATTCATCGTATATATTCTTTCGATGGTCGTCTACGTCGTCAGCCTTTTGTTGACGAGGCTGCTTTCCCGGTACCGTGAGCTGGCGGCGGACAGGGGCTCTGCCCTCATCACTGGCAGGCCATCGTGGCTCATCAGTGCGCTCCTGAAGATCAGCGGCCAGATGGAGCGTATCCCCAGCCGGGACCTGCGAAGCGAAGAGGGCCTGAACCAGTTCTTCATCGTGCCCGCGTTGGCGGGAGGTAGCATTATGGAACTGTTCGCAACCCACCCGACCCTGGAGAAGCGCATCCGGCAGCTAGAGCGGATGGAGAAGACGATGGGCTATCAATAAGTGATGATCATGGGCTTTCTCGATTTTCTTAAGCCCCGGAAGTTGCCGCCTCCTACCATTGAGGCGCTGTTCAAGCTTCCGCCCGTGGGCGTGACCATGGAACAGCTGGGTTTACAGCCTACGGGCATGTCCGGGGTCTGCTTTCGTTCCATCGGCGCGAGGGACTTTGAGCAGATGAAGGTCGATATGGTGAATATCCTGAACAATAATTCTTTTCCGGCGCATTATGAAGTTTCGAAAGATGAGTATGGATTTACGTGGGTGGTCATAGATAGCAATTCCATGTCGGATGGCGTATCTAATGTTTACCTGGCGAGCCAGTTGCTGCTCGAAGGCGGCTTCGGGGACCATATCCTGGTTGCCGTATTCCGGTTCGATAAGGCCGACCAGCCTGTTTACTGGATATACAATTATCGTCGAGCCAGATTTTACCCCTTCGCTCCCCGGGGAAAAGAAAGGGACGCCGCGCTTGAGTACCGGCTACGGATGCTGGTCATGGAAGCGTTGCCCGTCGACACACTTGATTACTGGTTCCCTATATGGGGGATACCATTCTAGGTTTTATGGGGGGTACACATGTCCTTTCAAAACGATATTATCAATACATGAACGTTGGTCTTATTGGGCGATGCCATAACACAAAATCACGAATCTTTTTTATCCCACGTAAAGCACAAATGCACAAAGGTGGATGCCTCGGTATTAAAACACAAAAGAACATCTCAAAGGACACGAAGCCACAAAAATTATAAAACATGAAATTATGGCATTAGGCGAATAATAATACTATATAATTGGGGACTATTTCAGAATAAACGTCATAAAGGCTTGATTGGAGCTTACTCAATCCTAAATATTCAAAAAAATAAAGCCTCTATAAGAGTATATGCAAAAATGTTAGGTATTACTCATCGTCTTATGCCGTCGTTTCATGTTTTATTAGTTTAGTGGCTTCGTGCCATTAGTGATGTTCTTTTGTGTTTTAAATCCTGGGCATCAGCCTTCGTGTATTAGTGCCTTACGTGGGATATAAAAAAATTTGTGTTTTTGTGTTATGGCCGCGCACGGCAGGACAAGAATTAAAAAGATTATCTATAAATCTCGGGGAACGCATCAATCCCAAAAACTTGTCATAACTAAAATAAAAAAAAGGGGTTTTTTATGGTTGTTCTCCATGATGAATTTTAGCCGGGTATGAGCCCTTCGCCGACGAAAATCTTTTTGGCTTCTTCGAAGGTGGTATCGGCGGGCGGGATGATAAGGTCTGATTCCTTAAGTGTTTTAACATCCAGGGGGATACCGTTCTTACGCACCATAGCAATGAGCTCGGCATACTTCGCCTTAAAGCCTTTCTCATCGCCTTTTGCGATAAGCTTCACGATCTCATTATCGATCTTGTTGATATCGTCGTAGTACATCGAGGGCACGACATACTGGTTATCGTTCATGATACGGATGATCAATGTTTGACCTCCTGTTTCAAAGTTTCCAGCTCTTTTTGCACGGCTGATTCGTTATGTATTTTCGTTAGCTCCTGATCGACCAGATCCTTGTTGCCCATGACATCGTCGAGGGTGCCCTGCTCCACCATGGTGTCGAGCGCCTCGCTGCGGGCCTGCATCTCTTCCGTCTTATCCTTGGCGCGCTGGACCGCATACCCGACGTCCGACATTTCCTCGCCGATGCCCGTGGTGGCCTCGGTGATCTTGACCTTGGCTTCGGCAGCTGAGTATTGTGCCTTGATGGTCTCCTTTTCCGTCCTGAAAAGCTCTACCTTGGTGTCCAGCTTCTTTGCCGTGTCGGTAAGCTTGTCCTCTTGTTTCTGCATGTCCTGGATCTGCGCGGTAAGGGCGTCCACCTGGGTCATCATGTCCATTTTCCTCTGCAGTGCGATGGAGGCGAGGTCGTCCCGGTTGGCGGCCACGGCTTCCCTGGCCTGGTCGTTCAGCCTGGTGATGCTCGCTTCCAGCTTGCTCTTCTGGAGCTCCAGGCGCTTGCGCGAGGTAATGACGTTCGCGATGCCCTTCTTCACATCGGTCTGAAGCTCCAGCTGCCGCTGGTAGGAATAGTCGAGGGTTTCCCGCGGGTCCTCGAACATGTCCAGCAGCTTGCTTATTTTAGCTTTAATTGTAGTGGTGAGCCTGCTTAAAAGTCCTGCCATAAATATCACTTATACCGAAATAGGACATCTATGTATATACTTGTTTTCAGCGAATTACATAAAGCCGGGCTCCGGGGCATAAGCTAATTCCGGGCGGTCATTTGGCGAACTTTTTCAGGCTTTTTAGGCATTCGCCGGCCTGGTAGGCAAGCCGTCGCTTATACTCTTTGCTGAAATATTCATGGCGGGCGATCCGGAACAAGGAATTGGCCATGTACAGGGGATTGCGCTTTGTCAGGCGGATGAAAGTGCCCGGCTGGTCCCTGAAGTTGCCGGCATAGGTCCAGTAGAGATGGCCTATGAAGGGGTCGGCCTTATAGGGGTCGTGGCCATAGCGCATGGCAAAGTGGCAAAGCTCTCCTGCCATCATGCCCAGGTCATAGACCGGGTCCCGGTAGCCCGAGCGTTCCATGTCGATGACCTGCAGGCGGTTTCCCCGGTATAAAAAGTTGGAAGGGTTGGCGTCGCCATGCACAAGGGACTTTTTTGCGTTTTTTATTGTATGGTATGAGCAGGACCTGTCTATGAGTCGTTCCATTTGTTTTTGCTCTTCGTGTGTCATCGCACCTCTTTTTCCCGCCTGTCTCGCGTGCTTTTTTAGCTCATCGCTGATGGAAGTGGGGCTTATGTGGTAATGCTTTTCAGTCCGTTTATGTAATATCCCGAAAAAGCCGGCGAGCAAGGTCAGCTTTTCATATAGATCAGCGCCGCCGCCGCCTTCCATCGTTTTTCGGATATAGCTGCCCAGGGACTTGCCACGCATGTATCGCACCGCTAAAAAATCGCCTTCGTCGCTTTTAAGATAGGGCTTTACCACGCGTACCCAATCTTCCTGGTGTACGGCATGTTCCGCCTGTATTAAGCGCTTATACTCCTTTTTCATGTATCCGACGGACTTCGAGGTTGATTTCCCATGCTCCTGGAAAGATTTCAGGATGAATTTTTTGTGGCTATGCACATCGTCGACCAGGTAAACATCGTGGGAGCCTCCGAGCTTTTGCACCCGAAGCTCCGGCTCTCTGCTGATGTGAACGGCCTTCCGAAGCCTTCGGCTCGTGAGATATTTACCGATATCTCCCCTGATACGGGTCATCGTCGTTCCAGCTCCTTGAGGACTTTATCGATCTCGTCGATGTGCTCGATGGTGAAATCGGGCTCTGCTACATTTTTATCTTTTTTACCGCCTTTGGTCATGATGAGGATGGTAAACATTCCCGCGTCCTTTGCCCCTTTTATGTCCCGGAACGTATCGTTCCCGATGTATACGGAGTTGCCAGGATTTATGCCCAGCCTCCGGAGGCATTCGGCAAAAAGGCGCACGTCGGGCTTCCGGTATCCGAACTCCGAGGAAATGATGACGGAATCGAAAAAGCCATGGATGCCGAGCATTTTCAGCTCCGGCAAAGCATGCTCCACCTGCGAGTCAGACACGATGCCCAGCTTATAGCGCTGCCTTAGGCCGACCAGCGTTTCATAGACGCCCCGATATAGCTTTATTTTCTGGACGGTCAGCGAGCGGTGTAGCTTGGCGATGTCCGGGACGATGGTCGAGCGGTCGATATCGGGGCCGGAGTACGCATACTGGTTTTCCCTCAGTATCTCATACCAGACGCGGCGATAATCCACCTCGGGATATGTTTCCTTGCTGTGCTTTTTCTGGAAGGACTTCTTCTCGAAAAAGAACCATTTCAATTCGTCGGCCGACAGGTAGACCCCCTGGTACTTCAGGTAACCCGCAAGCCTGCCGTAAACGTCCTCGTCGTCCTCGTCCGTCTTTATGTCGATCAGGGTCGTATAAATATCCGATACAACGGCCTTGATCTCCATGGCGCCACCTGTCAGGGGAATTCGGGGACGTGCATGGGCTCTTTTCGGCGGATGGCCTCCCCGGTCTCGATGAAATGTATGCGCTCGGCGATGTCCGTTATGTGGTCGCCGATGCGCTCCAGCGCCCTCGCCGCCGTGATCGTGTAAAGAATGTTCGTTATCGTGCCTGGCTCGTGTAAAATGGAGGTGAGCGAGTCCACGAAGACCTTGTTATACAGGTGGTCGACCTTATCATCATCCCGAAAAACGCCCTCTACGTCGAGCGAAGATTTGCCGCTGTAAGAGATCATACAGGCATCCAGCATACTGGAGGTTATTTTTGACATTTTTGTAATGTCCAGCAAATTACTCGTGACCGGCTTATTTGCGACATTTAGCGTTACGCCGGCCACTGCCACGCCGTAATCCCCGATCCGCTCGACGTCGCTGATGATCTTGTAGGTGGCTGCGACGATCCGCAAGGACTTGCCTTCGAGCTTCCCCGACAACAGCCCCAGGCACTCCGACTCGATCTGAGCCTCAAGGGCGTCGACGCGCTGGTCCCTCTGGATGACGCTATTCGCCATGTCCACGTCCCTGTCGTCCAGCGACCGCACCGACTCCCCGATGGAGGCCTTCACCAGACCCATCATCTCCAGGACGTCGACCCGAAGGCTCTCGATACTTTTACCCAATACCGCGGCCATAATGTTACCTTAATAAATAATAATATATTTATATGGCCATAAATTCATGCTCACGCTTATGCGGCGCAATTAATTAATAAAAAACGAAGTCAGCCTATTTTACAGCATATTACTTTTAATGTCGTTTTTTACTATAAGTTCACTGGCAAACGGCTTAAGCGAGTATCGTTTATTCATCCCATCTTGATCGAACGTAACGATCTCATCGTCTATGAAATTCTTAATATGCCAGTGTATAGAGCTTCTGTTAACGCTAAGCTGGTCGGCCAGTTCGGCGCTGGTCATACCCGGACTTTTTTGTATGATATGTAATATCCGACTATCAACATTATTTCTAAGATATTGTGATACGATTTTTTCCGTTAAGCTATGGTCGAGATCATAATTTTTATTGAATAATCTTGAAAATTTACCTGCACGCTCCACGGTGATCTTTCCGCTTGCGACCATATTTAAAATGTAATATTTGACAGTTCCCCGAGAAAAGCCGGTTTCTTTAGAGACCTGGGACATCGTAATTCCTGGATTGTTGGCGATATGCTTAAGTATTGATTTAGGTTTTGACGTCCTATATCGTCTAATGATCTTGCCGAATACGAATGGGACGACTTTGACCAATAATAATATTCCCACTATAGCCTGAATAGCACAGGCGATCTTAATCCACAAGGGAACGTCCCAGAAGGAAACCTTAGAATCGGCGCCACTGGAATCTATGTATTGTTGTGGCGTAGTGTTTTGTAGTCCCGCGGAATATGGCGTAACCGTGCATATCGTACTTTGGGCTTGTACAGGTATGGTAAGCAGAATAAAAAAAAATATGGCAAGCAATATTTTTTTCATGGCATACCCTCGTTTATAGAGGATATACTCCTAAATAGAATAACTTTGTGTTCCGGATACGCTATAGCCATACACCTTATAATACCAGATTCCTTGCGGGACACCATTGGAGTTCGATAAAGTGAGGTGTATCCTGCCATCGGTCGCTCCGTCGGCAGTGTCATAATATGGACCGTAAATACTTCCATCCGGCGCATATATTGTTAGCTGTAGCGAGTTGGAAGGGTTACCCCAGTTTAAATCGACGATTAGCTGAGTAATATAAGTGTTTATCGTTTTATTGCACCAATTAGTCTGACCCTGTTTTATCGAATCGTATATGATCTGAGGGCTTAGAGCTATGCTGGTGCCTGTAGAACCTGGCGTATTCGCATATTGTTCATAGTAAGTATTTCCTACGCCTGCTGTTATGGCCGAGGCCGGGACCGATACCGCTGCTGCAACTATAAAAAATACTAACAAAATTGCTACACCCCTTATTTTACTTAACAAACATATCACCTAAAATTAAGTGTGACGAACCTATCTTAACATTAACCGCCAAATCGTCTAACACTAACTTTCTAATCGATGTAATTTAGTGTTTAACGATTTGGTAAATAAACGGTTAGCTATTGAGGGGTTACGAACGGAAAAACCTTGTTATTAAAATTGAAAAATTTGAAGTAAAGATTGAAAAATATAGTAACCGAATTTTTGTCTTTAAAATTATTACTTTATTCTTCGGTTCAGGAAAAAATTATAAAATGATGGTTATGACATCATCATTTTTTCTTCAACAATAGAAATATGCCTCCTAATATGACTATTATTAAAACCAGGCCTGTAACGATTAGACTCATGTTTTGCCCAAACGGCAAACCACTATCAGAAGAATCATCACCTGCTCCAGTCGTAGATACCACAATAGAAGAACTATTACCGCTTGAAGTAGGGCTAGTAAAAGCATTACCAGGCGATGGAGACGATATAATCGTAACCGTGGGCGATACATAAATCGAAGACAAACCAGAAGTATCGATAAGTACTTTCACGGGAGTATCTTTACCTCCGCTATGATCTAATGGCGGTGTAACTGTACCATCTCCCAATTGACCATCGAAATTAGCTCCCCAAGCCCATAATGTGCCATCTTTCTTAAGAGCCATAGCATGCCCCTGCCCCATAGAGATCGCCACAATATTATCTAACTTTGAAAATTTGAAAGGAGTCGAATAGCTCTCAGCACCATTTAAAGTATAAGGATCGCCACCCCACATCCAGACAGTACCATCATCTTTCAAAGCCCACGCATCAGTCACATGTATTGTAACAGAAGTGATGCTACTAAGCCCTGCTACTTGAATTGGAGTCAAAGTTGCTTCGGAAGACCAATTTACAGGTGCATCTCCACCGAACATGCCAAACCCATTATTACCCCATGCCCACACCGTGCCATCATTTTTTAAAGCCAGAGTAGTCGAGTCAGATACAACAACTTGTTTTACATTAGAAATATCAACCTTTACCGGAATAACAGGATCAAATTCGCCAACCAGTGAATATCCCTGGGAGATATTAAGCCACGTCCAAATGGAGCCATCGTCTTTTAAGGCAACATCCCGCCCGATAGACGTTACATTACTAAGCCCCGGTACCTGCCTAACGTTAGCATTTTTAACATCGTAGATAAAGATATCATGCTCATTGGACGGTACGATTTCCCAAACACTACCATCAGCCTTTAACATAGTAGGAACAGAGATAGCCGTAACATTACTGATCGGAACCTCCACTAGGTCAGGCGAAGAATCTTGATTATCCAGCCAAGTCCAAATCCACACATTCCCATCACCGCTAAGTGCCATATAATTCGCCGAGTACGCACTAATCGCCGTGATATTTGACAATCCCGGCACTTTTTCCGGAAGATAATGGCTTGCGTTATTGCCCCACGCATAAACCGTACCATCATCCATCAAAACCATGCTCCCATCACCAGCACTAATAGCCTTAATCATAACTGCACCGGCACACGAAGGAAGTAGCACCAACAATAACAGGATCAACAATAGAATACAAATACACACTTTCATCCGGACCATTATATTCACCTAAACTTCTTCACGTCTAACGAACACCAAACAATCAACAGCTAACATTACGAAAATCTCAAGCACGATGAATACGAGAAATGGAAATGCAGCATTAAACCATATAGAATAACTCGTTGCCGAGTCTAACAATTGATACGAATCGCCATTTCCCATAATAATTTGAAATAATAGCATAAATGGGCTTAACGAATTCAGACTGCCAAGATTCGTAAGAAGCGAACTGTACCAAACCATGAAAAAGAACGTGACACCTACCACAGCTGCTTGTAAACCTTTTTTAAACACTACCCCAGCTAGAATGGCCATGCTCATCGCAAGCGAAGATTCAAGAAACATTACTAAAGCAAGAGTAACACACCTCAAAGTAAAATCCGTCAATGAAATCGGTGTTCCAACCAAAATAAAAAGAACCAATGAGTATGCAAAATAAACTGCAAATATAAATGATAATAAAAAAATACTTAAGCCTAAAAATTTGCCAAGAAGGATATCACGCCGATACAAAGGCTTCGTAAGCAAAATTGATAAAGAATGATGTGAACGCTCCTCGGATAAAGACATCGCTCCAAGAAAAACAGCAACAGCCGCAAAGTACTGCCCCATGGGATAGAGGCCATAATTTAAACTAGCGATCAGACCACTAGCCCCACTAGAAAAGCCAGTATATCTCAAACCCTCACCTTCTAAAAACACAAGCAATACTAAAAAAACGAACACTATAATAGATAAAGGATCAAAAACTACTCTCTTAAGCTCGTTACTCGAAATAATAAAGATAGAGGATACCTCTGTACCAAAATGCACATCATTGCTCATGATACATCCTTCCTCAAGAAAACTGTATAACAGATAACGATTATCATGACCATATAAAGCAATAGCCTGATCGTATCTGCCCCAACCGCTGAAGTATCGGCGATTAACCCTGGATGCGACCGGTAAAGCATAAAAACAATATCACTACGTATACCGTCCGGCGACCAACCTGCAATAGTATTAACATCATAGCCAATTAACAAAGAAAGCCCCTGCGTAACATCGATCGTGGAGACAGTTTCAGAAATAAAAATTGAAATAACACCTAATGATAGCGCAAAAGCCTGGTTCCTAAAAAGAATAGATAACAACATCGAAATCCCAAAAAAAATCATCGAATAAATAAGCGAAACTCCGACATCAAACGGCAACCCCGCCAAATATTGAGGGAGTACCGATATAAACGAGCTACCACAAACAACAAACAAACCCGAAGTATAAAGCAAAACAGCGAACACAAATAAACATATGAGAAAAGCCAGAGCGCCAAGCAACTTACCATTAATGATTGTATCCCGATACAACGGCTTCACAAGCAAGGTATTCAAAGCATTACCCTCCCGCTCACTCGAGATCGATGCAAAACCAATAACAACTGCAACCAGACTACCATAATTCGATAAAACAATACTAATGCCACACAAAAAATTGGTAATGAGATCTCCTTCAATGTAATTATGATTAGATAAAATGTCGTGGAATTGGTAGGCAGTATAAGCGGTCAAAAGTAGATAAGCAGCAAAAACAAAAATAACAAGCCAGCTACCCATTAGATCGGCAAACTCCTTCTTGGCCACGTTTATAATGTTACTCATTCTAGCGCCTAAAAAATAATGGTTTTTATTAATGTTGTATTCATATACACAGTCGGTTTTTTTACTCCGAGGATGGCCCTGAGCTTCTCACATGCAGAACCTGTGATCCAACGCTTGTTCTGCAATGCAAGGATGTTCATGGGCCTTTCCTGAATCAATTCTGAAAGGGTGGTTTATTTAAGATTGTCGGTTACCTGTCCAAATTTTTGTCAGGTGGCACCTAATATTATCGTTATTTTTAATGCGTAATGACGTCGGTCGCAGTTTTTATCTATCGTTTAATTATAAAAAGTTGATAAAATGCCATAATAACATATCTTTAACACCTCAGATGTATGCCGATAAAGATAATATGATAAGGTATTTTGAATTTTTTTAAAAAATTTTCGCCTGATGTGCATAGTAATTTCATATTATAGAAACTTAGTGTTAGACGATTTGGAGGTTAATGATATATATGAAATCCATTATTCTTAATTATAATAGCTAAGGGGGCCCTCGTGGAGGAATGGCATGTGACGATCGACAACATAGAGAAAAAACAGCTTAATCCGGGCCATATAGTCCGTTCCTTTAACAGGAGCGACGGGCGTGCGGATATCCACCTGCACCTATGCACCATATACCCAAAAGGCGAAAGCATGGAAGAGATCTCGGAGGTAACCGGATATACCGAGAGAGACGTTCGTGGAATTTTGTTAGGCGACGGAAACAGGTACAAGCCGGAAGACTCCCTGGTGACGATGGGCCTGGCGACCAAAGAGATAGAAGATCTCCACGGAAAAAAGGTCATGATATTCAGGGCAATGTCAAACGGAGAAGACGTGGACAATTTATTGCGGGGTTATGCGCGAAAAAATAACCCATTGACGAAGTTAAAAGAATATGTTAAAAAATTGGAGGGGAAATAAATGGAGAAAGCTGTGATCGAAACTCAAAACCTCGTTAAAAAATATGATCAGAAGACAGTCGTTAATAATCTTAACTTGAGTATTGGTGAGGGTGAAGCTTTCGGTTTTCTCGGGCCAAACGGGGCCGGTAAGACGACGACGATTAAGATGTTGATGGGCCTTGTTCAGCCGACCAGCGGCACAGGTAAGATCTGTGGTTTTGACATTGTTCACCAGGTGCTAGACGTTCGTCGGTCCTGCGGTGTTCTCCCCGACCCTGCTGGTTTCTATGATAATCTTACCGCGAGGCGTACGTTGAGGTTTTATGGCGAACTATATGGCTTACGAGGCAAAGACCTGAATAACAGAGTCGTTTCCACGCTTGAACGTGTAGGCCTTGGCAATGCCATAGATATGAAGATCGGTAAATATAGTAAAGGTATGAAACAAAGATTCGGATTGGCCCAGACATTCGTGCATGATCCCAAAGTGCTTATCTTCGATGAGCCGACTGCGGGCATCGATCCCCAGGGAGCGGAAGATTACCGTAATCTTGTCAAAGAAATGAAAGCAAAAGGCAAGACCATCTTCATGACTTCGCACATCCTCCCCGAAGTCGAAGCGGTTTGTGATCGTATCGGCATCATCGTAGACGGCGAGATAAAGATCTGTGGAAACGTGGATGAGCTGGTAAATCAGTATACAAAAAGACAGGGCTTCCAACTAAAACTCCGAGTAAAAGAACTGGATGAGCCTCAAGTCAGGGATTTGTTAAAACCCGTAAATAGTATATCGAACGTCCTGAAGAACGATGGATACTATCTCGTTAATTCTGGCGAAGACGTTTCCGAAGACGTGTCACGGGCCATATGCCACGCTCATGGAGTCGTCACCGAACTCGAAGTTTATCGTCCTTCTCTCAATGAAATATTCCTGGACATCACCAGGCCAAAAGGCGAGGCGTGATCCACATGAAAACTCTCCCAATAATATTCCCCCTCCTCATCTTATTGTTTTTAACATTCGCTGTTCCCTGTCTTGCTGATTCTCCAATTAGCATAAATGTCCAGGATAGCCACGGCCCTGTCGGCGGCGTATCCGTTACCGTACTAATTAACGGCGCCAGCATCACCGCACTGACCGGACAGGATGGCGTAGCAACTTTTACACTACCAAATGGCACCTACTACTTCACTACTTTGAAAGACGGATACCAAAAACAATCAGTATCCGCCCAGGTCGGTGTCGACAACAACGCGACTATCACGCTACTACGATTATACGGCATATCCGGCACCATCGTCGACGCTGCAACCGGTTTACCGTTGAAAGATGCCGGAGTCACTATCACTAACAAAGTCACCCAGGACTACTACACCGGCGCTACGGACTCGAATGGCATATTCACCATCCAGGTACCCAACGGGTACTACAGCATACTCGTAAGGATGGCCAACTACTACCCAACTCCACGGGATAATAATGGCGCAGGATACCAGATACAGGACAACGACCTGTACATAGGATACATCCCCGTCCCGGCACTAGATAGTGGTACCGGCAACCTCGAAGGCGTACAACTAAGCTGCGACTTCCCCGGCAAAACCGTAAAAGCCAACCAGACCGTCACATACGACGTTAAAATATCTAATAACGGAGCCGTCGACAAAACTTACCAACTTGCCGTTAAAGATGCTCCCCCTGGCTGGGACGTGAAATTCCTCAGTGGCACCGACGAAATCAACCGGGTATACGTGGCCAGTAAAGGCACTCAAACTTTCCAGGTACAAACCACCCCCCTGGACAATGGTAATTTTACTATCACTATCATGGCAGCAGCCGCCAGCGATAACAGCTCACTACAACTATTCGCAGACACCGTAAAAGAAGGCGACTACCAACTAGAATTCACAGTACCGGGCAATATCACCCTCGACGCCGGTGCAAACACCAACCTCGACGTAACCATACATAATAACGGCACGTCAAAGCTCACAAACCTAATGCTCGACATAGAGCCAGGCGACATACCCCAATCACTAACGGCGACTGTCAACACAAACCAGATAAGCGAACTGGACCCCGGCGAAAACGCACACTTCACCGTGAACGTCTACGCAAAATCCGATTCAGGACAAGAAACTGACAAACTCTACATGAAAGCCACGAGCACCGAAACCAAAACCAGCCAACAATATGTGGAAGTAACGATCACGAAAAGCAACACATGGATCGGCGTAGGAATAGCCATCGCACTCATCGCCATCCTCGCATTCGGATTCATCGTATGGAAATATGGAAGAAGATAAACATAGGACTGAAAATTAAGAATTACCATAAAAATCATGAGCCAGGGGGCAGAAATGGCGACACTAGTAGAACAACAGTTTGGGGTAAGGACAATGATAACCTGGCAAGAAGAGATACGTGATATAGTAAAAATCATTCGCTAGCCGGCATGAGCCTGATACAATGCATTAACATCGGTGGTAAACACATATGCGAACTTACGGAGCTTGGAAAGGAAATATTTACAATAATAAAAAGAGGAAATGGATCGAATTGAACGCCTCCTCATCTTCCTAGTATATAAAAACATTATATCACCTGATATGTCATGTGATATACTTAACTTAAATGCTGCATGGGATAACCATACAAATGCCTGCAAAGGCAATAAATAAAAGATACACAGGTGATTCAATGAAAATGGGAAAGTTCATGAAAATTGCCCCGTTTGTGCTAGCATTTATGATGCTGGTACCAATCGGCGTAATGGCATCGCCGCCTACTCACTGGTATAGCGGAACGGACGAATCTACGATATCAAGCAGTGGTACGGCTTCGTGGAATGGTTATATAACTCAGAATCTTGGCAATGTACCGGTAGGTAATACCTTCTCTTGGAACAACAATTTCCATAATCAGTATGGTAGTACCACATATCCGATGGTCGATGTCGGAGATTCGTGGTCCGGCCAAACTGATCGTATTATATATCCCGGATATTCATTAAATCCGGGATACTCTACGGGTGTCTTCGGCATCACTACCGTAAATGTTGTTGCCGTGAGTGGTGGAATTAGTTTATGCCCCTACCATCAATACTGGGTTAATGGTCCGAGCGTAAGTACTAGCTGGAAACAGACTTATACAGGAGTTTAAAAACATTTTTTTATTTTTTTTTAATATTGATGTTTGGTGCGCTTATGGGTAACTTGTGGAATATCGCCAGGAAAGAATTCGTTGATTTCATGGAAAGTAGATTTATTATTATAGTGACGCTTATATTTCTAATTACGTTTTCGATTAACGCTTATTCCGTTAATGCTAATTATTATACGCATGGCTCTGCCATCGGTTCTCTTTTAGCTTATTCTCGATTTGGCCTCATCTCGGGCCTATCGCAACAAGGGCTTTTATCGACGCTTCAGGGGGCCTTATGTAACATTCTTCTATCGTTCGGCGGCATTATCGCATTGTTAATGGGCTATTTAGCCATCTCGAACGAGCGCAGGAATAATGCCCTGACCACTATGATCACGAAACCCTTATTCAGGGACACGATCATCAATGGAAAACTATTGGGAGCCGTAGCATTTCTTGCATCTTTTTTTATTTTTATTTCCGCCGTATATACATTATGTATGATATTAATCGTCGGCGATGCTTTCAACTCTATTATATATGCATATTTGACGAGTATCCCTTTGGTTATCATCATGGCATTATTATGTGTCATGGTCTATTACTCATACTCATTAATCATTTCCATTTTTGTTAAAAATGGGACTCTGGCATTATTTATGTGCGCGCTTAGCTGGCTCATTCTCAGGGAAGTTCCTAATATTTCATGGAATTTGAGGGTATTTTTTGGCCAATCTGTATACCAATCCTTAATTAGTATTTTTCCAGAAACTTTGATCATGATCCCAATCACTAATTATGTAGGGGATTACGCGCGCTATAATGGGGACTTAATTAATGTCGTACTCACTAATAGCACTAACTTTGTCGAACTTGGAGTCTACTTAATTATCCTCATTATTATAAGTTATATTGCGTTTTTAAGGAGGGATATCTCATGAGTGACGAGCATCATCAGAAAAGTTCCGGCCTGCAGGGTTCACCATACAAAGCCGTGATCCTTGATCCCGTCTTTCATGTGGCTAGTAATGAGTTCTCGATGTTGATGGATCAGCCGTTAACTTTCATTGTTGCGCTGGTGATACTGGTATTCGCGGTTGTTTACGCCGCATACAATTCGATCGCGATACCACAGGTTTTGAGCGCTGATAATGATCCCTCCGCGTTAATTAATTTTGGCATGGAGAACATGTTTTGGTATACTACGTTGTTTTGCTCTTTTTTATCTTTGTGCGTGGGCATCATATCGATAAGCGATGATCGTTCAAACGGTTCTATTCGGATATTACTGACTAAGCCCCTGTACAGAAGGGATATCGTAGCCGGGAAATTCGTCGGAGGGAGTCTGTTCTTAATTGTAACAGTTATAGCTACGTTACTGGTATCTGTGTCCGCAACGTTGATCACTTATAGGGGGCCGGTGCCTTATGCGGATCTCACGATAAGGACAGTTTCTTATAGCCTGCTCCTCTCCGTTTACTGTATTCTGACGCTGTGTATAGCTATGCTTATCGGAGCGTTCTTCAAAGACCTATCCCTGGCCCTTGTTGCCTCATTCAGTTACCTGTACTTTGGATTGGTAGAGAATGTTTATTTTAGCGATCTGGGCAGTCTGAGTATAATCAATCCATATAGCTTATATTGGTCAGCGTTTAGTACTCCTCTTGGTAAGTCTGTTTTCGATACGAGCGGGCCTTATACTTCATGGCTTAGCTCTGCGATGCCTTACATAGCACTATTATTACTAGAAATTTTTATCGTGTTCCTGCTAGTTTGTGCGATCTTTAATAAGGAGGAAGCATAGATGAGGGAGCTATGCCTTGTTTTATTAACTTTAGCCTTGCTGGTGCTATTTATCATGCCCTGTTCTGCCGAGGATTCAAGGATAATTGCGATAGATGCGGGTAATAGTTATTCTATAGCTTTAACGGATAATGGCACAATATGGGATTGGGGATTTAATATTGTGGGACAGCTGGGTAACAAAAGTTTTACGGATAGGGTTTATCCCCTCCCCGTACAGGTTAATATTGATGACGTTAAGGCAATATCAACTGGCGTGTATGGTGTAGCCGCTTTAAGGAAGGATAGCACTGTCTGGTTATGGGGATTCACAGACTCCGGACAGATGGGAGACGGCGATAAGCCAGAATATGACCAGGCGAGATCATTCACCAGTATACCCATTATGGCCGATATAACCAATGTTAAGGCAATCTCGACTGGCGCAGGATTTACAATAGCAGTAAAAGACGATGGCACACTATGGGCCTGGGGAGCAAATAGTGACGGCAGGCTAGGCGACGGAACTAACACGACCAAATGGTACCCAGTCCAAATATACGGGCTTTCCAACATAAAAGATGTGAAGGCCGGCAATAATCATTGGGCAGCTCTTGATAAAGAGGGAAATGTGTGGATGGGCGGCCAGAACATAACGAGTGATATCGGGTATAAAACAGTGCCGATCAACAGTACTTATGCTACAGTTATAAGTCCTCCGTTTTTAATCCATCCGGTCCAGGTTACCATCTCCAACGTTACTGCAATTACTGCAGGTTCAAGCTTTTCCCTGGCTTTGAAAGATGATGGCACAGTCTGGGGCTGGGGCGATGATATTTTTGGCGAATTGGGCGACGGAGCCTCGTTACCTATTTATGGCCCGGACTCAGAGCTCACACGCCAGACTCCTGTCATGGTAAAAGGATTAAAGAATGTAATCGCCATCGATTCGTTTTCATCCCGGTCTCTGGCTCTTAAAAGTGATGGGACCGTATGGGCATGGGGGCGTGACATTAGCTCTACTCCTACAAAAATACCCATCGAAAATGTAGTGGCTATAGCTTGCGGAACTGACCATTTCCTGGCCTTAAAGAACGACGGCTCAGTATGGGCATGGGGAGGAAATGATGACGGACAGCTCGGCATCGGCGATTTGAGCATACAAGCCTCCTCGCAACCGGTACGCGTATTACTCGGTAATAATCCCGCATCAAGTATAGTGCCGACCAGTACGCCTGCATCAGTTAATAATAAGACAACAAAGCCGGGAAATAATAACGTATCAGACTATACAAAGATACTGGCTATGGCAGGACTGGCCATCATAGCATGTGGTGTCGTTTATTTCATAATAAAGAGGAGATAAACCTGAACTTCTTAATGAATTGCATGGTCTTTTGGTTCAGAAGTAAGGGTAATCGCGTTCGTCGGAGGCTTTTCGGGCATCAGTCCGCATCAGCGGACGCGAAGGCGGCGGGGTAATGGACGTTTTAGCCCCGAAGGGGTAAAACGTCGCTTAGGGCTTGCGAAGGGAGCATGCCACATCAGCGGCCATGCGACCGAGGGTGCTACGCCGCGCGGAGCGCTCTTGCTTACCGGCCCCGACGGCGCAGCGCCCGAAAAGCCGGAGTAGCCCGCCATCAGGCGGGCGTCGAACCGCGAAGAGATAGAAAAGCAAAAGGCTTTATTTCTAGATGTCGCCTATTTCGCACCACTTACCGCGGCCTTCCCATATTCGTAACATGAACGGAAGCGTGATCTTTCCCTGAAGTTTACCATAGACGGATTCGCAGATATTCTCAACGCTCGGGTACTCGACGATCTCGTTCAGGCACCGGTGGTCGTACTCGCTCAGCACTTTCCTCAGGGTCGACTTCATGTCGTAGAAATCCATGACCATGCCGTTCTCCTGCTTCTCACCCTCGATGATGAATTCGACTTTGTACGTGTGCCCGTGCATCTGCCCGCAGGTCTCGTGGCCGGGCAGGTAGTGGGCGGCGTCGATGTATTCGATGACTCCCAG
>Ga0209039_10001176_pt1 | contig 24919 bp, 23 predicted proteins | sample BogFormECP12_OM1_FD_188238 | JGI IMG/M metagenome (GOLD analysis project Ga0209039, IMG submission 188238) | Bog forest soil microbial communities from Calvert Island, British Columbia, Canada - ECP12_OM1 (SPAdes) (version 2) | ecosystem: Environmental > Aquatic > Freshwater > Wetlands > Bog ... | reverse complement strand
CCCGGCTGGCTGGAGGTGCGTTCTTCGCCGGCAAGCCTCACATCCGACGCCGCTTTCGACGCCTTGGATGCCGGAGAGCGGGAAGCAATCCAACTCGCTTCGGAATTAGGAGCGGATTTGCTGCTGATGGATTGACCGCGAAGGGCGCTCGCTAGCTATCCGCCGCCAGTTGCCGGTCACTGGCACCTTAGGTGTACTGGAGAGAGCCGACGTCGTGGGCCTACTGTCCTCCCGGCCACACTGGCTCGCCTGGAAGCCAGCGGCTTCTATTTGTCGGCCAGGCTGCGGGATTCCGTTCTCGCGCGCCATCGAAGCCGCCACGGTATCGATTCCTGACTCCCAGGCGGCGCCACTGCGCTATACCGCGCGCCGCAGCCGCGTCATTCCCTCGCGGAACACCTCGGGCATCGTGAGCAGGCTCACGATCAGGAACGCTTCCGATTCGAAATCGTAGAAGAAGCCCGGCTGTGTCAAAACACTCTCTTGAGTGAGCAGTTGAATCGCCCAATCCTCTTCGCTGCGGATTCGCGGCATCCGCACCGTGATGTACCAACCGCCTTCCACCGCCAGAATGCCGGCCGCCGACCCGGCCAGCATCTCGCGCGCCACCGCCAAGTTGCCGGCCGTCCGCTCGCGGATCTGGCGCTGCACCAACTCTCCGGAAGCCAGCAGCCGGGCCGCCGCGCAGGCCACCGGCGTGCTCACGGAAAGATACGTGTCGGCGATCCATTCCAGCTTCTCGATGGCTTCGGCGCGCAACTTGGCCGGACCGCTGGCGACGATCCACCCCAGCTTCATCTGCGGCAGCCCGGCCACCTTCGAAAGCCCGCTCATGGAGAATGCCAGGCATTCCTCGACGCCCACCAGCGTGCTTATGCGCTCTGCGTCCGGTCCCAGCGCGTAATCCGAAAAGACCTCGTCGGAAATCAACGCGATTCGCCGCTCAGCGCACAATCGTGAAAGCGCCTGCAGCTCCGCCCGTTTTACGTACGAGCCGGTGGGGTTGTTGGGATTGACCAGCACCACCGCGCGCGTTCGTTCGGTAACGGCGGCGGCGAGAGCGTCCAGGTCGATGGCCCATCCGCCATGGTAGGCCAGCGGGTATTGGCGCACCTCGACGGATTCCAGGTTCGCCAGAAACTCGAACAACGGGTAGGAAGGCCGCGGAACCAGCACCTGGTCGCCCGCGTCGCATAGCAGTTTGAAGAGCCAGGCATACGCTTCGCTGGTGCTGGCCGTGAGCAGGATGCGCTCCGTTTCCACGCGCTCCCCGCGCGCCGCGTAGTAAGACGCTACGGCTTCGCGGGCCTCGGCGGCGCCGGCGGGCAAAGGCTCGTAGAGCAGCATCCGCGGGTCGTCGAACGCGTGCACAATTTCCGGCGGGTATACCAGGCCGGCGCGCGTGGGGTTGGATTCGGTGAGGTCCAGTATGCGCGCCCCGTCGCGGCGCATGGCCTCCAGCGCCTGCGTGAGGCGGTTGGTCCGGAAATCCCAGTGGAAGCGGGAGGAAAACATGATCTCAGCGTGCCGGACGTATGATCGCCACCACGGCGTCCCGCGGCAGGGAACTGCGGCCTTTCACGCGCACCAGCGCTTCGAAATTAGGGAAGGCGTTGTCCTTCGCCGGCGGCAGTCTTTTGCGCAGCGCGTTCATGGAGGTCTCATCGGCCAGAAAATCCGCTGCCGCATTGAAGGCACTGCCGCCGGTCGCGGAGATCACCAGCACGCTGCCGGTACTGCCCAGGTTGGGAAGCAGGGAAATGGCGCAATAGCCTTCGGGGGATTCCGAGGCTTCCGCGCCGCTGTAGGCCTTGGGTTCGGGCCCCGCCCAGGTGTCCACCGGGTAAGAGGCGCCGGTGGCTTTATCAATCAGCCAGCGCAAGCCCACGCGCGGCAGGAACGGCTCGATCCACGGATTGGATCGCGGCGTGCCCAGCAGAATCGCGTTGCGGCTTCTCAGCTCGCGAAACGAGTAGTCGCGCGCGAATACCACGGTCGTCCGGCGGGGGTCGATGCCGGATAATTGCAGGAGCTTCCAGAGAAAACTCACATCCGCATAACTGGATTGCCGGCGCAAGACCAGCGATGACGCGGTTGCCGCATCCAGTTTGGCCGCTTGGGCCGCCTCGGGAACCGTGCGAAGGTAGCTGCGATCGAAGTAGTCGGATAGCGCCAGGTTGCGGCCGGCCAAGTCCTGGTACAGGCCGAAAGCGGCATCGTCCACCACCAGGTCCGTGTTCTGAGTTCCCCGAAACACTTGCGACCAGAACGTCCGCACAGTGGGGCCCAAATGCTCCGGCGCCAAGCTGGCGGGGGCGCCACCGCGGACCAGCAGAACGGCCGTGGAAATGGCGAACACCGCGGCAATTATCGACAGGGCCAGGATTCGCCGGTCGCCCGCGGGCCTGGCACCCGGCGCGGCCATGGGTTCCGCAACTGAACCGGCTGGCTCAGACTCCCGGCGCTCCCGGAAGACCGGCGCATAGTTGCCTTTTGGTATCTCGACGATCAGCGGTTCAACCGCCCCTTCGCTCGCGAAGTATTGCTCCAGGCGCTTGCGGAGCATGGAAGCATGGACTCGGACGATGTTGTCGCTGCCGGTGTCGTAATCGGGAGGGCGGCCAAAGACCTTGTGCCCCACCTCCTGCTCGTGGATCTCTCCGGCGTAGCCCTCCAGCACGCGCTCGCAAAGGTACCGAAGCAGATCGTGCAGCCGCGCCGACTTGCTGATGTACCGGCTGGCCGCGACCCGCTCCACCAGCAGTCTTCGGCTCTCATCGGTTTTTGTGCCGTTGACCCGCACGCCCGTGGTTCCATTGTAGATCAACCGGTCTTGACCGCGACTATTTACAGTAAAGACCCAGCCTGCCAAGCCTATACAGCCTGACGGCTTGGCTCCCCTTCGGTGTCTTTACCCCGCGTCCAGACAGTGAATTTCCTTGTAGACCCGTGGAGAGACTCCTAATATAAGGTTCGGGACATGATCCATGAAGAAACTCGCGATCCTTCTTTCCATCGCGCCCCTGTTGTGCGGCGCAGCCGAAATCCAGCGGCCCAAGATCCTCGGGGTCGCGCACATGGCCGTCTACGTCAAAGATCTGGCGAAGACGCGCCAGTTCTATGAAGATTTCCTGGGCTATGCCGAGCCGTTCACGCTGCCCGGCAAAGCCGGCGGAGTGCGCATCGCTTTCGTCAAGATCAACGACCGGCAGTACCTGGAGATCTTCAATGAAGCCGATCGGGGCGAAGGCCAACTGAACCACATTTCCTTCTACACCGACAACGCCGACCAGATGCGCGACTACCTGGCTTCCAAGGGCGTAAAGGTGCCGGAGAAAGTGGGCAAAGGCCAGACCGGCAACAAGAACTTCAATATCAACGATCCCGATGGCCACATTGTGGAGATTGTGGAATACCAGCCGGATAGCTGGACGGCCCGGGAGGCGGGCAGGTTCATGCCGCCCACGCGCATGTCCGGCCACATCATGCACCTCGGCGTTCTGGCGGGAGATCTGGACAAATCCATGAAGTTCTACGATGGCATCCTGGGCTTCAAGGAATTCTGGCGCGGCAGCGGCTCGCCGCGCATGTTGAGCTGGGTCAACATTCGCCCGGCCGAGGGCGACGATTACCTGGAGCTCATGCTCTACAACAAGCTGCCAGCGCCCGCGGATCGAGGCGGAAAGAACCACGTCTCGCTGATGGTGCCGGACGCGCAAAAAGCCCTCGACGAATTGCACCGGCGGGCGGCCCGCGGGCTGTACGACAAGGAAATCGCGATTCAAATCGGGGTCAACCGCAAGCGCCAGATCAACCTCTACGATCCCGACGGCACCCGTATCGAGTTGATGGAAGCCAATACGATCGACGGCCAGCCCGCGCCGTCTTCCACCGCGCCCCCGCCGCGGCCAACTGAGCTTTCGAAATGAGGAGTTCTGCCATGTCTACGAGTCAAACCTTCGCAGCCTGCAGCCTGCGGCCGAGTGGTAGTCGGCCTGCCTGCCTTGTGGGGCAGGATTGTATCCTGCGCGCCGGTTTTCAACCGGCGCTGGCCGGGCTGTTTACAAGCGATTCGGGCGGGTTACCAACCCGCCCCAGGTTACAAACCCACCCCACAGTTCTTGCCGGATTCCAGGTTCCAAGAAAAGTATGTGGCATTAGCCAAAATTGGCTGCCCCACAGGTCTGTTTTCCGCAAACTACTGCCCGGCGCATTGCTGGCCGCTTCCCTGTTCGCGCAAGCTCCCCCGGAGCGGCCGCGCATCACCGGAGCCGCGCACATAGCTTATTGCGTCACCGACCTGAAGCAGGCGCGCGCCTATTATGAAGACTTCCTCGGCTTCCAGGAGGCCTTCTCGCTGAAGAGCCCCGATGGTTCCGACGACATCGTATTCATCAAAATCAACGACCATCAGTTCATCGAACTCTGGCGGGAGGCTCCCAAGAACTACGGATACCTGCACGACGTCGCTTTCCAGACGGAAAACGCCCGCGGCCTGCGCGCCTGGTTGGCGGCACACGCGGTCAAGGTTTCCGATGCCGTGGCGAACGATGTTGCGGGCGACTCGAGTTTCGAATTCACCGACCCGTTTGGCTTCACCATCCAGTTGGTGGAGTATGTGCCCGATAGCTGGACCGGCCGCACTAAGAGTAAGTTCATGCCGGAAACCCGCCCCTCCACTCACATCGATCACCTCGGCATACTGATCGGAAACCGGGAGGTAGCCGCGAAGTTTTATGGCGACAATCTCGGATTTGCGGTCGAGGGTGACGGCAGCAAGCAGAGAATCGGCGACGGCCCCGACCGCTTCGAACTCGGATTCGAGCGCAAGCCGCCGGGGCCCGATCGCTTCCACATCAAGAATCACATCTGCCTCTCGGCGCCGGATGTCCCCAAGCTGGCCGCCATGCTCAAGGCCAAGCCGGCCGCTAAGAACTTCAAGGAGATCGAGACCCACCAGCTTGACAATGGCAAGCACGTGGCGGAGTTGTACGATCTCGATGGAAACCGGATTGAGATTATGGAGCCTCCCGGCTCAAGCACGAAATGAGATTGCATATGCGTACCAAGTTCGTTGCAGCTTTCCTGGTCTTCGCCGGCCTGGCGGCCGCGCAGACACCCACCGCGACCCTGGTGGGCAGGGTCGTCGATGCTACTCGCGCCGGAGTCACCGGCGCCGATATTCGCGTGCGCAACGTCGAGACCAACGAAGTCCGCACCGCTCAGACGCTGCTGGACGGCGAATACACCGTGGCGGACCTGCCGCCCGGCGCGTATGAAGTTGCCATCGAAAAGGCAGGGTTCAAGCTACTGCGCGAAAGCAACCTGGTGTTGCAGATCGACCAGACGGCGCGGCTCGACGCGCAACTCGAAATCGGCGCCGTGACACAAAGCGTTCAGGTTCAGGCCGAAGTGCCGCTGGTGAACACTGAGAACGCCACGCGCGGCGACGTCATCGCCCCCCAAGAGATTACCGAGATGCCCCTGAACGGCCGCGACTTCAACGACCTGGCCCTCATGGTGGCCGGCGTGCAGCCGGCCGAACAATCGGCCAAGGGATCTCCCTACGTGGTCAACGGCGCGCGGGCCGACGCCAGCAACGTGACCATCGATGGATTGAACGATTTCAACCCGCGCGATGCCGGCGCGCAAGCCCGGCCGCCGCTCGATGCGCTCCAGGAATTCAAAATGCAGACCTCGGGCTACTCGGCAGAGTACGGCCGGCTGGCCGGCGGCGTAGTGACCATGGCCCTCAAAAGCGGCGGCAACGACGTTCGCGGCTCGCTGTTCGAGTATGTGCGCAACGATCTGTTCGATGCCCGCAACTTCTTCGACGCCGCCAAGAGCGAACTGCGCCGCAATCAGTTCGGCGCCACCATCACCGGCCCCCTGGCGATTCCCAAGCTCTACAACGGCCGCGACCGCACCTTCTACCTGGTGAGTTGGGAAAGTTACCGCCAGGTGTCGGGGTCCACGGATCTGGGAGTAGTGCCCAGCCTTCTGGAACGGCAGGGCGACTTCTCGCAATCCTACGACGCCACCGGCAAGCTGATCCCTATCAAGGACCCGCTGGCCAGTGGTTCGTGCACCGCCACCAGCACCGCCGCTTGTTTCCCCGGCAATAAGATCCCCGCCGCGCGGATGGTTTCCAGCGCTCAGCAGTTGATGAACTATTACCCGGCTCCCAACAACGTCGGGGCCAACAACGAGCGGTCGTACGGCGTGAGCGCCGACACCTGGGATAACTTCCTCTTCAAGGTGGATCACAAGTTAGGTCAGAAAGACAATGCGGCCATGCGCGTGATGCAGCGTTGGGAGAGTTCCACCAATCCCTTCTCCGGCAGCACCACGGGCACGTTCGCCTCCACCACCGATGTCGGTCAGTTACTGCTGGGTCTCTCCGAAACGCGCGTGTTCTCACCCACGCTCATCAATGAGTTCCGTGTGGGCCTCACGCGCACGAAGGATAGCGAGCTGAGCGCTTATTCCGGGACCAACTGGGCCGCTAAGTTCGGCATCCCAGGCACCACCACGGACCCCGGCCTGCAGGGTTTCCCCAAGTTCAGCATCACCGGATTCGAAGGCCTGGGCGACAGCACCTCAAACCCCATCCGGTATGTGGTGAATAACTTCGATTACAACGACGGCATCACCTGGAACAGAGGACGCCACACCATACGCATCGGCGGCGACGTTCTGCGCGTGCAGTATTATCAACCTACTAACTCGAACTTCAATGGCACCTTTACGTTCAACGCGAAGATGACCGGCGACGGCATCGCGGACGTGGAACTGGGGTTCCCCAGCAGCACCTCCCGTAAGATCGGCACGGTGACCAACCACATTTTCAGCACCAATTACGCGGCCTATGTGCAGGACGATTTCAAGTTGCATCCCAACCTGACGTTGAACCTCGGGCTGCGCTATGAACTCCAACTGCCACCCTACGAGCAGGCCGGGCAGATGACGAACTTCGTGCCGTCGCTCGACGTGGTGGTGATGGCGGGAAGCAAGACGGTTCCGAATGTCGCGGCCACGCTGGCCAGCGTTGGGCTGACCAACTATGTTGGGCTTTCCAGCAACTACGGCCTGCCCTTCGCCTTGGTGTATCCGAACTACGATAACCTGGCGCCGCGAGTGGGGCTGGCCTGGCGGCCGTTCGGCAACGGCCGCACGGTTGTCCGGACGGGGTACGGGGTGTTCTACACCGGTTCCCGTTTGAGCGCCATGCGAACCGACCTGACCGGCGGATTCCCGTATTCCCTCTCGCAATCCTTTACCGGGTCGACCAGCAATCCCAGCCTGCTCACGCTGGCCAATCCGTTCCCGGATTCTCTCGCCAAAGTGAGCGGAACCACCACCGCCAGCGGATGGGAGCTGCGCGCGCCGTCGCCGTATCTGCAGAGTTGGAACTTCACGGTGGAGCGCGAGATCGGCCGGGGTGTGACCGTTGAGACCGGCTATAGCGGATCGAAAGGCACGCATCTGGGCCGGAAATACGATGTGAACCAGGAACTGCGGACGCCCGCCAGCACTACCCGGCCCTACGCCGGGTACGGCGACACCGAGTATTACGCTTTCGGCGCGAACTCCAGTTACAACGCCGGCACCATCACGCTCCGCAAGCGCTTCGAGCACGGCCTGTTCTTCCGCGCGAACTACACCCATGGCAAATCCATCGACGAGAATTCGGGATTGAACTACGCCGGCGACGGCGGCTACCAGGGAGCCCAGAATTCGCGCGATGTGAATGCCGAGCGCGGCCTTTCCGACTTCGATATGCGCCATGTCTTCAGCATGAACTTCGCGTACCTGCTGCCGTTCCACAACTTCCTGGCGCGCGGATGGCAGATCGCGGGCAGCGGGATGATCCACAGCGGGCAGCCGTTCACGCCGCAGTATTCGGGCCCATCCGCCGATCTGGCGCAGGCCACCCGGCCCGACCGTCTGGTCGACGGCTCGCTGCCCAACCCTTCGGCCACCATGTGGTTCAACCTGAACGCGTTTCAAAGCGTGCCGGATACCGCCTATCGCTTCGGCAACTCGGGGCGCAACATTCTGGAAGGGCCGGGGTCGGTGGCCGTCAACCTGGCGCTCTCCAAGCAATTCCGGATCGGCGAACGCGCCAAGGCGCAATTCCGGTGGGAAACCTTCAACACCACCAATCACGCGAATTTCCAGTTGCCCGCCGACACGCTCGATAAGGCCAACGCCGGCACCATCACCAAGGCGAATGCCGGCCGCGTGATGCAGATCGGGTTGCGCTGCCAGTTTTGACCAATAGGAAACGACTATGATTTCTCGAATCTCGACCATCGCTCGCCTGGCCGGCGCTGCCCTTGCCATGGTTCTCACGGCGCAGTCCGCGCCCGCCCAACAAGCCGCGCCGCCGTGCGCCGGCCTGGCCCCCGGCAGACACGCTCTGCTGGAGCGGCTGACCGCGCAGATGAATCTCACCTGCGAGCAGCAGCTCAAGATCGAGCCTCTACTGCACGACGAGGAATCCGTGACCAAGCCCTTGCTCAAGTTCACCTCTCTTTCGCAGGAAGACGAGCAAGGCATTATGCAGACCATCAAGCTTGCGGCGCGCCGGCAGGTCCGCACGCAATTGACCGCCGGCCAACAAAAGGGCATGGACGCGGAAGTGGAAAGCGTGGCCAACGCTAAGAGCGGCGGCAAGAAAAAAGGCGACGCCACGAAGGTAGATATCACACCCGGCCTGGAAGTGGAGGAATCGTTGAGCGAGGCGATTGTGAACTATGCGGCGCTGACGCCCGATGAGAAGCGGACGATGCTGCTCAAAGTCAAACGAGTGGCGCGCGCCGACAGCCGGCTGCAACTCACGCCGGAGCAGCAAAAGAAGCTGGATGGGGAGATAGCGGATCTTGCCAAAGGGGGCAAGCTATAATCCAGTCGTGGCAGGGAGGTTGAACATGAAGAGTTGGAAGTACATAGCGATCGCGTTGCTTGTGGCCGCCGCGTTGGCAGCCGCGCCGCAGGGGACGCCGCCTTCGCAAGTCCAACGGATGGTGGCTCAGCTCGATCTGACGGCGGAACAGAAGAGTCAAATCGATCCCATCCTGGCGGAAGACGCCAAACAGGTGCGGGCGCTTCGCGGCGACACGTCGGCAGAGGCGGCCACCAAAAAGGCGGAGATCCGGAAAGCGACGGACGCCAAAATCAAGCCCCTTCTCACGGACGCCCAGTGGAAGAAACTGGAGCAGCTCCGTGCCGACCGCCAGAAGCAGGATAAGAAAAAGAAATAGCCGGAAGCATCGAAAGGGGAACCATCATGGACGCGATCTTCAGCCGCAGAGACTTTGTCAGAAGGACTTCACTGGCGCCGGGAGCGATGGCCGTCGCCGGGCTTTGCGGCTTCCCGGCGCTGGCCGGGCAGACGGCGAAGCGGCCCTCGCGCGCGGTGCCCAAGACCTCTCTCAACGCATATTCCTTCAACAAGCTGCTGAATGATGCGAGCCGCGGCCGCGGCGAAGGGGTCACGCTGCTGCAATTGGTCGAGTTCGCGGCCAAGAACAGATTCGAAGGATTCGACCCGACCGGGTATTACTTCCCGGGCTATCCGAAGTTGCCGCCCGATGCGTACGTCGACGGACTCAAGAAGAGAGCGGCCGATTTGGGTATCGGCATCAGCGGAACGGGCGTGCGAAACAACTTTACGACCTCGGACGCCAGCGTGCGAAGGGAGGGCGTGAACCACATCAAGGAATGGGTGGAGGTGGCTGCCAGGCTGGGCGCGCCGGTGATTCGCGTGTTTGCCGATACGCAGATGAGAGCGGAGACCTGGGAATCGGTCGCCAAAGGGTACACCAGGGACCAGGTGCAGGAATGGATTGCCGCCGCGCTCAGGGAGTGCGCCGATCGGGGGAAGCAGTTCAAGGTGCGCATCGGCGTGCAAAACCACGGGGATTTTCTGAAGACGGGGCGGGATCTGCTGAATCTGGTCAAGGCAGTCGGCTCCGAATGGTGCGGGCCGATTGTAGACACGGGCTACTTCAAAAGTGACGACCCGTATGCGGATATGGCCCTGGTGGCTCGGAGCGCGGTGAACTGGCAGATCAAACAGAGCCCGTTCGGCGAGGACAGCGAGGTTCCGACGGACCTGGTGCGGCTGATGAAGATTGTGCGGGAGTCGGGGTACAGCGGCTATCTGCCCATCGAAACGCTTTCTCCGAGAGGAAAACCGTACGACCCCTACACGGTGGTGCCGGCATTCTTGAAGCAAGTGCGCGAGGCGATAGCTGTAGCGTGGGCCTAAGATAGAGGCTTGGCCCATTCTATCCCGCTAATCGATTTTCAAAATGTCACCGTGCGGCGCGACCGCCGCGTGGTGCTCGATGGCGTCACGCTTTCCATCGCGCAGGGCGAGCACGCCGCCATTCTCGGGCCCAATGGCTCGGGGAAATCCACGCTCATCAAAGTCATTTCGCGCGACCTGTATCCGGTGATCAAGGCCGAGCCCTGGTCGCTGCGCATTCTCGGCCGCGACCGCTGGCATCTGTTCGATCTGCGCAACCATCTGGGCATCGTCTCCAACGACTGGATGCAGATGTGCACGCGCGACTACTCCGGGTACGAGATTGTGCTTTCCGGGTTCTTCGGCAGCGTGGGCGTCTGGCCCTACCACCCCGTCACGCCCGAAATGGAGCGCAAGGCGCGGCAGGTGATGGAACTGCTCGAGATTTCGCATCTGGCGGAGCGCAACACCAACGAGATGTCGTCCGGCGAGGCGCGCCGCATCCTGATCGCCCGCGCCCTGGTGCACGATCCGCAGGCGCTGGTGTTGGACGAGCCTACTTCCAGTCTCGACCTGCACGCCACCCACGAGCTGCGCGAAATTCTGCGCAAGCTGGCGCGCAACGGCATCAGCATCCTCATGGTGACGCACCACCTTCCGGACATCATCCCCGAGATACGCCGCGTGGTGCTGATCCGCGACGGCCGCGTCTATCGCGACGGCCCCAAGGAGCAGGTGCTCGAGGCCGCGACGCTCACCGGCCTGTTCGGCATCCCCGTCGAGGTGCTCGAGCGCGGCGGGTATTATCACGTGCTGTAAAGCCCGCACTCGCCTTGACATTCTATCCGAAGGGTCCGAAGGTCTGGTGGGGCGGGCGGTGCCGCCTGCCCTAGCCGCGCGGCAGCTAGGACCGCGTGCTGTAATAATGAGCATTGGGCATGAGCGCTGAAGCCCGGCCGGCCAAGTCCCGGTTCCAGAGCCTGCGAATCACGGCCATCGGGTTTGTCCCGACGCTGATCGTGCTTCTGGGCGGCGTCGGATGGATCGGCACGGAGCGCGCGATTCACCCCGCCGCAAGACATTACGCCGCCACCCTGGCGCAATACCCGGATCTCCATCCGACCGAGGTCCGCTTCCAATCCCGCACCCACCTCACGATTGCGGCCACGTTCTTCCCTGGGGCGCGCCGCGCCGTAATCGTGCTTTCGCACGGCTATGGCGACAACCAGGCACAGATGCTGCCCTACGCCGGGTTCCTGCATGGGGCCGGCTATTCGGTCCTCACCTATGACATGCGGAATCGCGGCCACAGCGGTGGAGGCGCCGTGACCTTGGGCGCGCTGGAATCGCTCGACCTCATCTCGGCCGTCGACTATCTCACCACCCGCGCCGATGTGGACGGCGGCCGAATCGGAGCGCTCGGGTTATCGCTGGGCGGTTCCACCACGCTGCTGGCCGCAGCCAGCGACCCGCGCATCAAGGCGGTTGTCGATGACAGCGGTTTCAGCGACGCCCCTGCCGTGATTGAGAGCAGCTTCGAGCACTTCATCGGGTTGCCGGCTTTTCCTTTTGCTCCCATTACGGTGGCGATTGTGGGGTGGCGCACAGGCATCGATGTGAACCGAATACGGCCAGTCGATGTGGTGGCGCGAATCGCTCCGCGGCCGCTGCTGATCATCCACTGCATGGGAGACAGGGTGGTTCCCCCGGTGAACAGCGAGCGCAATTTCAAGGCGGCTGGGGAGCCGAAATCCATCTGGCGGATTCCCACCGGCGGCCACATCGAGGGACACGCCGTGGCGCGCCCGGAATACGAGCGCCGGGTGATCGAGTTCGTCGACCGCAGCCTCGCGGCGCTACCTACCCCACCGGTGCTAAACTGAATCTTCAAAGGCGGGTCTACTTGCACCGGTTTGTGTTTCCGGCCTTCCTGATTATGGCCCTCACGGTTCCCGCGGCCATGTCTCAAGAAAGCCAACTCGACGCCAGCCCCGGGATTTTCACCGTCATGGCCGCGCTCAATGCTGTCGGCTATGCGGCTGATCTGTCGTCGCCGAATAATCACCCGCTGCGGGACGCCATCCGCGCGGAATTGGCCAAGCGGAACATCCCTTCGCTTCCCGCCATCAAGGCCTTTTTCGACAAGCACCGCAAGAACGACGACACCTCCGAGCTGAGCCAGTACATTTCCTTCGCGCTCACCGCGGGCGGGCCGCCGGACTTCTCCATCCGGCAGCGCGACGTCGACATTCCGCCGGACGCCCTGCCCTTGCAGGGGCTGTCGCCGCTGCTTGCCGCCTTCTACAAGGAAGCCAACATCGAGGACTTGTGGAAACGGTCGCAAAACGCGATCAACCAGTACATCGACCGGTATCACGGGCCGGTTTCCGAGGCCGTGCTCCAGGTGAACGCCTACCTGCGCCAGCAAACCTCCGGGGCCAGAGGCCGCCGTTTTCAAATCTATATCGAGCTGCAGGCGGCGCCCAACCAGATCCAGACGCGCAGTTATGGCTTCGAGTACTTCATCGTCATCACGCCCTCGCCGGAGTTGCGTACTTTCGATGTGCGGCACGCGTATCTGCACTACCTGCTCGATCCGCTGTCGACCAAGTACCAGGAGATTCTGGAACGCAAGAAGGGGCTTACCGACCACGCCCAGCGGGCGCACGCGCTGGCCGATTCGTTCAAGGACGATTTCCTGCTGCTGGTCACGGAATCGCTCATCAAGGCCGTGGAGGCGCGGCTGGACCATAAGCCGGAAGGGATCCAGGCGGCCCTGCGCGAGGGTTACATTCTGACGCCCTATTTCGCCGAACATTTACCGGCCTATGAGAAGCAGGAACAGGCGATGGCGTACTACTATTCGGACCTGGTGGGAGCCATTGACGTGGTGAAGGAAGACAAGCGCCTTTCCAACGTGGAATTCAATAGAGAGGAAACCGTGCGCACGGTGAAATCCGCGCCTCCGCCGCCCCCTGCGCCCCTTACTGGCGCGGCCAAGACGCTGGAGGAGGCGGAACAGACGTACACCGCCCGGGACCTGGACACGGCGAAGAAGCTATACCTGGAGGTCTTGCAGCAGACCGACAGCCAGCCCATGCACGCCGCCGTCTACTATGGGCTGGCGCGGATCGCGGTGCTTCAGCAAGACCCCGAAACGGCGGAGAAACTGTTCGAGAAGACCCTGGAATCGCAACCCGAAGCGCCGGTGAAAGCCTGGGCGCTGGTTTATCTGGGGAGGCTTTCCATGGCCGCGGGAGACCGCGCGCAGGCAGTCAAACATTTCCAAGACGCTCTGAATGTGGATGGCGCATCGAAACCGGCGCGCGACGCCGCGGAACTGGGCGTGCGACAACTTTTAAGGCAGGAAGGGAAATAAGGAGTTCTCAAATGAAACGATTGATTCTCACCGGCGCCCTGGCATTGGTGGCTGGTGTTTCGAGCCTGATGGCGCAAGCCGCGCCACCCAAGGCGCCGGCCCCCAAGTCGAAGGACGAGTTGGCGGCGCTGCAGGCGTTGGTCAATGCGCGGTCCAACCCGGATGCCACCATCAAGGCTGCCGAGGACCTGATGACCAAGTTCGCCGATACCGACTTTAAGGACATGGCGCTATTTTCGGAGGCCGGGGCCTACGAGCAGAAGCACGACATCGAAAAAGCCCAGACTTACGCCGAGCGTACTCTGGAGGTGAACCCCAAGTACTTTCAGGCCACGCTGATGCTCTCCGAGTTGCTGGCGCAAAACACGCGCGAAAACGACCTGGACAAGGAAGAGAAGCTGGGCAAGGCCGAGAAGTACGCGAATGACACCATCGAGTTGGTGAAGGCCGCGGCCAAACCTAATCCGCAGATCCCGGACCAGCAGTGGGAAGACGCCAAGAAGGACCTCACGGCCGAATCCCACAACGCCTTGGGCCTGGTTGCGCTGACGCGCAAGAAATACGACGTGGCCTTCACCGAGTTCAAGACCGCGGCGGATGGCGCGGCCCACCCCGAGCCGGCTTACCAGGTGCGGGAGGCATCGGCGCTTCAGGGGGGAGGCAAGCTTGACGAAGCCGTCGCCATCTGCGACAAGATCATGGCCGATACCACGGTCCATCCGCAGATCAGGCAGGTGGCCCAGGCGATTCGCGCCTCCGCCATCAAGGCGGGCGCCAAGAACACCAACCCGCCGGCTGCTGCTCCGGCTGCTCCGGCTCCGGCCGCCGCTCCAGCCCCTCCGCCCCCAGCCGAGAAGAAGCAGTAAGCGTCCGTACATGCGCGCGGAGCCGGCATCGCTGGAGCTGAGGATCGAGTACCAGTTTGCCCACGCGGAGCTGCTGCGCCGCGCGCTTACCCATAGTTCGCTCGCCAACGAATCCCACACGGGAGACAGCTCTGCTCTGAACGACAACGAGCAGCTCGAGTTTCTGGGCGATTCGGTGCTCGGTTTTCTCGTCGCCGAGGCCCTGGTCCGGCGTTTTCCCGAGTCTCGCGAAGGCGAGCTTTCGCGGCTAAAGGCCCACCTGGTGTGCGCGGCCCATCTCCATGGGGTGGCGCGGCGTCTCGATCTGGGCGCCTATCTGGAACTGGGCCGCGGCGAGGAGATGAGCGGCGGCCGCACCAAGAAGACCCTGCTGGTGAACGCGCTCGAAGCCATCATCGGCGCCATCTGGCTGGACGGCGGATTGGAAGCCGCCCGCAGCTTCGTGGCCGCGCACGTGCTCGATGCCCCGTTCTCCGGCGATGAGGAGGCGGGCACCGACATCCAGCCGGCCATCGCCAATTTCAAGAGCGCGCTCGAGGGACTGGCGCAGGCGCGCAAGCTGCCGCAGCCGCGCTACTCGATTGTGCGCGAGCAAGGCCCGCAGCATTCCAAGACGTTCACGGCCGAAGTGCGTGTGGGCAAGGATTGGGCCGGACAGGCCGATGGCCGCACCAAGAAGATCGCCGCGCAGAGGGCGGCGCGCGCCGTTTACGAACGGCTGCGGCAAGAGGCGTCCCCGGACGTGCCGCCCGCCGAGCCGCCCCTTGGAGCCGACTCGCCAACATGAGCGGCTTGATGAACCCGGCGGAATTCGCCAACATCGCAAAATCCGAAAAGAGTTTTTGGTGGTACCGCGGCATGCGGTCCATCCTGTTTCGCATGTTGGATCCCTTCCTGGCGGGGCGGAGCATCGGCCGCGCCCTCGAAGCCGGCTGCGGCACGGGTTACTTCTCGCGCCTGCTTCAGACCGAACGCGGTTGGCCGGTGGTGCCCTTGGATTACAGTTGGCGCGGCCTTTGCTACGCGCGCGAAATGGGCGTCGAACGCGCGGTGCAGGGCGATATCAGAGAGCTTCCCTTTGCCGATAGCGCCTTCGACCTGGTGATGTCCCTGGACGTGCTGGCGCACCTGCCGCTCGGCGATGAGCACCTTGCGGCGCGCGAGCTGGAGCGGGTGCTGGCGCCCGGCGGTCTGCTGGTGGTCCGCACGTCGGCGCTCGATATTCTGCGCAGCCGCCATTCCCAATTCGCCTTCGAGCGCCAGCGGTTCACACGGCGCCGGCTGATGGGCCTGATGACCGGCGCGGGCGTGCGGGTGCTGCGCTGCTCATATGTCAATTCGCTGCTGCTGCCGGTGGCCCTGGCAAGATTCCGGGTGTGGGAGCCGCTGCTCCGTAGATCGCCCGCCAGCGGGGTTGAACCGGTGGCGCCGTGGCTCGACCGGCTGCTGTATGCACCGCTGGGGCTCGAGGCGGCCTGGCTCGGCGCCGGCCACAATCTCCCGATGGGCCAGTCCTTGGTCCTCATCGGTGAGAAAATGGTGTAACCTTGCAGGCCCCCAAATTCCCATCGCTGAGCGTCTTCTTCCCGGCGTATAACGACGCGCTGTCGCTGCCGGCGCTGGTCCGCAAGACGTTCGCCACGCTCGAACCGCACGTTGCCGATTACGAAGTCATCGTGGTCGACGACGGCAGTCGTGATGCCACCCCTGAAGTGCTGGAGCAGCTTCGCCGCGAGTTCAGCCCTTGGCTGCGCGTGGTGACCCATGCCCAAAACCGCGGCTATGGCGGCGCCCTGCGCAGCGGGTTCGCGGCGGCGCAAAAGGAATTTGTCTTTTACACCGATGGCGACGGGCAGTATGACGTCGGCGAGCTTCCCCGGCTGCTGGAGCTGGTCGGGCCCGCCACGGGCCTTGTGAACGGCTACAAGCTGGAGCGTCGCGACCCGCGCCACCGCGTCTGGATCGGGAATGTTTACAACTTCTGCGCGCGCCTGCTGTTCCGCATTCGCATCCGCGATATCGATTGCGATTACCGGCTGATCCGCCGCGCCCTGCTGTCGAAGATCCGTCTGACCTCCACCAGCGGCACCATCTGCGTCGAGTTGGTGCGGAAATTGGAATTGAGCGGATGCCAGGTGGTGGAAGTCGGTGTGCATCATTATCCGCGCCTGCATGGAAGGTCGCAGTTCTTTCGCATACGCTCGCTGGCGGTCACCCTCTTGCAGCTTCTGCGGTTATGGGTCAGGCTGGTGATACTGCAATGACCATCCCGATGGTCGATCTTCGTCCCATGCTGGCGGCTACCGAGCCGGCCTGGCGGGCCAATCTCGAGCGCCTGTTCGAGCGCAGCCAGTTCATCCTGGGCGAACAGGTGGATGCATTCGAGCGCGAGCTGGCGGCGGCGTGGGGCGCCCGGTTCGCGGTGATGGTGGGGTCGGGTACGGCGGCCATCGAGCTGAGCCTGAGAGCCGCCGGCTTGGCCGAGAGCGGCGCGGAGGTCATCGTGCCCGCGCTCACATCGCCCTTCACCGCGCAGGCCATCCTGGCGGCCGGATGCAAGCCGCGCTTCGCCGACGTCGACCCGGAGACGCTGCTGCTCAGTGCCGAAGACGCCGAAGCCCGCATCCGTAAGCGCGCCGGCGCGCTGCTGCCGGTGCATCTCTATGGGCAGCCGTGCGAGTTGCCGCCGCTAGCTGCCGTCGTGCGGCGGCACGGGCTGGTTCTGCTCCAGGATGCCTGCCAGGCGCACGGTGCGCAAGATGCCGGCCGCCCGTTCACCAGCTTTTCGCCGGCCGTGGCGTACAGCTTCTACCCCACCAAGAACCTGCCCTGCCTGGGCGATGGCGGCGCGGTGTTGACCAACTCGCGCGCCGTTGCCGAGAATTTGCGGCGGCTGCGCGATGGCGGGCGGCGCCATGACCAGGTGGCTCGCACGCGCGCCATCAATTCGCGTCTGGATGAGATGCAAGCCTGCTATCTGCGTGCCTTCCTGCCCAAGCTGCCCGAGTGGAACCACCGCCGCGCGCGCCTGGCGGCGGGCTACGACGAAGCTCTCGCCGGGTGTGATGGCATCCGGCCGGTGGGCCGGCGGGCGGGGTCGGTGTGCCATCTCTACGTGGTGCGGGCCGCCCGGCGCAACCGGTTGCGAAAGTTTCTGGCGGAACGCGGCATCCTCACCGCCGTGCACTATCCCGTCCCATTGCATTTGCAGCCGGCGTTCCGGGATTCTGCCAGCTTGCCGGTGGCGGAGCGAGCCTGTCGCGAAGTTCTGTCGCTGCCTTTATGGCCGTATATGCCGGAGACGGCGGTGGAAGAAGTGGCGGCGCGGGTGCGCGAGTTCTACAGCGCGGCGTAGTTGACCATCTGCGGCGGCGGGGCTTCCTCGGCTTCCACTTGCACGGTAAACGACTTCGTGGCCACCGCGCCGTCGTAGCCTTCCGCCAGCAGGGTGTAGTGCGTGGTATGTTCCGGCACAGTTTCCAGACAATGATTGGGAACGGAGTAGACCTCCCCGATCATGGGAGAGATGCGCACGGATTTGGCGTTTTCGACGCTATAGCAGATCCGCGCCGTTTCGCCCGCCGTGACAACCCCCGTGCTGGCATAGAATTGCAGAATCCGCACCGGCCCGCCCGCCGGATGGACCCAGACGCGCCGGTCGAACCGGTCCAGCGTGCTCAGCCCCCACAGGCCGACCAGCAGACCCACCGCGGCGAATAACTTGGAGAACGCTGAGAAGAGTCGCACGGCTTCCCTTTAGATTCCACCATTCCGCCGAAGGATTCAACTGCGGTAGCGGGCCGGGCATGCCCAGCCCCTACGCCGCCTCGTTTGTAGGGGCGAGGCATGCCTCGCCCGCCCGGCCGGTCTACACTGGTCTCATGTCCATTCGAATCGTCCAAGTCGACGCCTTCACCGCCCGCCCCTTTTCCGGCAATCCCGCCGCCGTTTGCGTGCTCCCGTCACCACCCACCGATCAGTGGATGCGCGATGTAGCCCGCGAGATGAATCTTTCGGAGACCGCCTTCCTGACGCCGCACGACGACGGCTACAACCTGCGCTGGTTCACGCCCGCGGTAGAAGTGGACCTGTGCGGCCATGCCACGGTCGCCAGCGCCCACGTGCTCTGGGAAGACAATCACCTGCCGCCGGGCTGCCAGGCGCGTTTCCACACCCGCAGCGGCCTGTTGCTGGCCGACCGCCGCGGCGACTGGATCGAGCTGGATTTCCCCGCCAAAATCGCCACCCCCGCGGAGCCGCCGCCGGCTTTGCTTCCGGCCCTCGGCGTGCACGCGCGTTTCGTGGCCCGCAACCAATTCGACTACCTCGTCGAGGTGGAGTCCGAAAAGACGCTGCGCGCCATGACGCCGGATTTCACGGCCCTGCGGAAGGTCCCGGTGCGCGGCGTGATCGTGACGGCGCGGCCGTCCTCGGCGGAGTTCGATTTCGTTTCGCGCTTCTTCGCCCCGGCGGCGGGAGTGGACGAAGATCCGGTCACGGGTTCTGCGCACTGCGCGCTGGGGCCATACTGGGCCGAGCGCCTGGGCAAGAGCGAGTTCACGGCGTATCAGGCGTCGGCGCGCGGCGGCGTGGTGCGGGTGCGCCTCAGTGGCGACCGCGTGATTCTCGGCGGCCAGGCCGTGACGGTGATGCGGGGGGAACTGGTGGCGTAGTACACTCCCTTCATGCCGGATCTTCGCGACATGCCCGATGAACCGCCGCCGTTTTTGGGCACCTGGCGGCGCGTCTACATGGCGGTCCTCGTCTGCCTCGGCGCCATCATCGCGGCCTGTTACCTGTTTACGCGAGCGTTTCAATGAGGCCCCTCGACTGGATCGTCCTCATTACAGCGCTGGTCTCCATGGTCCTGTATGGGCTGTACCGCGGCCGCGGCAGCAATACGGTGGATCGCTACCTGCTGGCCGGCAGGACCATGCCCTGGTACGCCATGGCCCTTTCCATCATCGCCACGCAGGCCAGCGCCGTCACCTTTATCTCCACCACCGGGCAGTCGTATGTGGACGGGATGCGGTTCGTGCAGGCCTATTTCGGGCTGCCGCTCGCCATGATCGTCATTTGCGCCACGGTGGTCCCGCTTTTTCACAAGGCCAGAATCTACACGGCGTACGAATACCTGGAGCGGCGCTTCGACAGCAAAACGCGCACGCTGGCCAGCATCATCTTCCTGTGCCAGCGCGGGCTCTCCGCGGGGCTGACGCTCTACGCGCCGGCCATCGTGCTCTCCGTGATCCTCGGCTGGCCGGAGCGCACCACCACCATGCTGATGGGAACCTTGGTCATCAGCTACACCGTGCTCGGCGGCATCAAGGCCGTGACGTGGTCCAACGTGCAGCAGATGTACATCATTTTTTTGGGACTGGTGATTGCGCTGGTCACCGTGGTCGCGCTGATGCCCGCCTCGGTTTCGTTCGGCGACGCCATGTTTCTGGCGGGCAAGGCCGGGCGGTTGAACGCGGTGACCACTAATTTCGACTGGAACGACCGGTTCAATATCTGGAGCGGCCTGATCGGCAGCACGTTCCTGTTCCTCTCCTATTTCGGCTGCGACCAATCGCAGGTGCAGCGCTACCTGACAGGCCGCTCCATCGCGGAGAGCCGGCTGAGCCTGCTGTTCACCGCCGTGGTCAAGATCCCCATGCAGTTCTTCATTCTGTTTATCGGCGCCATGGTGTTTGTCTTTTACCTGTTCGTGCAGCCGCCGGTTCTGTTCCAGAGCGCGGAGCTCGGCCGTATCGAACGGGTGGGTGCATTCCAGCCCGTGGCGGAGCAATACAGCCGGGCATTTGAGGACCGGCGCCAGGCGGCGCTGGCGCTGGTGGAAGCGCACCACGCGCGCGATTCCGCCGCCGAAAGTCACCGCGTCGCGGAATACCGGACGGCGCAGAAGCAGGTCGACGGCGCGCGCACCGCGGCCGCCAAACTGGTGGAGTCGACCGGCGGCGAAAAGGATTTCAGCGACACCAACTACATCTTCCTTTCGTTCGTTACGCGCCATCTGCCGGCGGGGATGGTGGGGCTGATCATCGCCGTGATTTTCGCGGCGGCCATGTCCGCCAGTTCCGGCGAGATCAACTCCCTGGCCACCGTGACCGTGGTGGATATTTACAAGCGGTACGTTCGTCGCGAGGCGAGCGACCATCACTACCTGGCGGCATCGCGCTGGGCCACGCTGTTCTGGGGCATCTACGCCGTGACATTCGGGGCCGGATGGGGCAAGCGGCTGGGGCCGTCGCTGATCGTGGCGGTCAACGTGGTGGGCTCGCTGTTCTACGGCTCTCTGCTGGGATGTTTCGTGCTGGCGCTGGCCTTCCGGCGAGTGGGCGGAACGGCCACGTTCATCGGGATGCTGGCCGGCGAAGCCGCCATCTTCTCGGCTTTCCTGTTCACCGGCATGTCGTACCTCTGGTACAACGTGATCGGCTGCGTGGTGGTAGTCGCCACCGCGCTGGCCATCACTTACCTCGCGCCCGGCGCCACCGCCACCACACCAGGTATGCGGCAATCAGTATAGCGGCCGCGATGGTCGCGCCGACCAGGTAGTGGTGGATTTCCCTTTCCACCGCTTCCCATTGGTCGCCGAGGAAATATCCCAGGCCGACGAATGTGGCCACCCACAGGCACCCGCCGCTGTAAGCGAACAGCGCGAACTGGTGCGGCTCCACAACGCTCATGCCCGCGGCATAGGCGGTGACGTGGCGCACCCCGGGGATGAAGTAGCCGAACGTCAGGCCCCAGTGGCCCACGCGCTCAAACCAGGCGTGGGCCTTGCGGATGTGCTCTTCGGTAATGCGCAGGTACTTCCCGTAGCGGTGGATCAGGGCCAGCCCGAACGTCCGCCCCAGCGTGTAGCTGATGGTGATGCCGCAAGTGCTGCCCGCGAACGCCGCCGCACATGCCAGCGGGAGCGAAAGATGGCCCTTGAAGACCAGGTATCCGGTAAATGTGAGCAGCGTTTCATCGGGCACCGGCAGCCCGACAATTCCAAACACCAGCAGACCGAAGATCGCCAGGTAGCCGTACTGAGTGATCCAGGCGAGGACCTGTTGTTCCATAAGCTCAAATTCAGGAACTGTCAGCTCTGTCCGCGGCGGCGCGAAAACCGGCGCCTTGGGACAGAGTAGACAGTCCCTACACCACCAGGCTGGTGATCTCGATCCGGCTGCGATTGCCGGCAACCACCACGATGCCGCTCTCCGTGACGTGATGGTTGCGGCGGTCCTGATCGAGGTCGTAGCCGATTGCGGCGTCTTCCGGCACCCGCACGTTCTTGTCGAGGATGGCGCGGCGAATCTTCGAGCGGCGGCCAATATCGCAGTTGTCGAGGATCACGCAATCTTCCACCAGGGCGCCTGCGTGCACGCGTACGCTGCGTCCCAGCACCGAGTTCCGCACCACTCCGCCCGAAAGCAGGCAGCCGCCCGAGACGATCGAATCGATGGCCTGGCCGCGGCGATTCTCTTCGTCGAAGGTGAACTTCGCCGGCGGGTCCGGGTAGGCCGTGGTGCGCACCGGCCATTCCCGGTTGTAAAGATTGAGCACCGGGGTGACCGAGCGCAGGTCCATGTTGGCTTCGTAGTAGGAATCGATGGTCCCCACATCGCGCCAGTAGGGCGCGGCATCGGCCGGCTCGCCGGGGATGCGGCTGCTCTGGAAATCGTAAGCGAAGATCTCGGCTTTGCCGGCCAGCTTGGGGAGAATGTCGCGGCCAAAATCGTGGCCGCTGGATTCATCGGCGGCGTCGTCGTGCAGCAGCCGCAACAGGGTGCGCGTGGAGAAGATGTAGTTGCCCATGGAGGCGTAGACGCGCTCCGGATCGCCGGGCAGGGTGGGGGCGTCGGGGTTCTTCTCGTGGAACGCGGTGATGTGCCCGTCGGCGGACGTTTCGATCACGCCCAGCTCGGCGGCGAGCGGCTTGGCCACGGGGATGGCGGCCACCGTGATCTCGGCGCTCCTCTGCACGTGGAAGTCGATCATGCTGGCGATGTTCATGCGGTAGATGTGGTCCGCGCTGAAGATCGCCACCACGTGCGGATCGGCCTGCTCCACCAGGTTGATGTTCTGGTAAATGGCGTCCGCCGTGCCCTGGTACCAGGTCTCATCGGGCGAGCGCATCTGGGCCGGCACGGGGATCAGGAACTGCGTCTTGAGCAGCCCGCCGAACTGCCAGCCCTCGCTGAGGTGCTGCAACAGCGACTGGCTGCGGAACTGCGTCAGGACGTAGATGGAGTAAATCCCGGAGTTGATGAAATTGCTTAACACGAAGTCGATGATGCGGTACTTTCCGCCAAACGGGACGGCCGGTTTGGCCCGTTCCCTGGTGAGTGGATGCAGCCGCGTGCCTTTCCCGCCGGCCAGCACGATACCCAACGTCCGTAAGCGCATAGTATTCGACCAAAGCCTATTCTAAAGCAGTAGGGGCCGGGCATGCCCGGCCCCTACATGTACTCCGGAATCGGAATCCCCAAAATGCCCGCGGTCCGTTCGAGCTGCCGGCGGAAGAAATCCGTCATCCACAGCAGGAAAACCTTCTTTTCGCGGTTCTCCTCGTGAATGATGGGGTACTGGTGATAGAAGTTGTTGAACGCCTGGGCCAGTTGAAACGCGTACTTGGCCACGTGCGCCGGCTCGCCGGCGGCCACCGCATCCTCCACCGCGGAATCGGCCTTGGACGCCGACAGCAGCAACTGCCAGAAATCCTCCGACTGAAGCTGGCGGGCCATGGCTTGGCGGCCGAGCTCCGCCGCGAAATCGGGTATCCTCTCGCCGCGCTCCTCCAGCTTCCGTAGAATATTGCGCGCGCGCACCGCCGCGTACTGCAGGTACGGCCCGGTTTCGCCTTCGAAGCTCAGCGCCTCCTGAAAATCGAAAGCGATCACCGAAGTGCGGGTGAACTTCAGCAGGAAGTAGCGCAGGGCGCCGATGGCGATCTGGCCGGCCACGCGCTTCTGCTCCTCCGGGGAAGCCTCCGCGTGGCGCGAGACCACTTCCTCCAGCGCCTTGGCGATGAGCGTATCCATGAGATCGTCCGCCTTGACGCCCTGGCCCTTGCGGCCGGCCACTTCCACATACGGACGCGCGCGGTCTTCCTCCGACAGCGGGATACCCAGCTCCGCGCAGCAGGCGGGCGTTAGCGCCACCATTTCGTAAGAGAAGTGGACCGACTGATCGGCCTGCGCGGTGTAGCCCAGCCCGCGCAACCCGGCCACCACCACATCCTGCAAGTAGGATTGGCGCGCGTCGATGACGTTGTACACGCGCGAACCGTGCCCGAACTGCTGCGTGGTTTCCGTAGGCTCGTCCGTAGTGACCCACAGCACGCGGCCATCGGCGTAAGTGTGCAACGGGCGGTAGTAGAAATCCTTGCCCAGCAGGCCGAATTTCCAAAGCTGGTAGGCGATATCCTTGCCGACGTACGTGACGGTGCCATCGGAGCGCACAATCACCTTGCCCTCTTCCGAGAGGCCCGGCATTACCCAGCAGCCGGCGTTCTTGCCTTCGGTCTCGAGGAAAATGGCTTGGCGCTGCTGGAGCAGTTCGAAGGCCGAGGCCCAGAATTTCAGGTGCAGGATTTCGCTCTCGCGCGGCAGCACGTCGTACTCCACGCCCAGCCGCAGCATGGTGGCCAGGTGCGCTTCCACCACGGCGTCCGCCACCAGGTGGGCCATCTCGGCCAGCTCGCCCGCTCCCGCTTCGATGGCGTGCAGCGTCGCTCCGCGCCATTCGAGCGCTTCGGGATGGTCCTTGTAATAGCTGGAAGTGCGCGCGTAGAGATCCCAGCAGAAGTAGTCGAACCGCACGGACGCGTCGGCAAGGAAAGCCTTCACATCCTCCACGGTCTTGTTCTGGAGGTAGTGGAACCCCACCACCACGTCGGCCACCTGGACGCCGGTGTTGTCGATGTAGTTCTGCACCTCGACGCGCTGCCCGCGCGCGCGCAACATGCGCACGAAGGTGTCCCCCAGCGTGGCGTTCCGCAGGTGCCCGATGTGCGCCGCCTTATTGGGGTTGATGTTGGTGTGCTCGACGATGACCTTCTCAGCGGCGGGCGCAGCCTCCTGGGATTCGCCGCGCAGCAAGGCCGCGCCCAGCGCGCCGCGATCCAGCCGGATGTTGACGTACCCGCTGCCCGCCACTTCCACCGCGGCCACGCCTTCGATCGGCCCGATCTCGGCCGCCAATTCCGCGGCGATCTTTCGAGGCGCCTGTCGCAACTGTTTGGCGAGCTGGAATGCCGCCGGCACGGCCATTTCGCCGAAATCGCTCTGGCGCGGCTGCTCGACGGCCACCGCCAGGTCGAGACCATAGCGCGCCTGTATGTGTGCTCGAAAGGCGCTGGAAACGTGCTGTTCGATGGAATGGAACATCGGGAACTACGAGTATAGCGTGGCGGGGGTCAGA
>Ga0209039_10001172_pt1 | contig 24931 bp, 22 predicted proteins | sample BogFormECP12_OM1_FD_188238 | JGI IMG/M metagenome (GOLD analysis project Ga0209039, IMG submission 188238) | Bog forest soil microbial communities from Calvert Island, British Columbia, Canada - ECP12_OM1 (SPAdes) (version 2) | ecosystem: Environmental > Aquatic > Freshwater > Wetlands > Bog ... | reverse complement strand
GCTAGCTGGAACCATAATGTGGCCGAAAGTGCAAAATGGAACCACAACGTGGCCATAGGTGCGAGACAGCCCTGCATGCATGAGCGTAGGAATTGGCTACAGCGCATTGCTTGCCAGTCGGAGGTTAACTCGCTACCCTGGAGTACTACCGTCCGCAGCATTTCTTGAATTTCTTCCCGCTCCCACAAGGGCAGGGCTGGTTCCGTCCCACCTTGGGTTGATTCCGGCGATACGGTTCTGGCACCTCCAGGTCCACCGGCAGGGGACTGAGGCTGGCTTCGTCATCCTCAACGCCCTCCTCGTATTCATCGAAACACGGCCACCACCCCATTTCCTCGACAACATCGTCGATCAAGGTGTAGCGATCCTTCACTCTCTCCAGGGTCGCCCGTGGGCTTTTGGCCAGTTCTTCCATAATCTCTTCCCAGGCAATGAATCCGGGGTTAATCAGACCCTCGTCGTAGGCCTGACGAAGATGCTCCGCGACTTCCACGGGGCCAAGATCGGCGCAGGCCGCAGCCAGACTATCCCACACCATGCTGGGTGTTCGGCCCAGAGTGTGGAACAAGCCGCGGAAGTAGGTCATCACCTCCTCCCGGCTTCGCCTGCCGCAGGCTACCAGTGTCAACAGGCCGTCCAGCGCGGCGGCACGCACGTATTCATTGGCGCGTTCGTTTTCCACGAGTGATGTCATGCCCCCAATATCGCCGTCTGAAACCGAGGCGAGAATCGTACCCAGGTCATCGGTGACGACGTCGCCCGCCAAGTCAAACGCCAAGTCGCCCGGCGCAGAAAAAATCCTGACCAGCAAGGGGTAGGCTTGGGACTCCCGGAACTGAGCCAGGAGATACATGGCATAGATGTGGATCATGCGATCCCCGTGGCTCGCGAACGAATCAGGATCGCGTGCCACGGCCTCAAGAACCTCAAGGAGAGGCGGGATGATGTCGTCACGGTGGGCGACCGCTTCCTGAAGGGTGGCTTCGGGAAAGCGGTCTTCGTATCGCTCCAGGCACGAGAGGATTTCTTGAGCGTCCATAGGATTCCCGATAAGCCTACCACGGCCGGGCAGACTTAGCTGACAAGGTTGTCATGCCGGCCTTGGGACAATCCTGGCGACGGGGAAAAAGGACTTGACAGTAGCAGTGTATAAGTGTATATCTACATGCGTACATGAAGGACAAGACACCCGAGAATGTGCGGTCGTGGTTCACCGAAGCCATCCGGCAGATGTGGCCGGTGGCAGTCGGATCGCTTTCCCTGAGGCGGGGCCGCTGCATTCGCCCGAACTGTCCAGCCTGCGCCGCCGGCAAGCTGCACACGAACTATGCCCTCTACGGACGGCGCGGCAACCGGCGGTTCTCTCTGTATGTGCCTGAAAGGTTGGTCCCGGAGGTGGAAAGGGCTATTCGGAACGGCCGCCGTCTGCATGAGTTAATCAACGAGGCTGGGATCCGGTATGTGATGGCGCTCAAGCAACAGCAGAGACCCAAAGACTAGGGCCCTCGGCAGTGGCCGTCGGGGGAAGAGGAGGGACTCGATGCTCGATCCGGAGGAGCTCTCAACTTGGTACGCTGGCCTGAATCTTTCGCCAGAGGCCCGGTCTGTGATTGATCGGATTCGCTCCTCCGGGCCGGCACGCCGGGTTGGCGGCGGCCATCGGAACGTGAGCGGCCGGTACCCCAGCCGCAAGATGGGCGTGACGATCCAGTTCGAGAGCCATCGCGTTGAACTCGCAGCCATTTACGAGATGGAGCACGATGATTCCGTGTGGGAGTTTTATGACCAGCCGCCCTCCATCAAGCTGGATTACTTGAGCGCAGGAGGCCGTTCCTTAGGCGTGATGCACACGCCGGATTTCTTTGTTATTCGAAAGGAGGCAGCGGGCTGGGAGGAATGGAAGACCGAGGAAGATCTAGCCCGGCTTGCTGAGAAGAATCCAAACCGTTACCGGCTCGATGCGGAGGAACACTGGTGCTGCCCGCCTGGGGAGCGACACGCGAACGAATGGGGATTGTATTACCGCGTGCGGTCGTCTCGGGAGATCAGTTGGACTTTTCAACGGAATCTTCAATTTCTGGACGATTACTTCCGAAGCGAATCGCCCCACGTCTCGGCAGGCGCCCTTGAAAGGGTGCGGGCGCTGGTCACGGCTTTGCCAGGTTTGTCGCCCGAGAGCCTCTTCGGGACCACTCAAGATGCAATCGCCCGGGATGAGATTTATGCGCTGATTGCTGAGGGCGAAGTTTTCGTCGATCTCCACGCAGCGCTACTTACCGAGCCGAGCAAGGTTGCGGTCTTGGCAAGTCAGATGTCCCAGCCGGGGTTCGTAAAAAGGGTTGAGCCTGGTTCTCTGTCTTCGGGGACACTGGTCGGCCGTCTGAATGTGGGCTGTGTGCTGACGTGGGACGGCGCGAATTGGAAAGTGATCAACGTCGGAGAAAGCATTGTCAGCCTGCTGCGCGACGACCGGACTTTGAGCGAAGTTCCTATCGGCGTGCTGGAGGCGTTGGTAAAAGAGGGTCGCGTCAACTGGTCGCGCCCCGCTGGCGTCGATGGCGATAACAGTCCGATACTTCAGATCTTATCGGAAGCCAGCGTAAACGCGTTGCGAACGGCCAACCGACGCGCGGAATTGATAAGGGAGGACGGGAGTTCTCCACTTCAGAACCCGGTCTCTTCTCGCACGCTCCGTCGATGGAAAGCAGGGTATCGGCAAGCACAGGCCAGCTACGGCAATGGTTTTGTTGGACTACTCCCGCACATCGAGCGACGGGGGAACGAAACGGCCAGGCTGCCCGTGGCGACGAAAACGCTCATGGAGCGATTCGTCAAGGAGGATTACGAATCCGCGAAACAGAAGTCGAAATTTGCATCCTGGATATCTCTGACGCTTGCCTGCGAACGTGAAGGCTTAGTGACTCCCAGCTACCGGACCTTCCGTTTAGCTATCTCCCATCGGCCACCCCATGACCGAGCTCTCAAGCGACAAGGCCGCAGGGCCGCATACGTCCATGAACCGTTCCATTGGTACCTGGAACCGACGACTCCCCGGCACGGTGACCGGCCGTTTGAAATCGCCCATATCGATGAGCAACATCGAAGTGCGCTCTACGACCAGCTTTTGAGGCTTGAGGCAGGCAACCTTGACCTTTGTCCTGATCACCGCAGGGGAATTGAGCGAATCCTGCGATCCGTGATGTGTCGGACTGAACGCCAAGCCGTGGCGACCGATCCCGGCGCTATGATTGCCGACAAGTGGCGAGACGGAGGTATTCCATTCGGTCTTCCGGACATCCGCAACAATAGCTCAACCGACAAGGTTGTTGTTGCGTTGAACTCGAGGTCGTAAGGTCAATAAACTGGACCATGAGCCAAAAGCATCCACAAAGAGCGATCAGCATTACACTGACATTTTAGCGGGCAAATCAGGCAGGTGCTTCGTCGGATTGGCAGCCAAGTTCGAACCTGTTCCTTGGTCAGGCGGGTGACAAGCCCAGAGCAGTACAGCACCTGGCTCGGGACGCCGAGGGTAACCCAAAATGCCACAATCCCACGCTCCACCTGGCTACAACTCATGCTGCCTTGCGCTCATAGTATTTGAGCAACCCACCCAGTCGCTCCTGGCAGCGAACCGTCCCATGAGGGGGAGATTCCAGTGGAGCGGGTCGGGGAAACAGCAGCTTATTGCCTTTGCCCTGATGATTTCTTTCGGCGTGGTAATGCTCTTGGAATTCGGTTAGCGCTCTCTTCAACGAAGCTTCCCCGAACAGGATTAGCTTGGAGAGGCACTCCTCTTTGACCGATCGCACCCAGCGTTCCGCAAATGCGTTTAAGTTCGGGCTACGCGCAGGAAGTCGCAGGCACTCCACACCTCCTGCGGCCAGCGTCGCCCGGAATTCCGCGCCGAACTTCGAGTCGCGGTCGTGAAGTACGTAGCGTTGTTGGCGCAGAGATCCGCAGGCCTCGTCCGTGGCGTTGCGGCCCATTTGCGTCATCCACTCTTCGGTGGGATACCGGGCGATACCCACGATGCTGACGCGCCGGGTCTCCAGATGGAGGAAGAACAGGACGTAGTAGGTAGCGAGACCTCGCCAAGTAAGCACTTCGACGGTGAAGAAGTCGGCCCCCGCCAACACAGCCAGGTGGGCCGAAATGAACTCCTTCCAAGTGGTCTTCTGGCAGCGTTTCGGTGCCGGTGCGATGCCATACCGCCTGAGCACATTCGCCACCGTTTGATCCGACACCGGATGGCCGAGGTTGGCCAAGGCTCCCACGATCCGATCATATCCCCAGCCTGAGTTCTCTCGGGCCATACGGACGATCAGGCCTTCGGTTTCACGATCAATTGGCGGTCGGCCCGGGTATGATCGGCGTTGGGATCCGTCGAACTTGCGGGCGATCAGCCAGCGGTACCACGTCAGGATCGTGTCGGGCTGGGCGACGCCGGCCACCTTCTCCAGCCCCCTCCGGCCAAGTCTCCTGCCAATCTCAGCCAGTGTGGATCTCTCTGGATCGGTCAGCCTCAGGCGGGTGGGAAGGTGTGAGCGCAAGATCCGGTTCTCGGCCGCCAGGTATTCGTTTTGCAGCAGCAACTTCTGGTTTACCAGGCCCGTTACATAGGCCAACAACCGTGCCCATTTTATGTTTTGCATGGTGACCGTGCATCATACGTGATCTGGAGCTGAATCGTTCGGTCGAATATTTTGACCATACGTCATCCGTTCGCAGGAAACCTACCCGGTGCGCCGCCAAATTACCAAGCAGGTCGAGTCGATGACGACCGAGTGGGTTTGGGCCACCACGCTGCCGGTGACGCAGGCCGCGACCGAACAAGCCGTCGGCTTCGGGCATCGTCGCTGGGATATTGAGAACTATGGGTTTAACGAACTAGCCAACGAGTGGCACTCCGACCATGTGTATAAACACCACCCGCAGGCCATCGAGTCGTTTCTGCTTGTCGCCTTCCTGGCCTACAACCTCTTCCATGCTTTCTGGCTTCTCAATCTAAAACCGCCCATCCGTCGCGGCAGAACGTAACGCTACTGGGCACGACTCATGGCCCGCGAACTCTGTCAGGACCCCTGCTTCCCCGAGGGCTCATCCCCCTAAGGGTCTTCTCCTCCCCCCCGGAATTCCGCCCCGCGCTTCGGCCCAAGGTCCCTGTGGCGTGCGGCGGGTTGCGCCCATGTCGCCATAGTGTCGAGCTCACCGGGTGTATTTTCCCGCCCTGCCCCCGCCCACAATGCCGATGCGAATCTGCCCGACCGCCTCCGGTGCGCCCGGACTAACTATTTCGCGTACCTCCAACCTCGGATGCGGAATCGCTGCAGTAGATGCCCTTGACTTGAGCCTGTTCGGTACCATGAGTTACAATAGAGCGGTGGCAGGGGGCGGCAACTATGTTCTTGATTTTGCAGCCGGCCAGATTTTGGCGAACTGTAGCGCTTGCACGTAGGAACCGCGGGGGCCGTAGACGAGTCGCGCTCACTCTACAAATGCACCGCAACGACGAATATTTCTTGCCACCGCGGTCCGGCCCGGACGATTCTTGGGGCAAAAAAAGAGCCGAAAAACGGGTACCAAATCAGTACCACTTGAGTGTTCTTGCCGTGCTTTTGCGTGCTCTTACGTTGCCAAGCGTGCCGCAAAATCAACGAGATACCCTAGCCTAAGCTGCCTGTCACGCATGAGGTCGCGGGTTCGAGTCCCGTCGTCCCCGCCAGCTAACCTAATACGAAACAAGCACTTACAAAGCATTACTTACTTGCAACAGTTGCAACTGGGCCACATTGGGCCACAACCAAGTTTGAATTGCGATTTTCCTCTTGATCCGTTTGCTTCTTCGGAAACCAGATCAAGTTTTCGATCTTCCCCATGGCCTCCCGTTGCTGGCCCTCCAGTTCGTGCATGTACTTTTGCGTTGTGCTCAGCTTGGAGTGACCCAGGAGTTGCTTCATGACCAAAGTTGGAATAGTCCCTTCATTTCCTCCGAGCGTTGAGAACGTGTGTCGAAGTGAATGCCAAGAGAAATGAGGGATGCCAAGCTTCTTGCTAACCGGATAGATGTGACGATTGATCAGATTGCGATCAGAAAGCGGGGTTCCGGCCTCACTCGGGAAGAGCCAATTAGCTTCTAGCCCTTCCTTCCGATTCTTTGCCAATAGAGATGCACCATTAAGATGCACGGTCAAAACCTCCCTTAGCACCGGAGGTATCGGGACTTGACGGGTACTGCCTTCTGTCTTTGTGACATCAACCTGTCCCCGGCTGACGGAACGCTGAATCTTGATGATGCCGCGCGGTAGGTCAACATCATCAATCTGCAAGGCGAGAAGTTCCCCGATACGTAGCCCCGTCGTGACAGCCAGGATTAACACCGTGCGCGCTGGCTCCCCAAGGTGCTCTGCAAGAAGCTGAACTTCCTCGACTGAAAGAGCCCGCTGTTTACGAACTATCTTGCGGTGCCCAACATCAACCCACTTAACGGGGTTTTCCGTGAGCCATTTCCACTTCTGTGCAGTGCTGTACATTTTGGAAATGACATTACGAATGTGCACGCGGGTTTGCCAGGAATAGCATTGCCGCTCAAGCTGTGTCATGAAGCGGTCCAGATCGAGAGTCGTGATATTGCGCATTCTCTCCCTGGATAGGACGGGAGCAATCTGCTTCCGCCATCGATCTTCGTACATGGCCCGTGTGTTGCGTTTCATTCGCTCTACGATGTTGGTCTTGAAGTGCAGATCCCAAAACTCTCCCAATGTGATGCTGGCCTGTGGTTTAGGTGAGTTCTGGTTGATCTGTTGCATTAGCTCGTCGGCTGCCCGACGAGCGTCCTTCTTGCCTCCGAAACTGGAAACAGGACCGAGGACCACTGTGCGCTGTTGCCTGCCCTTACTGCCTTCGAGCTTAACGAAATCTTCCCGATAACGCAGAACATAGTTCCCGTTCTTCCTTCGAACACTTCCTCTTTGGTAGCGCCGAATCATTTTATCCTCCGCGATGAGTCGCGGCGTCGATTCGGGCTCCTAACTGGCTGCTGGTTACGCACTATACCCTTCCTTTAATTGCGGCGCAATCGTTCTACGTACTCGCGGAGATCGCTCTCCCGGAACCGCAGATACTTCCCGACTTTTAGGTACGGTATGCCCTCTGGCGGCTTCAGGCCGACGCGTCGATACACCCATTTGCGGGGAACGTTCAGGAGAGCGGCAACTTCGCCCACGGTGAGAAGGCGATACAGCGGGCTATCCGCGTCATTGAAAACGCCCTTTCTGGGGGAGCTTGTGGGCTGAAAGACCGCGTCCGGCGGCTCCGAATCCGTCCGACTGCCGTCAGGGTTTGTCCGTCCTTGCCCTTCGGCAGGTAAGCCTTGGTTCAGATTGTCCCTGTAGTGATCCATTGTCTCATCTCCCACTCTGGCTCCATTCTCTGAAGCGACGCCAGCCGCTCCGTTGCCTTTAATCTCCCGGTCCACAGCGCATTCCCCCCTTTGGCAGCCGCATCCGACGATGGAGGGCTTTCGAATCCAACGCATAAACCGAACCTAGCGGTCCTTTCAGCCTTTTTGTCGGCCAACAGTTTAATAAGTCCAACTTTTTTTTCTGTCAAATGACGGCAACGGGACTCTCCGTCCGACCACGAAGGGCGCGTCCAATGGATGCGCTTTGTATATGCCAACGGCCACGATGTCTATAAGTTAGCTTGTTCACATGTCAAAATTTCCGAGGATTTATTTTGGCGGGAGGGTGCCTAAGCGAAAAGGATGTGTGGGGAGGATATACCTTCGAATTTGCAAGCGCGGCAGTCCGGCAATTGTAATCGCTGCAATGATTTGCTTTGTGTAGACGGATGGGTTCCGGGCCATGCCTCAAACCCGCAAATCATTGTAATAACTTATTCACACCCTAGTTGAGAAACCATTGGACCAGTGAAAATTATTTGGCATTGATCGTGCTGTCCCAGCCTTTCCCCCACAATGAGTTCCGGGCAACGCCTCAAACTTGAAAAGGTCGCAAGAACTAATTCACACCCTATTAGAAAAACCAGTGAACCAGCGAAAAATATTTGGTACTGGTCGTGCCCCGCCGAAGGCATACATCCCACGAGAAATGGACGATCTGCCCCAGTCTATTGCAACTAACGGGTAACCGAATGATTCCACGGGAGAATGCGCGCATCTCATCGCAGCGCTTCAAGAAGAACCGCCGGTGAGACACCTTCGCGGATTTGGCGAAGCGCCGATAATCCTGACTTCTGCCAATCACAGGAAGAATACCGGAGCACGTCCAAAGGCCAAATTGGGAATTGCGCGGCCATTTGACAGAAAATAATTTTGGCCGCAGCCTCCGAAATATGGCCCCAGCCGCAGAAGGCGGGGCCAAGGAGGTTTTCAGGTGAGCAGTTTCTTTCAACGGTTTTTCCGCAGTGCCCGAGACCCCCGGTATCGGGTTTTAGGTCCTGTCCCATTTCCCAGTTTCGACGATTACCTCTTTGCCCTGGAGGCGGCGTATATAGCTCGCGGTCTTCCTGAGCACCCTTGCCTTCCCCAAAATGGCAAGGAATTCAAACAGGCCCGTAAGGATTTCCGAGATCGCTATTACCCCCGGCTGGAATGGCCCGACTGGCTTGCCGCCGTCCTGTTTTTCGGGACCTGTCATGCCGTCTTGCTGATCGCCGTGATGCTGTCCCATTGGGGGGTGATTGCCCCGACCGTCCTGTTCGGTGTGCTGGCAGTGAAGCTGTTGCAGCAGTCCCGCCGGAATTGGCAATGGCAGGCCGACATGCAGGGTTATCTTCATGCCCGCCATATCCGCCGACAGCGGACCGTTAATTGGCAGTTTCAGTAGTGCGCGGCGGGCTTGCGGCGCTGCGCGCCGGGTGCAGGTGTGACACGTCACCCCCCGCAGGGTGCTGTATAGGAACTTACGATTCCATATGGGAACTTCTTGAAAATTCAGCACGTTATGCTGAATCGCTTTCGGCGCAGCAATTAATGAGTCCCGTATGGGAACTTCTTGATTTTATGGGGCGAATTCTATGGCGATACTTCGAACGAAATCCATCAGCACCAAAGTGACAGAGGAGGAGTATGTCAAGTTCGAAGCCGTTGCAGGCAAGCAGACGATCAGCGAATGGGCTCGTGATGTTCTGTCGAAAGCAGCCAAGCCCCATGCGTGCGAGCAAACCATCTTGGCCGAGGTGCTGGCGTTACGCACAGTTTTGCTAAACCTGTTTTTCAAGCTGGCCAGCGCAGAGCGCATTACCGAGGACGAGATGCGCCAGATCATCGAGTTGGCGGAAGCCGACAAACTGAAGAAGGCACTTTTACGAATCCAGGAGACAGAGAAATTCCTGAGCAAAGGAGGCACAAAATGAATCAAGTGTGGGGACGGAAAGAGAGCAAGGGGTGGCCAAGCAGCGCACCTGTTTATTCCGTTACGGCGCTGGTGGTAGCTTTGGCGTTTGTGATTCTCGGCGTTTACTGCCGCTATGTCTTCGTCTGGACGCCGCTCGAAAAGCACTATCTGCGGGAGTATTTTCTCACCAGCTTGATGGCCCGATTGGGCGCCAAGACAGATCAACAGGACATCTTGGTCGTGGTAACCCGGAAAGGCAACCGATTGGCACTCGATGACGACGTGGTGCCCATCAAGACCGCCTCCGGTGAAACCACCTTCACGCTTTCGAAGGAGGCGGTGAAGGAAGGCGGGCTCCGCCTCAAATGGCAGCGCCAACAGTACGACAACGTAGAACTTCACGCCTTTCTCCAATCATGGATTTACGACGGCCAGACCTTCGCGGATCTGGCATCGCGGCCTCTGTGGTGCGGGCTGGCAGTGTTCTTGTTGGGACTGTTCTTTGCTGGCCCGAAGGATGCCGCGCAAATGCGGGCGTTGCGCTACGGGCGACGGCTGAAGGGACCGGAACTTGTCACGGGAGCCACGTTTAACAGCCGGAATCGTTCCCGTGGGGTTGGCTTCCTTAACCGGGAGCGTTCCCCCGCAGACATCATCTTCGGCTGCAATCGCATGGTGCGGGTGCCCCGCGTCCGCGAGTCAAGCCACTTCTTGATAATGGGCGACACGGGAGCAGGCAAGAGCACGCTGATTCGGCAAATGCTCGTCCAAATCCAAGACCGGGGGGACACGGCCATTGTTTATGACCCCGAGCGCGAATACACCCCGCAGTTCTTTAACCCTTCCCGTGGCGATGTCATCCTCAACCCACTGGACGCACGCATGCCTTTCTGGAGTCCGGGCGACGAGGCCCGGAACGAACCGGAAGCGCTCACCCTCGCGGCGTCACTCTTCCCCGACCGGCACAATGAGCAGCGCTTCTTTACGCGGGGTCCCAGGGAAATCTTGGCCCATCTACTTACCTACAAGCCCACTCCCCAGGATTTGGCCGAGTGGATGTCACACGACGAAGAGATCGACCGCAGGGTGCGCGGGACGGAAATGGCTTCGCTAATCGCCCCAACCGCTCCGGGGCAACGCGAGGGAGTTATGGCGGAACTGAAGATGGTAGCCAAGGCGCTGAAGCTGCTACCCAGCGAGAAGGAAGCCAGGACGCGGTGGAACACCTTGCAGTGGTCAAGGCATCGGCGGGGGTGGATATTCCTCACGAGCACGAAGACGACCCGTGAGCGCCTTTTGCCACTGACCAGTTTGTGGCTTGACCTCCTGGTCTTGCGCCTTATGGACGAGGCACTGCCCAATCACCGCCAAGCCCCGCAACCGGTTTGCTTCATGCTGGACGAACTGGCGTCTTTGCAGAAGCTCCCCCAATTGCACGCGGCCATAACCCAAAACCGGAAGTCGAACAACCCGGTGGTTTTGGGTTTCCAGGGGCGCAGTCAATTGGAAACGCTCTACGGGCACGATGCCGAGGCGATGCTTTCGCAACCGGCAACGAAAATCTTTCTGCGCACCAGCGAGCCGCGAGCCGCGCGGTGGATCAGCGAAACCATCGGCGAAGTGGAAATCGAGCAGATGCGGGAGAGCCACGCGACCGACCCCTTTCCCCGTGATCGCCAATCGAAAAACTTCCAGTTGGAACGCCGCGTCGAGCCGCTGGTGATGCCATCGGAAATTATGGGACTACCCGACCAGCTCGGCTTTCTGAAATCAGGGAATTTGGTTGTGCGGCTGAGCTTTCCCTATACCGATCTGCCCAAAACCCAACCGGCTTTTGTCGAGCGAAATATTGACTGGCAACGACGCGATGAACCCTCTGCATCCGCAACAGGTGCGCCCGTAACAGGGCGGCCCGGCAGCAGCGGGCCCGCCCAAAAGCTCACCCCGAACGAGCAAAAGCAGGCCCAGGAACAAACCAAGAGACCGCCCAGCCACGGGCAAGGCCGTTTCTTCGAGTAGGTGACCATGATTACGATTTCCAAACCACTCAGTGCAGGCCAAGCGCAGGCGTACCATAGGGACGAATTCGGGAACGCGAAGCAAAACTACTACACAGAAGAAGAGCGCATACGCGGCACATGGCACGGCAAACTCGCCGAGGCATACGGACTACGGGGTGAGGTGAAAGAGGAACACTTCCAACGGTTGAGCGAGGGCCAGCACCCGATCACCGGCCAGCAATTGGTGCAGCACCAGGTACCGCGAGAATACCAGAACGAACGAGGCGATAAAGTGACCACGATGGAACACCGTGCCGGGTGGGATGCTACCTTAAGCGCACCGAAGAGTGTTTCACTGACGGCGCTGGTCGGTGGAGACGAACGGGTGCGAGATGTGCACAGAGAAAGTGTGCAGGTAGCCCTTGGCGAGTTGGAACGCTACGTACAGGCACGTATCGGTCGGAACCACCCGGCGGAGACAACGGGCCAATGGGTTGCGGCCAAGTTCGAGCACGACAGCGCCAGGCCGGTGGAGGGTTACGCCGCCCCGCAACTTCACACGCACGTTGTATTCTTTAACGTCACTGAAACCGCAGATGGAACAGCCCACGCGATTCAACCGCAGGAATTGTTCAAGAGCCAGCAGTACGCAACGGCAGTGTACCGTTCCGAATTGGCCCACCGCCTTCAGGAACTTGGTTACGAAATCGAACAGGGGAAAAGCGGTCAGCCGGAAATCAAGGGTTACAGTCAGGAATACTTGGACGCCAGCAGCCCGCGCCGTCAGCAAATCATAGAGCACCTGGAAGAGCAGGGCTTGCGCGGCGCTGGTGCGGCGCAGATCGCCGCTCACCAGACACGCGAGGAAAAGCTGTCGGCACTGTCGCACGAAGACATGCGCACCCGGCACCAGAAGCTTGCGGCAGCCTTTGGCAACCAAGCGCAGCGGGTAGTGCAGGAGGCGCAGGCCCGAGGCGCGCAGGAGCACCACGGTACCCAGGAGAGAGAAACGCGCGCACGGGAGGCCGTGACCTATGCCCGCGACAAGAACATCGAACGTGAGGCGGTAGTGGATGAACGCCAGTTGATTCGCGATGCGCTCCGCCGCTCCATGGGTGAGTCCACTTTCCGGGAAATCCGCGATAACCTTGAGCAGCGAATCCGGTCAGGTGAATTTATCGAAGTAAGCCGGGATCGCTTCCAAGGTGCAGACCGAACCCTCACCACCCACGACATGCTGGACTACGAGCATGACAACATCACCCGCATGAGAGCCGGACAGGACAGGCACGACCCGCTGGTTTCGGAACAAACCCGGCAGGAGTTGGCTGGTAAGTTCGATCACCTTTCCGCCAGCCAGCACCGGGCCGTGGAAGACATCCTCAGCAGCCGAGATCAAGTGGTAGGGTTGGAAGGCGTCGCAGGAGCGGGAAAGACAACTTCCCTCTCCGCTATCCGCGAGACCGCCGAGGGCCAGGGCTACCAAGTCGAGGGATTAGCGCCGACTTCCCGCGCCGCCCAGCAGCTTGAAGAAGCAGGCATCCATTCGAGAACTTTGCAGCACCATCTCGCCCAATCCCACCGAGAGCACAGCGAGCGGCACCTATACATTGTGGACGAATCGAGCCTCGCGAGCACACGGCAGATCAACGAATTCGTACACAGGCTGCAAGAACAGGACCGGGTAATCTTCGTGGGTGACACGCGCCAGCACCAGGGAGTGGAGGCGGGGCGACCGTTCCAGCAATTTCAGGAAGCCGGGATGCACACGGCGCACCTTGACGAAATCATTCGCCAGAAAGACCCGGCTCTGAGACAAGCCGTCGAGCAGCTTGCCCACGGCGAGGTCCGCGAGGCGATTGAGAATCTAGCGCGGCAGGGCCGCGTGCATGAAATCGGAGACCGTCAGGACCGCATGGAGGCCATTGCCAAAGCTTACGCCGAACGACCCGACAATACACTGGTAGTATCCCCCGACAACCGTTCGCGCCAGGAGATCAACGAACGAATTCACCGCGAGCTGCAATCAAACGGACGGGTCGAAGAGCAGGAAAACCGGCTTGCCGTGCTGGTACCGCGCCAGGAGATGACCGGGGCCGACCGGCAGTGGGCCGCGCAGTATGAACCCGGTGACATCGTGCGATACACACGCGGTAGCAACGCGGTGGGCGCCAAATCGGGAGAGTACGTTCATGTCACCCGCATTGACCGGGAACAAAATTTACTCACCGTCGAGCGGGAGAACGGGCAACAACTCACCTATGGCCCGCACCGGCTGCACGGAGTGAGCGTGTATCGGGAAGCGGAACGCGACTTCTCAGCCGGTGACCGCGTGCAGTTTACCGCGCCTTACCGGAACGAGCACATTGCCAACCGCCAACTCGGAACCGTCCAACAGGTCGACGGCGAAGGCAATCTCCAAGTTCGGCTGGACTCCGGCCAGGAAGTCCAGTTCAACATACGGGAGCACCCGCACGTCGACTACGGCTATGCCGTCACCAGCCACAGCAGCCAGGGAGCCACCGCCGACCGGGTGCTGGTGCACGTGGACACCGAACAAGCCCACGACCAACTTGTCAATTCACGGTTGGCGTATGTCTCCGTCTCACGCGGGCGCTACGATGCGCAGATTTACACCAACGACGCGGGCAAATTGGGCGAAGAGTTGAGCCGCGACGTTTCGAAGCAGACCGCAATGGAAACCGGTCATGAAATCAGTGACCACAACCAACGCCACGCAGATGGAAAAACTGAGCATCAATCAGTAAGCGAGTCTCATGGGCACGGGGAAGGGTACGCCATGAATCATTGACTACTAGTATAGGTTCGATCCGTTGCCCGTGCGCCTGATCGTGCTAGATTAAATCATAACTCCCAAGCACGACTGAGGACGAATTCCCCGGTGGGATGGTTAACGATCAGGTCAAGGCGACTGTAGCGGCGTGGCCCATCCAAATTGACGACGTGAGGTTGCCGTGGGGGTACCGGGCATGACAAAAGCCCACGCATTATGAAAGGGCGCCCCTTCGAGGGTAAATTTAGTTGGGTGGTTACGGCCACCGAATTTACCTCAGGAAGGAGCACCCTATGAACGCGATCAAGTATATCGGAATGGATGTGCATGTGGCGACAAGCAGCATTGCCGTGCTGGACGCCAATGGGAAGTTGATCATGGAAGTGACGATTGCAACCCAAGCTGGGGCTTTGCTGGATTTCATTCGCGGTCTGAGCGGAACCCTGCACGTGACCTTCGAAGAAGGAACGTCGGCGCACTGGCTTTACACCGTGCTGGAGCCGCACGTGGCCCAGGTGGTGGTCTGCGATCCGCGCCAGAATCCGCGGCGCCTGGGAGAGAAGAAGAGCGATCGGTTGGACGCGCGCAAGCTCGCCGAGTTGCTGCGCCTGGGCTCGCTGAAACCGGTGTATCACGGCAACGCGCTGGGTCCGGCGTTGAAAGAGTTGGCCCGGAGTTATCGCACCCTGGTGAGCGACACGGCGCGGGTGATGAACCGGTTGAAGGCGCTGTATCGGGCGCGGGGGATGCGCTGTGCGGGCACCCGTGTCTACTCCCCACGCTTCCGTGATCAGTGGCTGGAGCAATTGCCTGAGCCCGGCGCGCGAGGTCGCGCCGAACGCCTCTATAAACAACTGGACTTGCTGCTGCCGTTGCGCCAGGAGGCACGCGCGGCGATGCTGGCGGAGAGTCGCCAGCATCCCGCGCACAAAATTCTGTGCAGCATTCCCTCGCTCGGTCCGGTGCGCGTGGCCTTGCTGATGGCCCTGATCCAGACGCCCTGTCGCTTTCGCGGCAAGCGGCAGTTGTGGACTTACGCCGGCCTGGCGCTGGTGACCCGCACGAGCGCCGACTATCAGATGGTGGACGGCCAAGTGACACGTTCGCGTAAGCCCGCCTTGGTCCTGGGACTGAACGCCAATCACAACCATACCCTGAAAGGGATCTTTAAGGACGCGGCCGCTAGCGCCCTCGTGCACCCCGGACCGTTCAAAGACTTCTATGCCACACGAGTAGCCGAGGGGATGAAGCCGGAACTGGCGCGCCTCACCCTGGCGCGCAAAATCGCGGCGATTACCCTCACCCTGTGGAAGAAAGGAGAAAGTTTCAACGCCGAGCATGTAAAAGCACAAGCTGCCTGAGCGCCGGCCACGAGCCTGCGGGAGAGCCGGATTTCTTCTACGCTGCTCGTCGTCCGCGGCGCGGTTGACGCTTGGGTTCGAGGGCGAGCCTCCTTCTGACCGTTAGGCCCGCTGCCCTTATCGGGGCGGAGTCTCCTAGCCCACTCTCAGGCCCCCTCGGATAACCCCAGAAAGCTGTAGGCGAAAAGTCTCAGATAGAACCATGGTTGGCCACCCCAACCCGGTTTCGGCTTGCACCGCTGCAGCTGCCCTCGGACGTTGTGACGAGTTGAGGATGAATTCCCTATCTTTCCCGCGACCCTCGCGGCTGCGCACGGACACAGCTCAATCCAAGATCCAAGGCCCCGTGAACAAAGTTTGTCGCGGGCGCCACAAGGGGCTGGATGTCGGGTCCAAAAACTCCGACTTTCCAGTCAAAGGAGAAGCTTTTCCCTTGACATCCCCTTTCATAGAACAGTCAGCAAACCACCGACCGTGGCCCCGCTGCCGCACGCCCTTGTTAGACGGGCAAGGGCACGGGTCGACCGAACAGCTACGGAACACTCATTCGTGTCTGAGCGCCACCATTGGATCGAGCTTGGACGCCCGCCGGGCTGGTAGCCAGCACGCAAACGCCGCCGCGCCCGTCAGTAGCACAGTTACACCAACATATGTAGCGAGGTCGGTCGGCGTAATGCCGTAAAGGAAGCTGGAGAGAATGCGAGTTACCGCTAACGAAGCCGTCCAACCCAACCCCACCCCGGCAACTGTCTGTAGCGTTCCCTGCTTTACAACGGTCTTCAGAATCTCTGTCCTCCCTGCTCCGAGGGCCATGCGTATTCCAATTTCGTGAGTTCTCCGTGCCACCGAGTAGCTCATAGCGCTGTATATGCCGACGGCAGCGAGAATCAGCGCAACACCCGCAAAGACCGCTAATAGGAAGAGCAAGAACCTTGATGTGCCAAACGATTGGGAGACACGTTCCTCCATGGTCATTACGTCGCTGACGGGGACGTCAACGTCCAACCCTTGGATTACCGTCCGAATATCGGAGATCATCTTGGTCGGGTCACTGGAGGTACGGACGGCCAACATGTGCAAGCCTTGCGGCTCCTGGGCGAAGGGATAATACACCGTGGGGAGTGGCTCAGAACTCAGCTTACTGAAGCGGATGTCGGCAATGACCCCAACAATTTCGATCAAGGGCTCGCCTGGCCCCTGAGAAATATGCCGCCTCAATGCCCGACCTCCCAAGTAGCGACGCGCCAGTGCCTCATTCACAATGGCTACTCGGGGCTTTCCGTCAATGTCGGCATTGGTGAAGAAGCGTCCCTGGAGGAGGGCTATTCTCATGGTCCGAAAGTAGTCTGGTGAGATGATCCTAAGCTGGACAATAGGGGGCATGCTTCCCGGCGACAAATCTGCTCCGTCCGGGAAAATGCCCGCCTGGGTCGTCCAGCCGCCCATCGGGATCGTGTTGGCGAAAGCCGCGGCCTCAACGCCTTGCAAGGAATTCAGACGCTCCAACACAGAGCGACGCAACTCCTCCGCCCGGACTCCGCGGTACTTCAACCAGGGAAGGCCAACCTTCATGGTGAGGAGATTCTCGGTTGCGAAGCCCGGGTTGATGTGCCACAGTCGCCAGAGGCTGTTGATCAACAGGCCGGCGCCGACTAGGAGCGTCAGCGCCAGGGCAACCTCGCTTGCCACGAGAATCCCCAAAAGGTGGTCTTGCCGCCGGCTGGTGCCAGCCGCCGTGCCTCCCTCTTTGAGGCACAGGCTCAGACTCGGCGTGGAAGCCCGAACCGCCGGGACGACACCGAAAAGGACGCCGGCGAGGAGCGAGGCGACCAGTGTAAACGCCAGCACCCAAGAGTTAATGCCGATCTCATTCGCCCTGGGGATTTCACTTGCGGCGAGTTTCACCAAGAGTCCGACACTGTACCAAGCCAGAAAAACCCCTGTGAGCCCACCGGCAAGAGCGAGCATGCCGGATTCGATAAGCAGTTGGCGAATCACACGCCAGCGGCTGGCTCCCATCGCCGACCGAATGGCCATCTCGGCGGTGCGGGTCATCGAGCACGCGAGTTGCAGGACGGCAACGTTAGCGCAGGCAATGAGGAGAACAAACGCAACCGCTCCCAGAAGGATCAGCAATGTGCCCCGCGCATCCTTAGCAATATCCTGGTCCAGCCTGCCGACAATGGCGTGGGACTTGCCATTGCTTGATTCGAGTGCCAGGACGTCTAGATCCGCACGAGCACTCGCCAGGGTCACGCTGGGTTTCAGTCGCGCCAGGGTGCTCAAATACCACTTTGTTGCTTCGTTTGCCGGTGCGGGTTGTTCGATCGACACGGGTACCCAAGCTTCGGCATCACCAACAGGTATGAAGTGGAAACCCTGTGCCAATACGCCAATTACCGTGAACGGTCGGTCGTTCAACATCACCTGGTGCCCGATTACCTTGTCGTCGCCTCCGAACCGTCGCTGCCACAGGCCGTAGCTAAGCACTACAACCCCATCCTGGCGGGGTTGGACCTCGCTCGCTGTGAAGAAGCGGCCGCGAAAAGGGTTCGCCCCGAGCACAGGGAAGAAATCCTCGGAGACCGCCGCCCCTTGGATCTTTTCCGCCTCACCATTCCCCGTGATCACAAACTCATAGGGCAGGAAGGCTGCAACCCTTTCCAGCGTCCGGTTGTGGTCATGCCAAGCGCGGAAATTGGAAAGCGTTGCCCGAAGGATTGGCTCCTGTCGGAACTCACTGCTGGATATGGAGACTAGAAACAGTCGCTCGGCGTGAGGAAAGGGGAGAGGCCGCAGCAATGCCGCATAAACGACGCTGAATATGGCAGTGTTGGCCCCAATGCCGAGCGCCAAGGTTACGAGCACGACGGCCGTAAAGGCTGGCCTTTTGGCGTTCATCCGCAAACCGAAACGCACGTCTTGGAGCAGTTCTCTCATTGTGTACCTCGCATCTTTTACACTGACTCATTCCAAACTTCAGGTCGGTGACTACCTCACAACTGCCCGAATGCGTCACCCCTGGGTCTCTGCGGCTTTCGATCACCTATTCGCCAAGCCATTCCGTGGGTCGATCGCAACACTACTCTCCGGAGTCGTGAAATTTGGAAGCAAGGGACGTGCCATTTGTCAAGAGAAGTTATTCCCAAATAATGGAGTAAGTTAAGTGGGCTGACCCAGTCATTCTGTTGAGGTTTGGTGTCCGGTTATGGAATTAGGCTGTGCGAAATCGAACAGTGCAGAAAAAATCTAGTGATCGGCCCTGGCAGCGCTTTTGCCCTTTTGAGCCTTCCCTAGGAATTTCAGTGGTTTAACTCGACACCGCCACCACCGGGCATTGCGCGTGCAGCGGGGGCCTCTGAGGAGACTTTATCGCCCGCCGCTGGAGGGCGAAGTCCGCTGGTATGTTAGCCATTGGAAAAACCAACTTGAAACCCCCTTCAATTGTCTCAGGAGAAATCGAGCACCCCGGAGGAGGTAACGCGATAAGGCGAATAAGGGAACCATCGTCATAACAAGGCTGCCGAGGGGCCTCACCAGTTCCATGGACAGGCCGGTGGCACGGATTTGTGCGACGATTGCGCACACCAGCCGCGGGACGGACCTGGCTACCCGAGGCAAATACCAGCGCGAAAGGCCGAATGCCATCGCAAGCGCTGAAACCAGGAACAGCGTGTAGTACAGGAAATAGATCGATCTCGCCCACCCCGGTTCAACCGATAAGATGGGGGGAGCCGGATCCTTTCGCCTCCAAACCCTCCCAATGAGCCAGTTTGTCAACTCGCGATTCGCGTTCATCAAATTCGGGATCCCAAGCAAGTCGCTGATGAGCCAGTAGCCGTCCATCCGCACAAACGGCCATAGCGAGACCCATACGACCACGTCGTACAGGCCAGCCAATACTATGAATACCGGCCGGTGAGTGATGTCGTAGGCAAGTAGCAAAACTGTTGCCGCAAGCAAATTCATGTAGATTCCGCCGGCGTCCACAAGGATGCGTTGGAATCGTGGCAGCCTCCATGCGGCGGTCACATCGGTGTAAAATGCCGGGAAGATTAAATAAATACCGAAACCAATGGGACCATGGCGGACTCGGCAAAAGTTGCAAGCTGAGGCGTGGCCCAACTCATGCAAGACAAGGCCCAAGTAATTACCGACCAGCAATATCGCGTAATCGTAGCCTCGAAGCGATGCCGCAAGGCCAAGAAGTCCCTTTATCAGATACAACCACAATAACAACTGGGTCAGGAGCATCGTCGGCAGAATCCACCTTACACATCGGGGGTCGAATAGTGGTGCAAGCCTTGAGGTAAGAGGTCGGAGCATCTTTTCGGGGAGGACAGGAAACTTCAGAATGAAATACGATGGTGCGTAGGAACGTTTGTTCTGAATCTTCGACTGCTCTCCTTCCGGATTTTCGTGCCCTTCCAGAACGGCCAGATCCATAAGTCTACTCAAAGCTTGATGAAGTTTCCCCTCTGTGCATGCGTCGCCGCCCCCGGCACGAAGATGGGCTTCAATGTCTGAAATCCCACTTGGCTCTTCCTTCAGGAAGATGACCAACTCCTTGGAAAGACCGCCGACCTGCAAGTATCTTTCCCTGACGGCAATCAAAAGGGGGCTTCCAGGCAGGGAGGTGTCGAAGTCAAGGACTTCAACCCCCTGTGCGACAGCATAGAGCATGTGGCCTTCTCCCATTTGTGTCCCCGATGGCAGCTACACACCACTGGAACCAGGACGCATCGGGGCAGTCTGTCGGAAACGAGCATAGCAAGAGCAAGAGTCATTAGCTTACCCTAACTCCGGCAAGCCGTTCATTGAGCAGGAACGGCGAGTCATCTCCGACAGACTCCCAGGCCTCCTAGCTTACTGGCAGTAGCACTCGGCACCCAAGCACTGCAACTGCCCGTGTTGGCACCTCATTCGGATTTCAGCAACAATTAGTGCCGCAAATGTCGCCAACACACAGGTTGTTGGTGCAGGTAGTACCGCACGTGTGACCACACCCCCAGTTGGCGAGCGGGCCCATGACGAGTGGGTCAAGTGCCATATCGAGGCGCTCGTCCAACTCTATGATTTCGACCCCGTCCACAGGTTGATGAAGCAGGTCTTTCTCCACGGCAAGATCACCTCCTTTCAATGGATTTTTACCTATAACGCAAGAGCCACTCCTCGCTGATCGAAATTTCCTCCGCTTTGGGAGTTGGCCGGGAACGGCGCCCCGGGCTTGTTCGATTCAGACCTCGCAGTGAAATGCTGCACGTTACCACCGCCTGTGACCCGTCTCTCCCGCCAGTACTCAAGCAGTAGGCTCCGAATGTGCATCTTCGGCGCAGGGCACTCCGGCTGGAGGTCCCTGACCCTCGCGGCTGGACAAACGATTCCCCCTTTGCATATTGGCAAGTAGAAACATCTCTTGCATTTCTGATCATGGTTGTAATACGGAACAATCCACTTAAGGTTCTTGTCGGCATTGATCTCTGCGGTGCCATCCTCTAGCAGACGTCCAATAATATTGATGTCCTCTGGAAACACCCCATGATTCGTGCATTTCATGATCCTGCCGTTTGCACCGACGATTAGGCCGCCTGCCGTTGTGGCCGTGCAATTAACAACTCTTCTGAGGCCGAACATCGCGGATTCAATCGGCAAGCCAGCATTGCGCGCCTGCTCTCTTAGCGCCGCTTGGCTTTCGAGGGCTTCGGTCGTGAACACATCCAGTCCCTCGTCGTTCCTGCTGCCCCACCTTCCAACGGCATTGAAAGCGATTCGGAATCGTGGGTCGCCACCCAGTCGGTCCCTTACGAACTCGAAATAGGGACGAAGACGACATATATTTTGCCTATCGAAGTTGACCCGAAGCCGCACGTCAAATGCCTCTGAGAATTGCCTCATTCCGGCTAAGTTGTCCATAATCGTATGGAATGTAGGCCTCCCATCTTTTAGTGGGCGCTTGACGTTGTGCTCGTCAGGCAGCCCATCCACCGTGATCTGGTAGGCCAGGATGCCCCACTGGAGCATTGCGCGCACGCGGTCTCGCGTCAGCAGGTACCCGTTGGTCGTAATACCGGAACCATAGTGGACGTCGTTGTCCCGGGCCACCTCCTGAAAGAATGGCGCAAGATCCTCTATTGCCTCATATCCGAGAAGAGGTTCGCCACCGAACCACTCGATCGAGAGCAGGTTCAGTTTGGGAATCCTCGCCTGCAGGAATCTCCGTACCGCTGTTCTAACGCTGGACTGCATAGTGCCGCGCTTGAACGGCTGAGAACAGTACACGCAGCGGAAATTGCAATCCTCGCTTGCAAGCAGCACGAGAAACAGGACATCGTTCCTGTACCATTGTGCCGAGTAGGCTACGTCAAACCTCATGAGTTCGTTGAGCCCCGCTTCCACTATGTACCCAGCCTTGAGAAGGTATTCTCCCAGGTCATCCAGTATGCGCTCGACGCCCTTTTGGGAGAGGTACGCCAGGACCGTTCCCGAGCATGTAGCTGGAACGACGCAACAGTGTCCCGAAAATGTGTTGTAGAGGATCACGGAACCATCGGGGGCTGTGGTGTGGACATTGAATCGAGACGGCTTGTAGGTTTTGGGAGAACTCATTTGCTGGATGGTGCTCGCTTGGGCGCCCCTCAAATCGTTTTGCGGTAATATCGCTCGTCTCATAGGTCTCCTGGCTCTCCTGGCCACATGCACAACATCGATCCACACCTTATCCAAATGAAGTCACCGATGTCTACTGATCTGAAGGCGAGGGGAGGGGCCCGGTCTGGCCAGCTAGACTGGGCCAGCAAAGGACGCTGGACCGGCCAGCTGGACTGTGAAATTGACGCGGACATTTTGTCATCTTGACAAGCCCTCTGTCTTGGTGTATCCGTTTAGATACTAAAAGGTTGGCTGTTGAAGCCTCCGATACCGGGGTTGACGGGTAATGAATGCTGCCGCTCCCAGCCGCGCACAATGAGACCGGCCATCCGGGAGGGGACAGTGCCCAACAAGAGCAATCGTAAGTCATCTCCCACCGCGGTGTGCTTTCTCGAACAGAATCCGATATCCCTAAACTATCTAACCCACCTTATCCGGGGGCATGAGTTTAAGGTCGTGGGCGAACAGGAAGCCTACGGGCAACAGGGTTCATTACCAGCGGAAGTAGAGGTTCTCGTTATTGATGAAAAGGTGCTCACCCCAGGAAGCCGGCTATCTGTGCGGTCCCTGAGGACTCGTTTCCCTGAGGCAAAGTTGTTGATATTGGCCACTGTTCCACCAAGGGGCGAACAGTGCAAGCTTCTGTGCGGTTTCGACGGTTTTGTGCTGTACTCCGAAGCAAAGGCCAAACTCGTCCCAGCGCTCCGTGCTTTATACGATGACCACGTATGGTTCCCTCCAGAGGTCCTTGAATATCTCGCTCGACTTGCCCTAAAGGCCGACGAAAAGAAGCTACCGCTTACTTTGCGGGAGACAGAGGTGATTCGCCTGATTGAGGAAGGACTCTGCAACAAAGAGATTGGAACGAGATTAAGTATTGCGGAGAAAACGGTGAAGTTTCATGCGTCCAATGTTTTTGCCAAGCTGGGAGTACACGACCGTAACTCCGCCATAGAGATCGCCCACTCACTGCGAGCCTCGAAGGCTGTGTAACGCCGCCGTATGTAGCCGGCGCAGCGCTGCATTTTGCCGCAGGGCAGCCCCACCAAACTGCGGGGAGGTATGATGAATCCATGCTAGAACCGGGGGAGCAACGGAAGCAAATCTTTTTCTTTTCCCGCGGCAAAGGGCGCGGGCATGCGATTCCTGACGCAGCCATTGCAAACGAACTCGTCAAGGTGGAACCCGCATTGGACATCACCTTTGCGTCATACAGTGTGGGAGCCGCTACCCTTAAAGACCTTGGGCAAGAGGTGATTGATCTTGAGTTGCCGGAAGATAACCCTCTCTGGGAAACTGTGCGTCGCATTGCGCAAGTACTTCAAGAGCGACGGCCTACCTTGGTAGTGTCCCATGAAGAATTCTGCGTACCGCCCCTATCCAAGGCGTTCAGCTTGCCCGCTGTCTTCTTAACGGACTGGTTCGCGGGTCCCGACTCGATACATATGCAGGCTCTAAAATATGCCGACCGAGTTATATTCTTGGATGACCCTGGCATTTATGATGAGCCGCCGTACCTCGCTGGGAAAATCTTGTATGCCGGATATGTTCTTCGCCCGTTAGATTCTGAGGGAACTGACAAGGCACAGTCTCGAAGCGCGCTTGGACTTCCCCCAGACTCGACCGTCATCCTGGTCTCTCCCGGCGGGGCTGCAATGCATTCGGAAGAGCGCGCCCCGATATTCGATCTCGTCGTAGGGGCCTATGATTCGCTGGATGCCGGGGACAAGCGGCTCTTGTGGGTTGCCGGAGATCCTGATTATAGTGCGCTCGTTGAAAAGTCTCGCGACCGTCACGACCTCATGATATTAAAGCCCCATTACAACTTTACGCCTACAATTATGGCCGCCGACATAGTAATCACCAAAGGAAATCGCCTTCCTCTCTTCGAATGTGAAGCCCTGGGAATTCCGTCAATATCGATCTCGTATGGCCACAACCCTGTCGACGATTACAGAGTCAGTCGTATTCGAACGAATATAGCGCTCCGTGCGCGCGGCCTGGACAAATTGTCATTGCGAGACTACATGCTTAAGGCACTCGGTAGAGCTAGCGAAATCCAAAGAATGGCCCGACCCGATATTCAAAGTCATCGCTTAGCAGTTGCCAAAACACTGCAATCTCACTTGTAGGATTCTCCCCACTCGGCATGTGATTGGGTCTCAGAACTTCGAAAAGGTTGACGCCGCGCAGGCACGCTTCCCGAAAGCTCACGAAGCCCCCCCGCGATTGCGGGGTGCCCGGCTCGTTCTTTCCTGTTTCTTATCCCCAAGCCATCCCCGAATCGAACACCACAAAGGCCCGCGCCCATTCTGTACACCAGTACGCTCGTTACCGCCGCCCAATCATTCGCACCATTGCCAAATCCTCATAAGGCGTTGCCCGCCACCCTAAGACAGCTAACTTACCTTATTATTATATGCGGGTGAGCCAACTTGTTTATTTGAAATAAGCGGCTTTCTCCGACTGTGTCTAGCTTGAGTTCTCCTCGTCCCATTGTCCTTTTCCGGCACCGATTTCTCGCGGGCACGGCGAGATGGGAAAGCCGCCTGCGCGCTGGCGGCACGGCGGGCTTCTGCTTTGTCCGTCCACTGACGGACACCCTCCGCGTTTGTGGTTCCCCCAAGAAACAAATCGAAGAGCGAAGTTTCTTGGCTCCCCCGCAAAAAGGCAGCCCTTGGCACTTGCGAGCAGGCCCCACTCGCCCTTTTCGTGCCCCGCGAGAAACGGGCGCAGAAAAGGAGAAAAAACAAATGATCGAGCAAATCA
>Ga0209039_10001171_pt1 | contig 24939 bp, 23 predicted proteins | sample BogFormECP12_OM1_FD_188238 | JGI IMG/M metagenome (GOLD analysis project Ga0209039, IMG submission 188238) | Bog forest soil microbial communities from Calvert Island, British Columbia, Canada - ECP12_OM1 (SPAdes) (version 2) | ecosystem: Environmental > Aquatic > Freshwater > Wetlands > Bog ... | reverse complement strand
CATGTGGGGACAGCCGCCCTCGGCTGTCCGGGCGAGCGCAGCTCGCCGGGGTTCTCTGCTGGCACGATTCCAAAGTGGAACTCCTGCTCACCAACTACAGCGAAAAATATGCACTGGGCCAGCAACCCGCTTTAGCATAAAAGGCAGCGGAGCTTCGCTCCGCCGGACAGCCGGGGGCGGCTGTCCCCACATTCTTACTTCATAGGCAGTGTCATGCCCCAGGCTTTCTACCGCAGACAGCTTCCGCACCTCCAGTGCGATTACCGCCAGCACTTCGTGACCTTCTGCACCGATCACAGATGGATCCTTCCAGAGCCTGTGCGTTCCCGCGTATTGGAATGCTGTCTCCATGACAACGGAGAGAGATTCGATCTGCGCGTCGCGGTCGTGATGCCGGATCATGTGCATATGATCTTCACGCCTTTGGTAAACACTCAGGCGATGGAAATCTATTCCTTGGCCGAGATCATGGACGCGGTGAAAGGCACGTCGGCCCACAAGATCAATAGGATTCTCGGCCGCAAGGGACGAGTGTGGCAGGCCGAGTCATTCGATCATGTGCTGCGGTCTTCGGAGAGTCTGGATGCGAAGATCCAGTACCTGTTGGAGAACCCGGTCCGGCGGGGTCTGGCGAGGACTTGGACCGACTATCCATGGTTGTGGAAGAAGCCGTTTGTGAACCCTTTCTCGCTGGCTGCGAACACGTGAGCATCTGCCGAGCAGCCGCGGAGCTTCGCTCCGCCGGACAGCCGAGGGCGGCTGTCCCCACATAATCAAAGGCTGTTCCTTACATAAATCAAAGCTGTCGGCTGCCACTAATTCTGCTAACCTCATCCCGCACATGCGCGCGGCGGCCATCCTCGGGCTGGGATGTTCTCAAAAAGACCTGAAGCCCTTTCAGGCGGGCAAGACGCAGGGCGCCAGGAGCACCGAATGGCGGATGGGCATGCCGGCCTTGCACGACCAAGCCGACGTGATCCTCGTATTCGGCGGCGACGGGACAATTCACCGCCATCTCGGGCGACTGGTTAGGATTGGCTTGCCGGTGCTGGTGGTGCCGGCGGGCAGTGGAAATGACTTTGCCCGGGCGCTTGGACTGCGCCGGGTGCGCGATGCGCTGGCCGCCTGGCAGAAGTTCAGCGGCGGCACAGGCAATGTGCGCGAGATTGATTTGGGAGTCATCTCGGCCGTCGAAAACGCGGGCGAGTCGCCCGCTCCACACGGTCCCCGGTACTTTGGCTGTGTCGCGGGAGTTGGCCTCGACGGCGAAGTTTCGCGGCGCGCGAACCGCCTGCCGCGCTGGCTGCGCGGGCACGGTGGATATGTCGCGACCCTGCTTCCGACGATATTTCGTTTTGCGCCGCTGCCCATGAAGATTCTTACCGCCTCCGAAGACCCGGACGAAGGCAAAGCTCCGAACCAGGCCTGGACCGCGCGCAGCGATCAGCCGACCCTGCTGGCGGCATTCGCGAATGCTCCGGTATACGGCGGCGGGATGAAGATCGCTCCGCAGGCAAGAATGGATGACGGCCTGCTCGATGTCTGCATCGTCGGCGGGGTGGATCCTTTCAAACTCTTCTGCATGTTTCCCACCGTCTATGCCGGACGCCATTTGACAATTAAGGAAGTCGAGTATTTTCAAACCGGCCGCGTGCGGGTCGAAACCGAGCGCCCGCTCGACGTTTACGCCGATGGGGAATACGTCTGCCAAACGCCGGTCGATATAGCGGTGCAACGCGCGGCTCTGAGAGTAGTGACGCCCTAGTGACCGTCGAGCTTCGCTCGACCGGACGGGCGAGGGCGCCCGTCCCCACAAGATCCCACTAGTTCGCTGCCGCGCCGCCGGCCCGCAATCCCACTTGCAGCTTCACTTGGTGCTAAACTTTCCCCATGCCTGACGGACGCTCGCGCACACTGCTCTGGGTTTTGATTGGGGGAGGAGCTTTCTTCCTCTTCGTGCTGGCCGTGTTTTCGATCGTGTACCTTACGCTGCACGCGGGAGGCGGCGAGAGCGGCGGGATCACAAGCTTCGGCGACCGTATCGGCGTGGTGGACCTCGACGGCGTGATCCTCTCGCCGCAGCCGGTGGTGGGCCAGCTGAAGAAATTCGGCGACGACTCTTCGATCAAGGCCATCATTCTGCACGTGAATTCACCGGGCGGGGGCGTGGCCGCGTCAGAGGAGATTTATCGCGAAGTCAAGCGCGTCCGCACCGAGAAGAAGAAGAAAATCGTGGTTTCGATCGAGAGCGTGGGAGCCAGCGGCGCCTATTACGTGGCCTCGGCTTCCGACAAAATTTATGCCGACCAGGGCAGCATCGTGGGCTCTATCGGCGTGATCGCGCAGTGGGTGAACTACGGCGACCTGCTGAAGTGGGCCAAGATGAAAGATATCGTGATCAAGACGGGGGAATTCAAAGACACCGGCAACCCTGCCCGCGATCTCACCCCGGCCGAGCAGGCCTACATGCAATCGCTGATTGACAACATGTTCGGCCAGTTCATAAAAGCAGTGGCCGACGGGCGGGGCTTGAAGTATGACGATGTGAAGTCGTTCGCCAACGGCAAGGTCTGGACGGGCGAACAGGCCATGTCCATGAAACTGGTTGACAGCATGGGCGACTTCGAAACGGTGGTGGCGGACACGGCGAAGTCCGTAGGGATCAAGGGCGAGCCGACGCTGGTGCGTCCGGAGAAAGAACGCAAAACCCTGCTCGACCTTTTGCTCGGCGATGTTTCGCAATACCTGCCCACCCGGGAGAAAATGCTGGAGCAGCAAGTGGGGTTCTACTACCTCTGGAAGTGAAATGCTTTGTGGATTGTTGTGCCTCTGGCTTTCAGCGCAATCGCCTACGGACTGGATCGTAAACGCGTGCGCCAGGCCGCCCCGGGATAGCTTGCCGCGGGGTCCCAAGAACGTAACTTGCATTAAACCCCTGAAATTTGAGAAGGTTATGGAAGGTGGTACGGCAGGATTCCGGTTGCCGCGCGCATCTGGGCACACGGACCTTCGCGGGGATTCTGGAGGTTGAGTTCCAAGCCTGAGCAAGAGAGGGGCGTTATGACCAAAGCCGATCTGATTGACGAAGTCTCGCGTTTAGCAGAACTTACGCGGAAAGATAGTGAAGTGATCGTGGAGACGATTTTCGACAGCGTGGTGCGCTCGCTGCGCGCCGGCGACAAAATCGAAATCCGCGGCTTTGGCAGTTTCCGCACCCGCCAGCGCAAACCGCGCGTCGGCCGCAACCCCAAGACCGGCGAGCGGGTGGAAGTGCCGGCCAAGAAAATTCCCTTCTTCAAGCCCAGCAAGGAGCTGAAAGACCTGGTCAACGAAAGCACTCCCGTCGCTGCGCCAAGTCCAGCACCGCCAACAAGTTCAGCGCCTCCGGCGGTGTAGACCCTAAATTCAGGTCAATCTTGCTTACCCGCGGCCGCATGGGTTCCTAAGGAAACTCTGTTCAAATTCTCCAAAGCGAAAGCAGGTTTCTCGCTTCGCTCGAAATGACAGATTTGAGCTTAATCAGAGATTGCCCAGATACAAATCCGCGACCTTCAGGGCCAGTTCCTCCGGATTAACGTCGGTGCGGTTGGCCAGCACGATCACGGTCAGCTTGTCATCAGGAAAGCGCTGGATCGTAGTGCGGAAGCCAATCGTCCCGCCATCGTGTGACATGCGCTTGCGGCCCTGATACGGATCAAGAAACCAGCCAAAACCGTAGCTGATGGCTCGTCCGTCTTCAAACTTCGCCGGGCCATCCGTGGGCTGCACGGGAGTCAGGGCCGGCTGCATTTCGGCTTCGCTGAGCAACGTGTGCTCGCGCAGGGCGCGGTCCCACTTGGCCAGGTCGTCGAGCGAAGTGTAGATGCCTCCGTCGCCGAGGACAGCCGAAGTGGGGCTCTGATCGGTTTCATGGAAGCCGTCTTTTTCCTTCGTGTGTCCAAAGGCACGGTGCGGTACTTCGTTCTTGCCCTTCTCGTAGGCCAGCGTCTGGTTCATCTTCAGCGGAACGAAGATTCTCTCGTGCAGAAACTGGCCGAAGCTCTTGCCCGAAACTTTTTCCACGATCATGGCCAGCACGGCATAGCCGGAGTTGCTGTATTCCCATTTCGTTCCGGGGGCGAATTTGCCAGCGGTCTGCTGCTCGAGCAGCTTCAGCACGCCGGCATCGAGAATCTGGGGGACTTTTTCGGGAGGCGTGTCGGGATACTGCTTCATCAAGATCTCTCCGTAATCGGGCAGGCCGGAGGTGTGGTTGAGCAGGTTGCGAACTGTAATCGGTTTGCCGTATGCCGGGAATTCGGGGAAGAAGTCGGTCAGGTGGTCGTCGTAGTGCAACTTGCGGTCGCGAGCAAGTAGCATGATACAAGTGGCCGTGAATTGCTTGGTGAACGAGGCCAGCCGGAAATTCGTTTTCGCGTCAATGGGCTGGAGAGTGCGCAGATCGGTCACGCCATATCCGCGGCGAAAGACGGGCCGTCCGTTATGGACGACAAGTACCGCGGCGCCGGGCGCGTTGCTGGATTTCAGCGAGGCGAAAATGGCGTCAATCTGGGTGGAGGAGACTTGGGGGGACGCGGAGACGGCGGAGAAGGCGAGAGTGAGGAGTAGGGCTTTTGCAAGTCTAGTTTTCAAGGCGATCCCCCGAACGACATGACGCCGTGATCTTCGATACGATAGCAGATGTGGAGAGAGCCGCGCGTGCGGCCTTACAGTTGGATTGAGAGCGCTGTGGCGGCGTGCATCTACAACCCTTGCTCCCGGATTCCTGCCACTCCCATCATCCGCCCGGTTTTGCCCTTTTCGGCGCGATAGGAAAACAGCAAATCTGTACGGCAGTTGGTGCACAGCGGCGACGCTTCGATGTTCTTCTTCGGCACGCCTGCGGCCAGCAACTGGTGGCGGTTCGCCTCCACCAGGTCGAGGAAAATTTTCTTCGGGAGGATGCCGTGTCCGGGGGCGCGGGCCGTCAGAAACAGCAGCGGATATTTTTCCCGCACCGGGTCGGACTCTTTGATTTCACGAAACAGACTGGCCGCGTAGGCAAACTGCGATTCGAACTTGGTGCGCACTTCTTCGCCGACTTCATAGCAGCAGCCTTGAATTCCGGGACCAATCGCGGCTTTCAGATCGCGGGGGCGGCTGCCGAAGCGGCGAAACATTTCACCCACCCCTTTCTCGCCGATGCGCTTCACCGTGCCGCGCCATCCGGCGTGAAACACGCCTACGGCACGGCGTTTGGTGTCTACCAGGATCACCGGCAGGCAGTCGGCGGTCTGAATCGCGAGCAGCAGGCCGGGAGTTGCGGTGAGCAGGCCATCGCCGACGAGAGGCTGCTGGGGAATCGAATCTACGCAGTGAATGATGTCGGAATGAATCTGGCGCAGGGTGATCAGGGGCCAGACGGCATTGCTGCCGCTGTCGAGCTGCGCTCGACCGGGCGGACTAATGCGTCCGTCCCTACATGCCGCTCCGATCTCGCGCAGAAATGCAGCCCGGTTGCGCTCGACGGCGGCGCGGGAATCGTCTTTGGTGAAGCCTAGATTGAGATCGCCTCTGCCGTAGACGCGGGAGAATCCGCCGGTGCGCGTGGAAAAACCATGCACCAGCCAGCCGAGCGCGGCCACATGCCTGGCGCGAAGGATGTTCAGTTGGCTGATCTTCTTGCGGGGAGCCCGAGTCGCCACGCTTCAATGTTACAGGAACGCGCCGTCGAGCTTCGCTCGACCGGACAGCCGAGGGCGGCTGTCCCCACATCAGTCTCTTAATCAGGCTGCCGGGTTTGCCCGTCCCCTCTCCGCTCCGCTATAGTTTTAGTCATGTTTGAGAACTTCACCGCCACTGACCGCTGGACCAAGAAGCAGGTCCATTGTGTCTATCAAGCCATGATCGTGGCAATCGCCACTCGGCATGCGGATGCCGTGGATTTCAGGTTTCTGGTGGACGGACGCAGAGTCTGGGTGGCGCTGCCGCATCCCGCCTGGGTGGAGTACAAGAAGCGCACCGGCAAGGCCATCACCGATTCGTTGGCGGTGGAAATTGCCGGACACTACCTGAAGACAGCGCTGGAGTCGGGCGAAGGCACCGGGCGCGAAATGCATTCCCTGACGGTTGAAGAAACGCTCGCCCATTTGGAAGCGACCGTTGCCGAGATGCAGGCTCAGCCGGCGTAGAAGTGTGGCGCGGGCACTCCTGCCCGCGAAGCCTTTCGATACCCTCTGGGGCTGAAGCCCCTCGCATAAGGGAACCTTTATCGGCGCGGCTGAAGCCGCGCCCTTTCAAAGCACGGATCAGACGCCCAGTGAACCTTGATTCGCGGCAGCCTGTTAGATCACCACCGCTTCTCTGTATTCCCCAAACACCCGCCGCATGGCGTCGGAAATCTCTCCTACGGTGGCGGAGGCCTCGACTGCAGCCAGAATTCGCGGCATGACGTTCGCATCCGACCGGGCGGCGTCTTCCACGGCCTGTAGCGCTGCCTTCCACGGGCCAAGGTCTCGTTTCGCCCGCAGCGCCCGCAGGCGCTCGATCTGCTTCGGCTCGAGCGCGGGATCGATCCGCTGAATCGGGATCGGCTTCTCTTCGTCCACCTCGAAGCGATTCACGCCGACGACGATAGCTTCCTGATGATCCACTTGCCGCTGATACTCATAGGCTGCGTTTTGGATTTCCTGCTGCACGAAGCCGCGCTCAACGGCCTTGAGCATGCCGCCGAGAACTTCAATCTTCCCGAGATACTCAGCCGCCCGCTTCTCGATCTCGTTGGTCAGAGTCTCGAGGTAGTACGATCCGGCCAGCGGGTCAATGGTCTGGGGAGCGCCTGACTCGTAGGCAATGATCTGCTGCGTGCGCAGCGCGATCCGCGCGGCCTGCTCGGTGGGCAAGGCCAGGGCCTCGTCATAGGAGTTCGTGTGCAGCGACTGGGTTCCGCCGAGAACCGCCGCCAGCGCCTGAATTGCTGTCCGCACAATGTTGTTCTCTGGTTGCTGCGCGGTCAGCGTGGAGCCTGCCGTCTGGGTGTGGAAACGCAGCATCCAGGACCGTGGATTTTTCGCCTTGAAGTGCTCACGCATGATGCGGGCCCACATCCGCCGCGCGGCGCGGAACTTTGCCACTTCTTCCAAGAAATTGCTGTGCGCGTTGAAGAAGAACGACAGGCGCGGCGCAAATTGATCCACGTCCAGCCCGGCTTTGATTGCGGCTTCGACGTAGGCCATGCCATTGCCCAGCGTGAAAGCCACTTCCTGCACCGCGGTCGAACCCGCTTCGCGCATGTGATAGCCGGAGATCGAGATCGTGTTCCAGTCGGGCACGTTCTCGTGAGTCCAGGCAAACATGTCGGTGATGACGCGCATGGCCTGCTGCGGCGGATAAATATAGGTTCCGCGCGCGATGTACTCCTTGAGCACATCGTTCTGTACCGTACCGGAAAGCTTCCGGACATCTCCGCCCTGCCGCCGCGCCACGGCCACATAGAGCGCGAGCAGGATGGACGCCGTCGCATTGATGGTCATCGAGGTGGAAATCTTCGTCAGTTCGATGCCGTCGAACAGCCGCTCCATGTCTTCGATCGAGTCGATGGCGACGCCGACTTTGCCCACTTCCCCCGCGGCCAGCGGATGATCGGAGTCCAGCCCGATCTGCGTGGGCAGATCAAAGGCGACCGACAGCCCGGTCGTTCCATTCGCCAGCAGATATTTGTAACGTTTGTTGGATTCTTCGGCGTCGCCCATGCCCGCGTACTGGCGCATGGTCCAGAGACGCCCGCGATACATGGTGGCCTGCACGCCGCGGGTGAAGGGATATTCCCCGGGATAGCCGACCTCGCTCTCGTAGCCAGCGCCTTTGAGGTCGGTGGGCGTGTACAACGGATTCACCGGAATGTGCGAGGAAGTCTCAATCTCTGCGGGCGTCGCTGCGCCAGTCTTTATCTTTATCTTTAGCTTTTCTGTCATCGGGTTCCCTTAGAACTGCCAGCTGACAGGCACGCAAGGCCAGAGACGAAGAGCGTCATGGGCGAGGGCTCTTCCGCCTTGTTCTCCAAAACGAGCTCAGTCCGAACCAGGCAAATGCCAGGGTAAAGCAAGTTGCAATGGCAACCCGCCCGGCGGTCGTGTGGCCGGCTTCATACTTCGTGTATTCGCGGACGAGCGCCACGGCGCCAAAAGCCGCAATCACCAGGAACATTGTGCCTGTCACCTCGAGCCACAGCTGGTGCAGCGCGCGGCTGAACGAGCGGACTGTGGTGCGCACTCCGCTCATGATGGCGTTGAGCGTGCGGCTGCGCCGGGCCTGTTGCCCGGCAACCCGCGCTACCACCCCCAGTTTCTGCCAAGTCGAAACTTTGCTCACGGCCTCGATTTTAACAGCCTCCAGAGCTACAATGACGCCACGGCTGTAAGCGGCGAACCGTTTTGCCGACGACGGCATCCAAATTAGTTGGGCGACAAGAAGAATCGGGGGACCCAGTGGATCCGCAACTGAAGCAGCTCATGAAAGAGCTCGGCGACGCCATTAACGAATCTCTTTCCGACTCGGAGCAGATTTCCGAGGTGGTTGCCCGCATCAAGGAAGGCGGATACGACATATTCCTGGTCCTCGAAGCCACGATCGGCGTCAGCAAACAGGGAGAAAAGCCAACGGACAAGACTTCGCTGGTTACCACGTTGTCCACGAATCCCGAATTCAAGGTGAGCGACCAGGATCTCAAGTTCCTGAAGTCGCTGCGCATCAAGATCGACGAAGAAAAACAGGACAAGAACAAGGGCAACGACAAGTAACCCGGCAGCCGGCGACTCTCGCCCTGCTCTGAATGAAACGCACTTGCTGGCCCGCCTGACCCGGCAAAATTCCCACTGCGATCTTGCGAACGGCCAGGAGCCTTCGGCGACTGTGCTACCATCTATTGTTTTCTTTTCGCAGCTGCCGTGCGGAAAGAGAGATTCCGTGAAGCATCACCGGCAAGGAACGGAATCTGAGGGGCAGTGATGAAAGACACTCTTGGGGTTCTTTTGGCAGGCGGCGTCGGGGAGCGCCTCTACCCACTCACTCGCGACCGCGCAAAGCCGGCAGTTACTTTCGGCGGCATTTATCGCATCATTGACATCACGCTCTCCAATTGCCTGAACTCGGACCTGCGCCGGGTCTACATCCTCACGCAATACAAGGCGCTCTCTCTCAACCGGCACATCCGCGAAGGCTGGAACATCCTGGGGCGCGAGGTGGGCGAGTTCATCGAAGTGCTGCCGCCGATGAAGCGGGTGAGCGACCAGTGGTATCAGGGGACGGCCGATGCCGTATATCAGAACATCTATTCCATCGGCTCGGAGCAGCCCAAGTACGTCCTCATTCTCGGCGGCGACCATATCTACAAGATGGATTACGGCAAGATGATGAAGCAGCACCAGGACTCGGGTGCCGACATCACGCTGGCCACCATTCAGATCGATCCCGACCAGACTCGTCACTTCGGCGTAGTGGATGTTGACAAGGACGGACGCGTCAGCGGCTTTGAGGAAAAGCCCAAGGTCACCCAATTGCGCTCACCACTGAACCCCGAAAAGGTAGCGGGCTCGATGATGGTTTATTTATTCAACGCCGATGTGCTGATACCGGTTTTGCTGAAGGATGCTGAGAATCCTCAGTCGAGCCATGATTTCGGCAAGGATATTCTGCCCAAGATGGTCGATGACTATCGGGTTTTCGCCTACGACTTCGTCGACGAGAACAAGAAGGAAGCTATGTACTGGCGCGACGTGGGCACGCTCGAGGCCTACTACGAAGCCAATATGGATATCGTCTCGGTGTCGCCGATCTTCAATCTGTACGACGAAGAGTGGCCGATCCGGACGCACCAGCGGCAGTATCCGCCGGCGAAGTTCGTCTTCGCGGAGGCCGGCCGTACGGGAAGTGCGGTCGATTCCATCGTTTCTAACGGCTGCATCGTCTCCGGAGGAATGGTGAAGAACTCGGTCCTGTCGCCCGACGTGCGCATCAACTCCTACTGCGAAGTGGACGAGTGCATCCTGTTCTCGCACGTCAGCGTCGGACGCCGCTGCCGCATTCGCCGCGCCATCATTGACCGCGATGTGCACCTTCCCGAAGGCACGACCATCGGCTACGATGCCGAGGCCGACCGCCAGCGTTATTTCGTCACCGAGAGCGGCATCACCGTGGTCACCCGCGATTATTCGCTGTTTGAGAACCCGGTGACGGTGGATTACTTCACTTCCGAATAGCGCTGTTTCTCATTGCCGCCACCTTGCCTTTTTTGTGCGGACAAGTCGTCGGACCGATCTGCTAAGCTTGCGAGTTACTCCAGCCTGCAGGGAGAGGCCGGCTCCGCATGAAGAAACGATTTGGGTACCTTGCTCTGGGCTGCATCCTCACGTTGGCCGCGGGCGTCCCAACCCGGGCGGCTTCTTCTCCCGGCGATAAACCCGATGTGCTGCTTTCCACCATGCAGGCGGAGTTGCAGCGGGCCCAAACCAGCCTGACCAAGCTCGATCCTGCGCCCTATTTTCTTAGCTATTCGGTATACGACGAGAGTATGGCTGTAGTTTTCGGCAGCGAAGGCAGCCTGGTGAATTCCACGCGGGCTCGCCGCCGCGCGGCCGAAGTCACCATGCGGATCGGAACCGCCGCTCTCGACAACTCTCATGGGATGAACCGAGCCTCCGCGAGCACTACCGGAACGCTCCCGCTGGAAGACGATCGCGATGCGATTGCCCACGAACTCTGGCGGCTGACTTACGAGGAGTATCGCAAGGCCTCGAAGGCCTACCTGAATGTGAAGACGAACACTCAGGTGCAAGCGCAGGAGGAAGACACGTCCCCGGATTTTTCTCAGGAAAAGCCTCCGAGCCATGCCGACTACAAAGAAGTCGCGCCCGCCCCCGACCAGCGGGCCCTGGAGAAATTGGCGCGGGAGTATTCTTCTTATTTTCGTGATTATCACTACATTTACAGCTCTGGGGCGATCATCACCGCCCAAAGGACGCAGTTCCACTTTCTCTCGACGGAAGGCAATCATGTAGTCGCGCCCAGCGCGTTTATTCGCGTTGCCATTCATGCAGAAACCCGCGCCGCCGACGGGATGGAACTCATCCGCGTCGAGACCTTTCAGGCGGAGAGCCTCGAGCACCTGCCCAAGGAGGCGGATATTGCAGCCCGGGTGAAGAAGATGGCAACGGACTTGAAGGCCCTGCGCGACGCTCCTCTGGCCGAACCCTTCGCCGGACCAGCCTTGCTTTCCGGCCGCGCCGCCGGCGTCTTCTTTCACGAAGTTCTGGGCCACCGGCTCGAAGGCCACCGGCAGCGGGGCGAGCAGGAGGGCCAGACCTTCACCAAGAAGGTGGGTCAGCCGGTCCTTCCCGATTTCCTGAGCGTGGTGGATGATCCCACCCTGCGCACGCTGAACGGTATGGATTTGGGCGGCTGGTATGAATACGACGACGAAGGCATGCCGGCCACTCGCGTGGAGGTTATCCAGAATGGCATCCTGAAGGATTTTCTGATGTCGCGCATGCCCATCAAGAATTTCGGAAACTCCAACGGACACGGCCGCGCGCAGGCCGGTTTCATGCCTACGGGCCGCCAGGGCAATTTGATCGTTACTTCGTCACGCACGGTCAAAGACTCCGAACTGCGGCAAAAATTGATTGACGAGGTCAAGAAACAAGGCAAGCCCTACGGGCTGTACTTCGAAGACATCCAGGGAGGCTTTACGCTCACCCAGCGTGCTCTGCCACAGGCTTTTCAGGTTCTGCCGGTTCTAGTGTGGCGCGTGTATGCCGACGGACGCCCCGACGAGTTGGTCCGAGGCATAGATATCGTCGGCACTCCGCTGGCTGCTCTCAATCGAATTCTGGTGACGGGGGAAAAGACGGATGTCTTTAACGGCATCTGCGGCGCGGAGTCCGGCCAGGTGCCGGTCGCGGCTGCGGCGCCCGCCATGCTGTTCTCGGAAATCGAAGTGCAGAAGCGGGCGCATACTCTCAACCGCCCGCCTGTATTGCCATCTCCCTCGGCCGAAGGCAAAGACTCTGAAAAAGATGCGGGGCCAAAACAATGACAACCCCGGCCAAAATCACGATTATGAAGAAACGGCTTATCCGGCGCGTCCTGCTGATTGTGCTCTTGCCCGGTCTGCTCCTGCCTGCGTTCGCTGAGCAGAAAGACTGGCAAAAGCTGGCCAATGACGATGCTGTCTTGTCAGCCATGCGCGCCGAGTTGGCTCGCTCCAAGGTCAACCTGAAGATGGAGCAGGTGGCTGCGCCCTATTACATCGAGTATCGAGTCTTTGATGTGGATCAGTATTCCGCCGAGGCCGCATTTGGCGCCTTGCGCAGCGATGTGCGCACGCGCCTGCGTCTGGTGCGGGTCGTCGTCCGCATCGGCGATTACAAGCAGGACAGCTATTTCGGCCAGGGGCAGGGCATGCTCGACTTCATGCCGCTCGACAACGACTTGGCAGCGCTGCAACATCAGCTCTGGCTTGCCACCGATCGCGCCTACAAGGCGGCGGCTGAATCACTTACCGCCAAGCAGGCCCAGTTGAAACAACTCACCATTGACGAGCCGGTGGATGATTTTTCGCAGGCTGATCCGGTGCAATCCATCGCGCCGCCGGCCACCCTGGAGTTTGATCCCGAGCCCTGGAAAAAGATGCTGCAGGACGCCTCGGACGTGTACACGAGCGATCCGCAGATCGAGAATTTCGAATCGAATCTTGAGTTCCAGGCGGTCAACCAGTACTTCGTCAACTCCGAAGGCACTGTCCTGCGCAGCGGCCAGAATCTTTATCAGATGCACGTCTCCTGCAGCACGCAAGCTCCCGACGGCATGAGCCTTGCACGGAACAACGGCTTTGTAGTGGCGAATATCAAAGAATTGCCGTCCGCTGCCGATTTCGTAGGGCGCGCCAGGAAGCTCGCTGGAACTTTGAAAGACCTGCGCGACGCGCCCGTTGTGGATGAGGAGTATCGGGGACCGGTGTTGTTTTCTGCCGATGCCTCCGTCGCTGTGTTTGCCGACTTGGTTGGGGAGAACGTCCTGGGCCGCCGGCCCGAGTTGGGCAAGAACGCGCGCACCACCGGCCCCTTTGCTACAAGCTATAAGAGCCGCGTGCTGCCGGAGTTTCTTTCCGTGACGGCTGACCCGACCATTTCGTCGTATCGCGGCCAATCGCTGCTCGGTCATTATGAAATAGACGACGAAGGGGTTCCGGCGCAGCGCGTGTCGCTGATCGAAAAGGGCACGCTGGTGAACTACCTGGTCGGCCGGGAGCCCATTCGGGACTTTCCGCACTCGAATGGTCACGGCCGCGCTCCGCTGCCCTCGGCTGCTCCAGCCATGTTGGGATCTGCCAGCCCACACAACAGCAACCTGATCGTGACTTCGTCCGAGCCGTTGTCCAAAGAGGCGCTCAAGAGCAAGTTTCTGGATCTTTGCCGCCAGCGCGATCTTCCCTACTGCTACCGCGTGGAGACTTTTGGTCCGAAGCTCGCCCCCCGGCTGCTCTACAAAGTCTGGACCAAGGATGGACACGAAGAGTTGGTGCGCGGCGGAAGTTTCGGAGATCTCGATACCCGCGCCATGCGCAGCGATCTGGTTGCCGCCGGTGACGACGTCTATGTGGAGAACCGCCCCACGAACGTTCCGCACAGCATCGTGGCCCCGTCCGTGCTGTTCGACGAGCTCGAAGTAAAGCGGGCGAGCGTAAACAAAGAGAAGCTGCCGGAGTATCCGGCGCCGGCCCTGGGCAAGTAGCCCTAGAAGTACGTCCCGGCAACAGCGGGTTGTACGACGCTGCCTGTCCTTCATGGTTCATGGATCTGGGGCACAACTCAACCGGCAGCCGACAAAATCGGACCAGGGCTCCGCCTAACCCGGTGAGCGCTGCTACAATTCCCTGTCCTGCGCAAGCTTAGGGGTAAGAAACTTTGGCGTCTACATTCTCGTACCATCTTTGTGGTGGGGCTTGGAGCGGTCTCGCCGTTGATCCTCCAAGCCGCAGTCTCAGTTTGAGGTAATAATCTTTCCGGGGAGCGCAAGTGGAAGACGTCCACGTCGTCGCGATGCTGGTCCGGCGCTGTATTGCCGGCGACGCTGCCGCCTGGGAGGAAATCGTGCAGACCTATAACCGGCGGATATACAACATCTGCTATCGCTTTGCCGGATCAGGCGACGACGCCGAAGACCTGACCCAGGAAGTTTTCATCAAGATGTACCGCACTCTTTCCAGCTATGACCATACCAAAGGCGCGTTCGTCACCTGGGTCACGACTATCACCCGCAACCTGCTGGTGGACCACTTCCGCAAAACCAAGCAGGACCGGATGACGGATTCGATCGACACGGCAGCGTCCGAACATGAGGACGCCCAGCCCCTCAGCGAGCAAATTCGGGACCAATCCGCCCCCCCGGACGCCCACGTACGCAGCCGGGAGGTCGGTGAGACCGTCCACGGGGCCCTGGCCCGCCTTTCGCCAGAGCTCCGGGAAGCAGTGATTCTAAGGGACTTACAGGATATGGACTACCGCGAAATAGCCACCGTTTTGAAGGTTCCGGAGGGTACTGTGAAATCTCGAATAAATCGTGGGCGGGCGGAACTTGCCCGCCTCCTACAACGTACCTACAGGCAGGTGATGTGATGCCAGAACGAACGAAAAACGATCACACCAGTAACGGAATCGGGTGTAACGAGTTCGACCTGTTGCTCACGGACGCGCTGGATGGCGTCCTGACCGGGGCCGACCTCGACCGGTTCCAGGCGCACGCCCGGGCTTGCCGGACGTGTGGCCCGCTGTTCGCTGAAGCGGAGGCGGGCCGCAACTGGCTGAAGGGTCTCACGGAGGTGGAGCCTCCAGCCAACCTGGTCGCTAATATTCTGGCATCCACGACGGGCGTTGACACCCAGCGCCTGCGAGCTACCGTACGCGCTCCGCAGCCGCGCATTTCGTGGCTGGAGCACGTGCAAGCCTCGCTGTTGGAGCCAGTCTGGGCCGCGGTTCGACAACCGCGCTTTGCCATGTCGTTTGCCATGGCATTCTTTGCGCTGTCGGTGGGCCTGACCGTAGCCGGCGTGAAACCCGCCGACCTGCGCCAGATCAGCCTGCGTCCGGCCGCGATCCGGCACACGTACTACGCCACCGAGGCGCGGGTCGTGCGCTACTACGACAACATCCGGCTGGTCTACGAAGTACAAGCCGCCGTCCGGGGAATCAAGCGGAATCTGGCTCCAGCCGAGCCCGGACCAGCCAAACCGAAAGAACGTAAGAACGACACGTCACAACAGCCCGAGCAGAAGCAGGAGCGCAACTACAGCCAGACCGAGAACCATCTCGTTCTGGCCAGCGCTCACCGGGGCCCATGTCTTAATGGGGTTAATGCTTGCGATCTGCCTGTAGTGTCGGTGACCACGTACAGGAGGTTCGTATGAACTGCGCCACACACAGCGATACTGCTGCAGTGGCCTTTTGCCGCACGTGCGGCAAGCCACTTTGTAACAATTGCACCCGCGACGTCCGCGGAGTGATCTACTGCGAGGCCTGCCTGGCCGCGCGCATGGAAGGGACCGCAACGGCGGCGCCGGCAGCGGGATTTGTTCCGCCCACGCAAACTGTGTATCCGCCGGTCGGATCAGCTTCGGCCGCAGCCCGGCAGCCGCTTAACACCGGCCCCAATCCTGCAGTCGCTGGAATTCTCGCCGGATTCTTCCCCTTCGGGGTGGGCGCAGTCTATTGCTCCCAGTACGCCAAGGGATTCGCGCATCTGCTGATTTTCGCTCTCCTGATATTTGCGTCGGACCACGCCGGGAGTTGGGGCTGGGTCTTCGGCATCGGCATCGCGTTTTTCTATGTCTACCAGATCATTGATGCGGTGCGCACCGCCCGGGCTTTGCAGGAGGGGCAACCCGCACCCGATCCGCTCGGTCTCGGCCAGACCTTCACCATGGGAGATAAGTTCGACACGGGTAAGGTACCCGTGGGCGCCGTCGTCCTGATCGCCCTCGGCGTGCTCTTCTTGCTTCACACTATGGGACTTTGGGAGTTCGGCCTTGATCGTTTCTGGCCGCTGCTGATCGTCGCCCTCGGCGTCTGGATGTTCTACCGGCAGTGGGAACGCACCAGCCGTACGTGCACCTGCACCCGTTGCCGCACGCGCTGGCTGATGGGCCCGTCGATGGTGTTGCTCACCGGCGTTCTGCTGCTGCTGCATACCACCGATGTTGCAAATATGGATCGTACCTGGCCCGCTTGGATTCTGGTGGTCGGAGTGGTGAAACTGCTGCAGAGCACGGCTTCCACCCAGGGCCACATCGGATTGCCGCCGGCGCCGCCCAGCGCTCCACCGCCGCAGGATCCGTCAGCGCCGCAACCGCCCGCTTCCGGGGAGGTGAAAAATGTCTAGCCCTGTTCAACCTCGTCCGGTTCAAACTGGCCCGGTTCAACCTGCTGTTCCACCGCGGCGCCCCCGTTCGTTTGCCGGCCCGCTGGTGTTGATCGTGCTCGGCGTGGTCTTTCTGCTGGGCAATCTGCACATGATCTCGTGGGCCCGGATGTGGCATCTGTTTGCCAATTACTGGGGCGCGCTGCTGATCCTCTGGGGCATAATCAAGCTGATCGAGCACATGCGGGCGCAACGCGAAGGCACTCGCGCCCCCGGCATTGGCGCGGGGGGCATCTTCCTGGTCATTATGATCGTGGTCTTCGGCCTGATCGCGACGCAGATCGAGCGCGTCAACTGGGCCGGCCTGCGCGACCAGATGAACTTCGACGATAATGACTTCTCCGACATCTTCGGGGAGACTTACAACTTCAGCGATCACCTCGAGCAGGGTTTTCCCGCGGGGGCGAGCCTGAAGGTCATTGACAATCGCGGTGCGGTCAGCGTCCACGCCTCCGAGGACAACAAGATTACCGTCGCAGTCCGCAAGCGCGTTGGGGCGGAGAGTCAGAGCGACGCCGACAAGTACAACGGCGAAACCAGGCCCACCATCACCAACATCGGCGGTCTGGTCACGCTCGACGCCAAGGTCGAGGGCGCGGGAGATCATCCTGTGGAGACCGATCTCGACATTTCCCTGCCGCGCAAAGTGCAGGTCTCTATCATTTCGCGGCGTGGCGACGTAAACCTGGCCGATCGCGAGGGCAACGTTGACGTTTCCGCACAGCACTCCGACACCTCGATTGAGGATGTCAAGGGCAACGTCAAGGTAAGTCAGGAAAAAGGCTCAGTGAAAGTCGAGCAGATCACCGGCGACGTGCACGTCGAAGGCCGGATGAATGAAGTCGAGGTGAATGATGTCAAGGGTGCGGCTCAACTCGACGGAGAGTTTCAGGAGAGCGTGAAGCTGGCGCGTATCGGCAAGACAGTGACCTTCAAGTCTTCGCGCACCGATATGGAGTTTTCGCGCATTGACGGGTCGCTGGATCTCGATTCCGACGAACTCCACGCCGACGCGATCACAGGCCCCCTGCACCTGACAACCCGCTCCAAGAATATCCGGCTGGACGGCGTCTCCGGTGATGCCCGTCTGCAAGACGACAACGGAGCGGTCGAAGTGATCATGCACTCGCTTGGCAATGTGCAGATTGACAACCGCAACGGCGACATCCAATTGAGCCTGCCCGAAAAGGCCGGTTTCCGCGTGGATGCAAGCACCCGCGATGGCGAGATTCAGTCGGATTTTCCCGAGTTGAAGGTCAACAACAACGAGCACGAGGCCAAGGCCAGCGGCAGCGTCGGTAATGGCAACGCCCACATCGTGCTCAACAACGAGCACGACGGCATTGAGATTCGCAAGGCCAGCGCCCAGCCTCCAAAGCCACCGGAGCCTCCGGTGCCCGGCAAACCGGCCAAGGCACTGCCTGCTCCAAAAGAAAAGGTCGAGCCGACGGAAAACTGACAGAGTCGAGGGATTGAATCAATGAATCATTGACTCAATGATTCAATCTCTCAATTTCTTCTTTGCCAGTTCTTCCACCCGCGCCAGCACTTCGTCTTCACTCATTGAAGTTGAGTCAATCACAACGGCGTCGGACGCCGCCACGAGCGGAGACGCCGCGCGCGTGCGGTCGCGCTGGTCGCGCTGGCGCAACTCCGCGGCTACACTGGCTGCCACATCACCCTTGATTTTCTGCTGCGCCATGCGCCGCTGCTCGCGCACGACCGGATCCGCGTCCAGGAAGATCTTCAAATCCGCATAGGGAAAGACCTTGGTGCCGATATCGCGGCCTTCCATGATCACGCCACCGCCGGCGCCCATTTCCCTTTGCCGCGCCACCATCCACTCCCGAATCTGAGGATGAACCGAGATGCGCGATGCTCCCTCGCTCACATCCCGCTCGCGAATGCGCGCGGATACATCGCGCCCGTCGAGCAGCGTACGGTTGCCGCCAACCACGGGCTCAAGCTGAATCCGCGAATCGTGCGCCAGCTTCACCAGCGCCGCTTCGTCGTCGAATGAAATGTCTTTCCCGATCGCCTTCAGTGCCAGGGCGCGATACATGGCGCCGCTCTCCAGATTCACATAGTCGAGCCTGCGCGCCAGCCGCGAGGCGATAGTACTCTTGCCGGCGCCCGCCGGCCCGTCAATGGCAATGGTCAGTTTGCGGGATGAGTGTTCGTCTTTTGAACTGTCAGTCATGCGAAGCTAAAGATTGTACACGCTCGGGAGGCGAGCATTGACGGGAGATTTGCGAGTCCCTCGACTCACCGAATCAGGCGCCAGTGGCGCTGTGCAGGTGAGAATCCCGCCCCTGCCGACGCGGCGAGATTATAGCCGTACCACCTGCCGTTTCACGTCGGCTGCAGCCTGCGCTATGTTTTCCGGCCTTCCCAGATCGCGCCAATAGTATTCGTCCGCCCGGAAGGCGGGGATTTTCTCTCCCTGCCCAGCCAGCCGCAGGTAGCAATCGATGATCGAGAACGCGCCTGTCTCGGTCATCAGCGAAAAGATCCGGGGCGAAATTACGTGGATGCCGGAAAAAGCCCAGGCCCGAACAGACTCGGCCGGATACACGAGTTGTGGTTTGCCATCGCGGCCAGCACGACGCCCGCACAGTTGGCGCCGATCGTCGAAAAGGAGATAGCGGGACGTTTCACGGTCCTGTACCGCGAGCGTCGACAATGCCTTGTTCTCGCGATGAAACTGCACCATGCGCTCGAGATCGATTGTGCTGATGACGTCGACGTTGTGCAGGATGAATGGCGCCTGCTTCCCGGTATGGGAACTGCCTTGCTCGAAGAACGCAGCCACCTTTCGCAACCCGCCTCCCGTATCGAGCAGAACTTCTTCCCGTGAAATCTCAACGTGCATGCCGAAATTGCCGTTCTTCTGGAGGTACTCAACAACCAGGTCCGCGAAGTGATGCACGTTGATCACGACACCATGGACGCCGCAGCTGCGCAGGCGGCGCAGCGTGATCTCCAACAGCGTGTGCCCGGCCACTTCCACCAGCGCCTTGGGACGATCGTCGGTGAGGGGACGCAGCCGCGTGCCGAGACCAGCGGCCAGGATCATCGCTTTCATCGTCTGCTTGTCTCCGGCCCGATTGTCTCCGGCCCGACTTTCTCCGCCGCGACTCTCTCCTCGGCCTTCTCCAGTTCGAACCTTTCCAGTTCGCGATGCCGCACAACTACGTCGACGCCGCTCCGGCCGCGCAGATGTTTCGCCAGTTGCTCCGCCAGATACACGGAGCGATGCTGCCCGCCGGTGCAGCCGAACGAAATCATCAGGTTCTTGAATCCGCGCCGCTGATAGTTGCTGACGCTTGAGTCCACCAGCGACATCACGCTGGCCAGAAACTGGTGCACGCTCTCCTGCTGATTGAGGTAGTCAATCACGGGCGCGTCTTTCCCGGTCAGGGTCTTGAATTGTTCTTCGCGTCCGGGGTTGGGCAGACTGCGACCGTCGAAAACAAATCCGCCCCCGTTGCCGGTCTCATCTTTGGGCAGGCCGCGATGGAAGGAGAAGCTGAAAACCCGCACCACCAGAGCGTCCGCCTCAGATGCCAGGCCCTGCAGCTTCTCCGAGGCCAGCATGCCGTGGAAAGCGTCCATCAGCGCCGGGAGTGCCACCGGCAGCGTCACGTTGTGCAGCAGCCAGCGCAGATTCTTGAGCGCGTACGGCACGCTCTGCAGAAAATGTGCCTTGCGCTCGTAGAACCCGCGAAACCCGTAAGCCCCCAGCGCCTGCATGATGCGGATATAAACGTACGCGTAGTAATACTGCAGGAAGGCGTCGCGCTTGAGATCCGCGAACCCGGCTAGCGTGTCGAGATAGTGATCGAGCAGTTGCTGGCGCAGTTCCGGCGGCAGATCGGCCTTCGCGTCATAAAGAAGAGACGCGACGTCATACTGCAGCGCGCCCTTGCGCCCGCCCTGATAGTCCAGAAAAAACGGCTGGCCATCGCGCAGCATGATGTTGCGCGACTGGAAGTCGCGATAAAGGAAATAGTCGCGATCTGCCCCCAATAGAAACTTAGTCAGACGGCCGAAGTCATGTTCCAGCGCCTGTTCGTTGAACGAAATCCCTGCCAGCCGCAGGAAGTAGTACTTGAAATAGTTCAAGTCCCAGGAGATCGACTGGCGATCGAAACTCCCGCGCGGATAGCAGACCTTGTAATTCAGGTCGCGGCCGGCTTCCACCTGAAAGCGCGGCAGGACGGCCACCGCCCTTCGGTAGGCTTCGACTGCCTGCGGGGCAATGCTCTCGCCGGTACGATTTTTCGAGAGAAACTCAAACAGAGATGTGTCGCCGAGATCTTCCTCGAGATAAGCGCCGTGATTCAGGTCCTCGGCGTAAATCTCGGGCACGGGCAAACCATGTTTGCGGAAATGGCGGGAGAATTCGAGAAACGCGACGTTCTCTTCGCGCACATCATAGAGAATGCCGACAGCGCTGACCTTCTCTCCCGCCAGCCGTATGATCTTGCGTCCCGAACCGCCGAGTTGTCCCTGCAGTGGCTGCACGCGTATCACCGGCGAATGAAAATGCTGCTCGAAAAGGCTGTTAAGAACGTCCATGATGGGAGTCCCGAGCTCTGTTCCGGCGCTTCTCCCCAAAGATACCATCGAAGGGCAATGGTGGAATGGCGGGCGCACCTTTCTGGGTAGGTCCGGGTAAAGTTCTTCGACCTTTTTCGTGCCTCTGAAAATGGAGAGTTTCTGAGCTGAAGAGAATCTGGTGGCGGCGGTTGGACTCGAACCAACGACCTACGGATTATGAGACCGTCGCTCTAACCACCTGAGCTACACCGCCACTTGCCTGCAAATCAGGGAAGGAATTTACGAAAGGAGGCCGGGGGCCAGACCCAAGAACTTATTCTAAAAGCGCCCGCGAAATAGGTCAAACCACTGGGTCTGCACGCCGGGCGCAGGGGAAGAGTCGCCCGAGCCTAGGGACTGCCTTCCAAGAAGTGGCCCCGTGCAGAGCAACTTCGAATTGGCGATCTCCGGCTGCCGATGGAACGCCCTCAGTGACGGGGAAGATCGGCAGCCGAACGCCGCAAGCCAAGAGTCCAGTGCGGAGATCTGAAGTCCGCTACCACACGCCGAGCAATTGCACGTCGAAGATCAGCGTTGCGTTGGCCGGGATGACTCCAGGGTAACCGCGTTCGCCATAGGCCAGCTCAGGCGGAATGCGCAGTTGCCGCTTGCCGCCGACCTTCATGCCGGTCACGCCTTCGTCCCATCCTTTAATGACATCACCCCTGCCGATGGTGAATTCGAACGGCTTGTGCGCGTCCACCGAGCTGTCGAACTTCTTGCCCGTAGTCAGCCACCCGGTATAGTGCACCTTCACGTGGCTGCCATCTTTGGCGACGGCGCCGGTGCCGACGGTGATATCCCAATACTGCAGGCCGGAGGCGGTCTTGACCCCATCGCCGGTGACCTTGGTGGGGGCGTTTGTGTTAGGCACGACCTGAACTGTGGGTTTCTGAGTTGGCGTTTGCGCCCAAAGGGCTGCAGTTGCTAAAGCCAGGATTGTCAGGCTGATGAATTGGTTCTTCATGATGAATGCTCCTTTCGCGAGAAAACCACAACCGCAGACGACGCTGAGTACGCCGGGAAAACATCTGCCAAAACTCGACTGGGATCAGCTCGCCGTCGACAGTTCGCTTGTGTCAATCCTCGGCGTCCTTTACGTCCTCTGCGGTTTTTCTTTCTCTATTCCAACGCGATTACGTCTATCTCCACCAGCACGTCCTTGGGCAGGCGCGCGACCTCGACCGTGGAGCGGGCCGGAGGCACAGAGCTGAAGTATTTGCCGTAGACGGCGTTCATGGCAGCGAAATTGTCCATGTTCTTGAGGAACACGGTCGCGCGTACCACTTTCCCGAGGCCGCTGCCCGCCGCTTCCAGAATCTCAGAGAGATTGCGCAGGACGCGGTCGGTCTGCGCGGCCACGTCTCCGGCGATGACTTGTTGCGTTACCGGATCAATCGCGATCTGGCCGGAAGTGAAAATGAATCCGTTGGTTTTGATGGCCTGCGAATAAGGGCCGATGGCTTGCGGAGCGTGTTTTGTGGAAACGATTTCGCGCATAAGGAACCAGTTGTCAGCTGCCAGTTGCCCAGTGGTCAGAAAAACAAAACCACAGAGCGCACAGGGTAACACAGAAAAGATGCCCTCAGAACTTCCCACGGTAGCCGTCGAGCATCTGTTTCGCTCCCCAGGTGAGGACGGCGAGCATAAGAAACAGACTTACGGCGTTTCGGGTGGTAATCCTGTGGGTCGCGAAGGCGTATATGATTATCGAACTCCAGATGCACGCAGCAATGCAGGCCGCAATGAAACAGGTCATGAAGTACGACTTCGACCAAGATATTTTCAAGTCCGCCGCCTCTTAATAGTTCGGCGCTTTCAGGGTAACACCGGTTCCCTCAGGGGCTAAAGCCCGTTCTTTTCCAGGCCTGGCCTGGTCGGCACGGCTGAAGCCGTGCCCTTCCCAAAGCATTTCGACGAAGCCAACGCGGGCAGTGCGTAGGTGCTTCGCTTCGCTCAGAATGACAAGACGCTGTTCTTGCTGGCCCCTGACCACTGACCCCTGGGCACTGGTTTTCAAATTTTCTGCAGCCTCTGCACTTCGTGCACGCCGGGAATCTTGCGCAGGCCGGCGATGATCTGCTCCAGATGCTTGAGGTCTGCAATGTCCAGGACGACTTCCACGCTGGCCTGGCTGTTTGAAGTATGGGCGGCGATGTTGCGGATGTTGCTCTTGGCGTCGCCGATCACGCCCGTAATGCTCTTCAGCATGCCGAAGCGGTCGTCGCAGAAAACCGTGAGTTTTACGGGATAGGCGGTCGGAGTGCTTTCATCACGGGCCCACTCGACATCAATACGGCGTTCGGGTTCGTAGAGGAGGTTGGTAACGTTGGGACAATTCACCGAGTGCACGGCCACGCCCTTGCCGCGTGTGATGTAGCCGACGATGCCCTCACCGCGGATGGGATTGCAACATCGCGCGCGGTAGACCAGCATGTCACCCTGTCCGCGGACGGTAATCGCATTGTGATCCCCAAAAACTCGGCGGACTACGCTGGCAATGCCACCCGGTTGCGAGGTCAAGCCCTCGGCTTCGATGTCCCCTGAAATTGAAGGCGTGGCGCCGGCCGGCAGAAGCTTCGCCAGCACCTGACGCGCCGAATACTTGCCGTAGCCGATACCGGACATCAGGTCATCGGCCTTGCCCAGTCCGTAGCTGTTGGCCACTTTCAGCAAGTCTTCGTCTTTGATCTCTTTCAGGGCGATGCGGTATTTGCGCGCTTCCTTCTCGATCAGCTTGCGGCCGATTTCGATGGCGCGCTCGCGCTGGTGCAGGTTGAGCCAGTGCTTGATTTTGTTGCGCGAGCGCGAAGACCGGACCAGGCCCAGCCAGTCGCGGCTGGGCTTATGGCCGGGCTGAGTGAGGATTTCGACGATGTCGCCAGAGTGCAGCTTGTGGCGCAGCGGTACCATGCGTCCGTTGACTTTGGCGCCCACGCAGGTGTGGCCGACTTCGGTGTGAATGGTGTAAGCGAAGTCAATGGGCGTGGCGTCGCGCGGCAGCACGACCACTTTTCCTTTGGGGGTGAAGGTGTAGACCTCTTCCGGATAGAGATCCACCTTCAGCGTGGAAAGAAATTCACTGGGATCGCTCACGTCCTGCTGCCACTCGACCACCTGCCGCAACCACGCCAGGCGTTGCTCGTCCTGGGCCGAGACGGGGCCGTCTTTGTATTTCCAGTGAGCGGCTATGCCTTCTTCCGCCATCTTGTGCATGTCCTCGGTGCGGATTTGAATTTCAAACGGCGTGCCGTCTTCGGTAATGACCGAGGTGTGCAGGGATTGGTAGAAGTTGGGGCGGGGCATGGCGATGAAATCCTTGATGCGCCCCGGGACCGGCCGCCACAGGTTGTGAATGATCCCGAGAACGGCGTAGCAATCCTGCAGCGAGCGGGTGATGACGCGCATGGCGCACAGGTCGTAGACCTGGTCCACGGAGATGTGCTGCCGCTGCAATTTCCTGTGGATGCTGAACAGGCGCTTGATGCGGCTTTCGACGCGGGCCTGGATGCCGGCCTCTTTCAGCTTGTTGGTGATGATCTGCTGCATTTTGGCGAGGAAGGCTTCACCCTGCTTGCGCCGGGCATTGACCGACTTTTCCACCTGCTCATAGCCGAGGGGATCGAGGAACCGGAAGCCCAGGTCTTCGAGTTCGCCGCGAATCTTTCCCATGCCCAGCCGATGCGCGATGGGCGCGTAGATTTCCAGCGTCTCTTCGGCGATCTTGTGCTGGCGGTCGGGCGGCAGGTGCTCGAGCGTGCGCATATTATGCAGGCGGTCGGCCAGTTTGATGAGGACGACGCGGATGTCGTCCACCATGGCCAGCATCATCTTGCGCAGATTTTCGGCCTGCTGCTCCTCGCGCGTGGCGAAATCAATCTTGCTGAT
>Ga0209039_10001170_pt1 | contig 24941 bp, 26 predicted proteins | sample BogFormECP12_OM1_FD_188238 | JGI IMG/M metagenome (GOLD analysis project Ga0209039, IMG submission 188238) | Bog forest soil microbial communities from Calvert Island, British Columbia, Canada - ECP12_OM1 (SPAdes) (version 2) | ecosystem: Environmental > Aquatic > Freshwater > Wetlands > Bog ... | reverse complement strand
GGTTGCTCGAACAGGTGCGGAGCCGAGGTTTGCAGAGTTCCCATTTAAGAAGAGGAAGACAGGAGACAGAAGTCAGGAGACAGAATGAAGAAATGGTATCCTGATTTTCGATTCTTCATTCTGACTCCTGACTCCTGTCCCACATGAAACGCGCCACCTTGCTTCCGACCTCATGTTAGATCCAAGCTTCCAATCAGCCTTCGCCGGATTATAGGGCCACCCGCGAAGCGGGGTCAAATTAGTCATACTTCTTGCCAGCCGAAAATCTTTTTATCGCAAAAGAAACCATCAGCTCTCAGCAGTCAGCTATCAGCAAGACAACGGGACTTTCTTGCTGAGAGCTGAGGGCTGAGTGCTGACGGCTCATTGCAATCGTTTGTACTTCCTCAGCACCTCGCGCAGCTTCTCGTGGTCGAGCGCCTCCACCTTGTGATCGTTGATTCCGGTCATGGTTTCGGCGGCCACCAGCGCGTTGACGATGGCCTCCTCGGTGGCTTCCACGGTAGCCTCGAAAAGCGAGCCCATCTCGTCGTTGGGGACCATCTGCAGCGTGCGCAGACCCTCCGGCTTGGCGGCGCCGGGATTGGCGGTGGAGAAGGCGATGAAAATGTCGCCCGAGCCGTTGCCGGAGATGCTGCCGGTGCGCGCCAGACCCAGCGAGGCGCGGCGCGCCAGCCGCTTCAATTGGTGCGCCAACAGGGGAGCGTCGGTGACCACCGTAATGATGATGGAGCCGGTATCCTCCTGCTCCGGACCCCTCGCGTCGGCCCAAACCTTGCTCCCGGGAATCTCGCGGCCCACGGGAACACCCGCGATGTGCAGCAAGTCGCGCGTGCCGCAATTGCACTGCACCAGGACGCCCACGGTGTAGCCGCCCGCCGCCGGACTCAGTTGCCGCGACGCGGTGCCGATGCCGCCTTTGAACTCGTAGCAGATCATCCCCGTGCCGCCGCCCACGTTCCCCTCCGGCACCGGACCCGTTCGCGCGCTATCGATGGCGTGGAATACGTCCTCTTTCTTGACGTGAAACCCATTGGTGTCGTTCAGGTAGCCGTCGTAGGTTTCGGCCACCACCGGCAGCGACCACCAGTATTCCGAACCCTCTGGCTGGCCGTGCAGCACGCGCCAGGCGATCACCGAATCGCGCACGACGCCCACGCTGTGCGTGTTGGTGATCATCACCGGCCCTTCCAGGAATCCGGATTCTTCCACCCAGGTGGTGCCGGTCATCTCGCCGTTGCCGTTGAGCGTGAACCATCCGGCGAAGACCGGGTCGGACGATGCTTTGCCGCGCGGCAGAATGGCAGTAACGCCGGTTCGAATGGGCCCCGTGCCCACCACCAACTTACCGCTGCCGGAGATGAGGGTCGTGTGCCCCACCTCCACGCCCTTGACGTCGGTGATGGCGTCGAGCGGGCCCGGCGTGCCGTCGAAGGGCACGCCCAGATCACGGGCGCGAGGTCGGCTCTGAGCGAAACCGGCGCCGGCAGACAACGCCAGCAACGTAACCCCAGCTATCCAGCGACAAGTGATTCGTCTCACGCACTAACCTCCATGTTGCTCAAAAGCTCTCAGACTCTCAGCCATCAGCCGTCAGCTTCTGGGCTTCCCGAGTCGCGTTGCTGCTTGCTCCGACGGTGCTCTCGGTCCTGCATCTTCTCCGACTGCCTTCTGTGTACCCAACGGTGGCTTCGTTCCTGATCCAAGCAAGGCCCGATCCTTTATTATCAATCAAATCGGTGGCTTCGTTTTGCGAAATCTCTCAGCTCGCGGCCATCAGGAGCCAACTATGAGCAGGGCGGAGGAACCTTCGTGCTGATAGCTGAAGGCTGATAGCTGATGGCTGTTTTCTGCCATATTCTGTCACTTTTTGGCAGAAAATAGCGAAATTTGGTGCGATTCTGCGTCCAAAAGAGCCCTCGAGACGCGGTCCCCTTTCAGATGCGCGCTGAAGGCTCGGCGAAAACCCAGTTAGCAAGTCCTTTAGATTGAGCAAGCGTTCTCTCTGTCTCCATCAGTAAATTGGCCATCAACCCTCACGGAATCAACAGATAGGCCTCCCAACAGCTCAGTCGCCGAGCAGAGCTCAAAAAGGGAGCTCGACAGCTCGACGGAAACACGGTTAGTAAGTCTTTTAGATTGAGAAGGCCCTTCACCTGTTGTCTTCCTAAACTTGGCCAACAACCATTGCGGAATCAATAGATAAGCCTCCCCACATCTAAGTCGGCCAAAACCCAAAACGGTTACGCCCACAGCTCTATGGAAGCGCGGCTAGTAAGTCCTTTGGATTTAGCACGCCTTCACCTGGTTTCTTCCACAACTTCGCCAACAACCATTGCGGAATCAATAGATAAGCCTCTACACGTCTAAGTCGTCGGACAACTAAGAACGGGTTGCGCCACAGCTCGACAGAAACACGGTCAGTAAGTCCTTTAGATTGAGCAAGCCTTCAGCCGTTGTCTTCCGAGATTTTGCCAACAACTCTTGCGAAATCAATAGATAGCCCTCGCCAGTTTTGGATCGCCCAACAAAACCCGAAAAAGTAGTCCGACGCTCGCCCATAGGAAGAATAATGGCTAGTAAGTCCTTTGAATTCATCATGCCCTTGTTCCTTCCGCTGAGGAGCTCCGCTAGCAACAATCGTCGAATCAATAGATTGGCCCCAGCAAACTGGCCGGGTCGCGCCCAACAAACCCTGGGAGCGCGGGCATCTTGCTCGCTCTTGATCTTCCAAGGCTGTCATACAGAAGCGAAGAGCGGGCAGGATGCCCGCGCTCCCAGGATTCTTCCACACGGTCCGCGCACCGGCGGCCCCATCACGGCTTGACACGTGCCGCCGGACTTGACACGTTTTAACAAAATCGGCCGTTAAAAACCCCCTTTTAACTGACCTTAAGTGCCTCTTCGAGCCCTTTCGCTGCACGTTTTTGGTAAGAAATGGCAAAATTTGGCGCGATTTTTTAGCCCAAAAACGTCCGATAACGGACAGTCTTCCAAATAACCCTTTTGTTTGCAATAGCCCCTTTCCGCTAGAGTCGGTCGTAAAAGGTTAATTAATTTCCACGTTAATTTTCTCCGTTTTACCATACCGGTAACCAGGCGAAGCCCGGACGCGACCTTGAGCTCAGGTGGGTGGCTCATTCTAGCCGTCGCTCCCCTGCGTCCCTGGCCATGGGCCGGTCTTTCAATCGTCAATCGAAAATCGTCAATCGTCAATTCTTCGCCTTTCACAAATGCTCGGCACACCTTGGTCGGCCACTCAGCTAGCTAACCTACAAAGTAAGTATAAGCCGGGGTACTGAATTTGTCAAGAAGGGAGTTCGTCGTTGATCGAGTGCGGTCGCCCGCCTGGAGGCCGGGAGGGTTTGAAAGGAAGAGCCGTGCGAGCGTGGGGTGTGCCCCACCCCTGCTCCTTTGAAATGCCTCTCTCGCTGATGCGTATCCTTGTTGATACCAATGTCCTAGAAGAATGGAATCCACAGATTACGCAGATTTCGGAGATTAGGATGAAGAAGGTGTCTGCTCGACGAACAGTAACCAGCAAACGGTGCCTTCATTGGACACGGCGAGGCGTTGTCTGTCGCTCTTACTCAATCTGAGAAATCTGCGCAATCTGTGGATCCTCTTCTTTGTGTCAAATGACACCACTACCCGATCTCCGCCAGCATGCGGTCGATGTCACCGGTAGGATAGTCTCCTCGTGCTGCTGCACGGATGACTTCGAGCTTCTTGCCGACCCTGCCCACAGGCTCATGCCGATGTGCCAGATCGAGCGCCTGCCGAACCCATTCGGCAATCGACATTTGGCGGGAGCGCGCGGCGCGCTTAATCTCACGGTATTCGAGGTCCTTGAGGACGACCTGCAGTCGTTTAGCCATGGCCTGAGTATATTTGACTCATGACCATGAGTCAAACTTTCGGCTGGCTATGCACAACGGGTCTCTTTGAGCAGGCAGCGGGTAAGCGTGTTAAAGTCCTATCGGTGACGTTGCTCGGTGATGCCATGCGAATTCTCTGCCTGCCGTTCATGATGGCGATGTTTGCTTGCGGTGGCGGGTCGCCCTCAGTCTCCCCGCCGGCCGGCAGTCAACCGTCGGAGACCGGAAATGTGGCGTTTCCCCTGCACACCAGCGGCAGGTTCATCCTGGATGCCAACGGCGGACGGGTTCGGCTCAAGGCGTTCAACTGGTACGGCGCGGAAGGGCCGGACGGTGTGGTTGGAGGTCTGGCCTATCAATCCATTAACAGCATCGCCGCCGAGTTGCGCGGCTGGGGCTTTAACGCGGTCCGGCTGCTGTGGTCGAACCAGATCTACGAGACCAATCCCGCAGTGCCGGCCAGTCTCGTGACTGCCAATCCCAGCTTGGCCGGGATGCACGCACTCGACATTTTCGATCAGGTGGTGAACACGCTGGCAGCTAATCATCTGATGGTGATTCTTGATAATCACGTGAGCGATGCCATCTGGTGTTGCAGCGCTACGGACGGCGACGGTCTGTGGTACAACGCCGCTTACCCGGAATCGAGCTGGATCCGTGATTGGCAGGGTATCGTCAGTCGATACGCCAACCAGCCGGACGTGATTGGAGTGGACCTGAGGAATGAGTTGCGTTGCGCCACTATCAACGGGTCGAGTGTCTGCGCCACTTGGGGCGGTGCACCATCGTCCGACTGGCACGCTGCGGCTGAGCGCGCCGGCAACGCCATTTTGAACGTCAATCCTAACCTGTTGGTTTTCACCGAAGGCATCAACTATGCCCTCGATCTCTCCGGAGTCGCCACCTTGCCTGTCGTGCTGAACGTCCCGAACCGCGTAATCTATGAAGCGCACGACTATGGCTTCGATTACTCATCCAATCCCCTTGCCGGTCCCGCGGATTGGGTTGGCCGCATCACTCCTAAGTGGGGTTACCTGGTGACCGGATCAAATCCTCAGCCGCTTTGGATCGGAGAGTTCGGAACCTGCAACACCTCCAACGCCTGTGTGAACACCGCAAGCAACACCGACCTCGGTTTTTGGTTCCAGATCTTTGGCCAATACGTTCAGTCCAACAGCCTGGACTGGTGTTACTGGCCCGCGAACGGCACGTACTCGAAGTATCCTAACGCCAACAAGATTTACGGGACCGTTGAGACGTACGGTATCCTCAATACGGCATGGAATGGCCCGTCGCTACCCTCGCTGCTGAGCCAGTTGCAAGGGTTGATGCCGTGAAGTGCCCCTTCGCTTTGCTCAGGGCCACCTCTGAGCGCAGCGGGTAGTGTCCTAATTTGGCTTTTGGAGTGCGGCAGCTTGCTGCCGCTTTGTCGTTACCGCTCGTCGCAGACCTGTTGTGGTAGAAAGCGGCAGCAAGCTGCCGCACTCCAAAAGCCAAATTAGGACACTACCGCGCAGCGAATGGGGCTGGCTCTGCGGCTTCTCGAGCTTCTTGCGACGGCGCAGGCCTGCCCGTTGCCCACGCAAGAGAACCCTCGAAGAACCGCAGGGCTTGAACCGCGAGCCCTGCGCGACGCGTGCTATAATCCAGCCCATGTCGGAATCGGATCAACCCCTCAGCGAATCCAAGAACTGCCCATTTTGCGCCGAAACGATCAAGAAAGACGCCGTGGTCTGTAGATTCTGCGCATACGATCTCAGGACAGGTCAGCGTTCAGCTCCGCCACGGGTGGTCCCGACCCGCGAGTTTGGCTGCGGCATGGTCGTCGTGCTCGTCTTGATTCTGATCGGAATCGCCATTTCTGTTCTTGTGTACAAGTTAGTGGCCGGGAATCCTTGAAGGGAGAGAAAGAGAGGCCCCGCTCCACGTCAATCCGCACACATGTGTCCAGCACGAGGTCGGTGGTGTGTGGCGTTTGCTTCGTCCTGTCCAGTCCTCTCTCATCTTTACCAAAGGGTTTTCAGAAGCGGGCTGCTACGGATCTTCTCGTCGTGAGTAACCAGGACTAAGCCCTCGGCCCTTGCCGTGGCGCCAATGAGCCGATCAGCGGGATCACGCGGGTAGTCGTCAGGGAATTGTGTTGCCAGCGCGGCGATCTCTGCCGTCAGGGGTCTGATCGTGACCCCTTCGGTGAGCAGGCGTACTGAAGCTTCAACCGTTCCGTAGGCTTGGATTCGTCCCCTGGCCACCAAGTTGGCGAGTTCCAAGAGTGTGATCGCCGAAATCGCCAACCCGTCCTCGGCGCGCGCCTTCCGGATAGCCATGGCCGCCCTCCGGGATAGTTTGTTCGAGGCGGCGACGGCCCAAACCAGCACGTGTGTGTCCAGCAGAATCACCGAAGCATATCCCAGTTCTCAGGAGGGTCGACGGGCGACTCGATATCGCCCACAATCTTGACCACGCCCTCCAGGTGTCCAATGAAGTCGTCCGCGGATCTGTCTGCCGGAACGAGTTTCGCCACCGGGCGCCCCCTTTTGGTAATCAAAACCGGCTCCCTGGTTGCACGTACGTCTTCCATGACCGCGAGACAGTGCGCCTTGAATTCTCCCGCCGCCATCTTCTTCATGGTCTTCTCCTAGCGTCCATGACCACATTCTAGCGGTCATTTCAAGAAAACGCAAATCCCTCCATGCTCTCCGATGGTTTGGACAGACGTACGGCACTGTGCCAGGCAAGCGTCCCTGGGTGCAGACGGGGAGTACATTTCTTGATTTTACGGGCTTCTGGCCCCAAGGCTCACATTCGCCACGCATCGTATATACTACGATGTGGCGGAGGCGTGAAGCAAGCGCAACGCCTTGCAGCTTTTGGAGTGCGGCAGCTTGCTGCCGCTTTGTTCTCGCCGCTCGTCGCAACTTTGCCGGGGTAGAAAGCGGCAGCAAGCTGCCGCACTCCAGAGGTGGCGTCTGGCGGGAGGGGTACATCGATGACGTCAGCGACAACAGCGAGACAGCGTCAGTGGAAAACCTACGCTCTCCTGGTACCCATTGTATTCTTCTCCTCGGCGGGGAATGTGCTTCTGGGCAAAGGCATGAGGCAAATCGGTGACGTCCGCGACTGGCGGCTCGCCGAACTGGGCGCCCTCCTCGTGAAGACGTTCACGAATGGCTGGGTCTGGCTGGGAATCGGCAGCCTGTTGCTATTTCTGGTCTCCTTTATGGTGGTACTCACATGGGCAGACTACAGCTTTGTGATGCCAGCCTCGGCCACCAGCTATGCGCTGGTGACCGTGATGAGTCATTGGGCGCTCGGGGAAGTAGTCAGGCCGCAACGTTGGGCAGGCGTAGTGCTGATCTGCCTGGGTGTGGCATTCGTCGCGCGTACTCCATCGAGCAGCCGAGGCGGGAAATAGCGATGCAGACTGCGCTCTTTCTTTCCATCGTCGTGCTGGGCAATACGTTCGGCGAGGTGGCTGTAAGCCATGCCATGAAAGAGGTCGGTGAGGTTCGGAGTTTCGCTTTCAGGTCTTTGCTCGATTTCTTGAGGCGCGCGTTTCGAGAGAAGTGGTTCTGGCTCGGGATCGGTCTGCTCGCGCTGAGCTTCTTCTCGCAACTGGCCCTTCTTTCGTGGGAGGATGTAAGCTTCGTAATCCCAGCCACGGCGCTCAGCTACGTCACGGGCGCGCTGGCAGCAAAGTGGCTATTGGGCGAACACCTTTCGCCCCGGCGGTGGGCCGGTATTCTGTTCGTCTCGGTAGGCGTGGCGTTGGTATCCCTGAGCTGATCGATAATTTGGCCTGGGAGCGCGGGCGTCCCGCCCGCTCTTACGCGCAACCTCAGATTAAGCCGCCATTAGCAAGGTCGCGCGGGAATGAGGAGAAGAGCGGGCGGGACGCCCGCGCTCCCAGGCCAGAGGACACAACCGGATAGGGAGGACTTGGGTGCTTTTCACTGTGGTCCGATGGCTGGCTCTGGCAGCGGCGGCTGCACCCGCTCTTTATTACTTGGCAGCCCTTGCCTGTGCCTGGTTCTTCTTCCGCAAGCGTCATGAGCCGATGCCGGACTTCTGCCCTCCAGTCAGCATCCTTAAGCCGATGCGGGGCTTGGATCGCGAGACGTATCAGAGCCTTGCCAGCTTCTGCCGCCAGCGGTATTTGAAGTATGAACTTCTGATTTCGACCGACAGCGCCCAGGACGCCGCAATTCCCGTGATTCAAAAGCTGATGGCGGATTTCCCCCATATACCGATCCGGCTGTTGATAGGCACTTCGGCATCAGGCTCTAGCAACAAAGTGACCAAACTGTGCCGGCTGGCCGGCGAGGCACGTTATGACCTCCTGGTAGCCAGTGACAGTGACATCCGCGTCGATCGTGACTACTTGCGTCGTGTTGTTCTGCCCTTCCGCGACCGGAGGGTGGGAGCGGTTACCTGCCTTTACCGAGGCCGAGCAAGTTCCAGCCTCTGGTCTGAACTGGAAGATGTGGCCCTAACCTCGGATTTCCTGCCCGGAGTGTTGATGGCCCGGAGGCTAGGCGTCGAGTTCGTGTTAGGCGCCACCATGGCCGTCCGTCGCCAAGCCTTGGACCAGATCGGGGGCTTCGAAGCTCTCGCCGACGCGGCGGCCGATGATTACGAATTGGGCAGCCGGATCGCGGCCTGCGGTTATCGGGTGGAGTTTGCCGACACTACAGTCGAAACGGAATGTTCCTCGCAAAGCCTCGCGAACTTCTGGCAGCATCAGTTGCGTTGGGCGGTTGTCGCCCGCGAGTCCCGGTCTTGGGGCCATTTCGGATTGTTGTTTGCGCAGGGCCTGCCTTGGGCAATTGTCGTCGCAGCTCTGGCCCCTTCGCGAACCATCGCGGCAGGCTATGCGGCTGCCTATCTGGCTCTACGTCTGGGCGTAGCATTCGCCGTTGGAGTTTGGGGGCTTCGGGATTCTCTGCTCAGGAGAAAATGGTGGCTCGTGTTCCTGAGCGATAGCTTTGGTTTCATGGTTTGGCTCGCCAGTTTGTTTGCGAGTCGGGTGGTCTGGCAGGGCTCCACCTACTACGTTTCCAACCGGCGTTTGATCCCGCTCGTCCCGAGGGCGTGTGGCATCGAGCAGCGCCCTTGTGCTTCGCAAAAAATCTCGTCCTTCTGATGAGGAAGGACCTGCTCGTAGACAAGCGAGGATCTCGCGGTAGGGTAAGGGTGAGAGGCAGCGAGACTACATCAGTGACGATTCACCCCAAGATGCAAGGCCCACGAAAGGGCCGGCAAAGGTCGGTCGGCGCGATGGGACCATTTCGGATGACCACGGTATACTATTCCAGTCTGAGAGGAAACTACATGGAAGAAGTAGCAATCTCCGAATTCAAGGCCAAGTGCCTGGCTCTGCTCGAGCAGGTGCGAAAGACGAAGAAACCCATTCGCGTGACGCGCTTTGGCAAGCCCGTGGCGGAGGTGATCCCTCCAACTCCGTCTGCCGAACCAGGCGACTGGCTGGGTTCGATGGCCGGCACGATAGAAATCGTGGGAGACATCGTATCTCCGGTTGCTGAAGAGACGGACTGGGAGGCGCTTCGCGATTGAAGCTCCTGCTTGATACGCACATTTGGTTGTGGAGCCTAGGGGAGCCGCTACGCCTGGGTCGCCGCGTCCGGCGCGAGTTGTTGGACCAGAATAACGAACTCTGGTTATCGCCTATAAGCGCCTGGGAAGACGTGTCATCAGCATAGGTCGCCACCCTACACCTGCACCGCAACGGTGGTTTCGGTGCGCGTGACAGGCCGGTAGAGGGTATCCCGCTCGATGGGGTCGCACCCGGCTTCGTTGATCAGCCGCGTGATCTCCTCGCGCGTCATCGCCTGCGGCGTGGAGGCTCCGGCATCGTGATAGATCTTTTCCTCCACCACCGTGCCGTCAAGATCGTCGGCTCCGAAGCGCAACGCCACCTGCGCCACGCGCGGCGTCATCATAATCCAATAAGCCTTGATGTGCGGGAAGTTGTCGAGCAGCAGCCGGGCGATGGCGACGTTCTTCAGGTCCATGAAACCCGAGGTCTCGCTCCAGGGAACGAGTTTGCCCAATTCCGTATTGGCGGGGTGGAAGGCGAGGGGAATAAAGGTCTGGAAGCCGTGCGTCTGCTCCTGCAAATTGCGCAGTTGCAGCAGGTGATCGACGCGATCCTCGGCCGACTCGATGTGGCCGTAGAGCATCGTGGCGTTCGAGTGCAGGCCCAGCTCGTGCGCGATGCGATGGACCTTGAGCCAGGTGTGGGCGCCGATCTTGTGATCGCAAATGACGCGACGCACGGCCGGCGCGAAGATCTCGGCGCCGCCGCCCGGCAGCGATCCCAGCCCGGCGTCTTTCAGTGTCTCCAGAATCTCGCGGATCGATTTCCGGGTGATGTGCGAGAAGTAGCCGATCTCGACCGCGGTAAACGCCTTGAGGTGGACGCTGGGAAAGCGTTCCTTGAGACCGCGCAGCAGATCGACGTAGTAGTGGAAAGGCAGGTCGCCGTGCAGTCCGCCCACGATGTGAAATTCGGTTATGGCCTCGGTCCAGCCGCGGCCCGCTTGCGCGAAGGCCTCATCCAGCGCCATGGTGTAGGCGCCGGGAGCGTCGGGCTTGCGCCCGAAGGCGCAGAGCTTGCAACTGGCGACGCAGACGTTGGTGTGGTTGATGTGACGGTTGACGTTGAAGTAGGTCCGTCGGCCGTGCAGCTTCTCCCGCACGTGGTTGGCCAGGTATCCGATGGCGAGCAGGTCGTGGGAGCCGTACAACGCCACCCCATCCTCGAAGCTGAGCCGGTCGCCGGCCAGCACCTTCGCGGCAATCGGCTCCAGCCGGGGATCGTCCAGGCGTAACGTTGCAGGTACCACTTCACCCTCTCGATCGGAAGCTTGGGTCAACGTCAACCACACTCATCAGTTTAACGATCTTGGCGTTGATTTTCAACAGCAGCCGAACGTCTGTACTGGTGTCATTTGGCAAAAAGAAGGCAATCCACCGATTACACAGGTTTCTCAGATCAGGAGAAGAGAAGGCCTCTTTTCCTAATCTGATAAATCTGCGCAATCTGTGGATTCCATTCTTTCCCAAATGACACCACCTCGCACTTCCAGTCCGGGGCGCGTAGTGTTGACCGGTTTGCAACCATCCTGAGCCTTACCTCATCTATGTAGCCTGCCGTTGTGACGCCGGGCGTCAGTGGAGACCAAGTGGCTGGACGGTCTGGCAGCTAAGTTGCTTAGAGCGCCCGGTTTGGCAATTAAGTTGCTGGAGCGCCCTAATCCACAGAAGCGGGGTAAGTACTAGCCGGGGGCTTGACAAAGGGTTTAACATAGGTCTTTCGTCTCACGCTAGCTGGGCTTATGGCCCCGGCGGGTGTCGGGCGAAGGCCGACAGCATAGTTGGGAGGTACAAAGTAGGATCATGGCTCTTAGTAGCGACTTTAATCTGGCCGAGCCTCAACACGAGGCGGCGTTTTTCTACGGCCTCTTTCTGCGGGGCTACCCCCTCGAGCAGTTGCGTCAGGATATCGACGTCTCCCCTAAGGTCCTTGAGCGCTGGAAACGCGACTCCATGCACGACCCGTGGTATGGCGCCAGCATGGAGCGCATTCTCGCCTACCGCAAGAACGTCCTCGCCATTTTTGATTCTCTCATTCATCGCGAACTCGAACGCCCCACGCGACTCCAATAATTGAGTCATTGGCTCATTGCTTCATTGGGTCATTGAAAAAGAGACCGTAGCTTGTCCTCTTCTAATGATGCAACGACTCAATGGCTCAATGGACCAATACGTCGGCAGCCCAAGTCAAAAAGAAAAGTACGCTCACATACCCATTGATGGTGAAGAACGCAGCGTCGATCCGTGAGAGGTCGGAAGGCCTCACCAGCGCGTGCTCGTAGGCGAGGAGTAGGGCCACTGCCGCGAGACCGGCGAAGGCGATCCAGCCGAGGTGCTCCATTCGGGCCACCGCCACGAGCAAGGCGAGCATGAGCACGTGGAGCGCCGCCGAAGCAATCAGCGCCGTCTTCACTCCGTAGCGCCGAGGAACCGAGTGGAGGCCGAGATGGTGGTCAAACTCGACGTCCTGGCAGGCGTAGATGATGTCGAAGCCCGCCACCCACAGCGTCACGGCCACACCCAGCAGCACGACGCCGGTGCTAAGGTCGCCGCGCAGCGCGATCCAGGCGGCGATAGGCGAAGAACCGAGGCACGCGCCCAGCACGATGTGAGAAAGCGACGTAAAGCGCTTGGTGTACGAGTATCCGAACAGCAGCGCCAGAGCCACCGGCGACAGCTTAAGCGCCAACGGATTCAATTCAAAGGCCGCTAACACCAGCAAGGCGCAGGCGAGAACCGTGAAACCCGCGGCAAAGCGGAGGCTCAGGTGGCCGGCCGGGAGCGCCCGCATTTTGGTACGAGGATTCAGCGCGTCGAACTCGAAGTCGGCGATGCGATTAAAGGTCATCGCCGCACTGCGCGCCGCGACCATGGCCGCGACAATCCATAGCACCTGACGCCACGCGGGCCAGCCACGCACGGCCAGCAGCGCGCCGGTAAGCGCGAAAGGCAGGGCAAAGATCGAGTGCTCGAACTTGATCATTTCGAGTGTGGTGCGAATCTTGCCCACGAAGCCGGCCGCCGCGGGACGGGGTGGGATCGACGGGATTTCCAGATCGTCGCGCATCGATGTAATCCAATGCAGTTTTCAGTTCTCAGAGAGGCTAGGGACTAGGGACTGGGGACTAGGGACTAGCAGAGTCGTGGTCCCTAGTCCCTAGCCCCTAGTCCCTCGCGCTGATGATCAGCAGAACCATCAGCGCCAGATTGATAGCGTGCGCCGCGTAACAGAGCGGGCAGTTGACCCCCAGCTTCCGTCGTAGCGCGTAAACGAGATACGCTCCCAGCGCGACCGTCACGATGCTGGCCAGTACCAGGAGCCCGCGGATTCGCAGCACGTGATAGCCGCCGATGTAAAACATGAGGCCCACCGGACCTCCCAGCGCTGCCCACCAGATGAGGGCCGCGTAGTAGATGATCCCCAACAGGGAATTGGGTACGCCGAAGACGCGCGCGTACGGCGTTTTCACCACCGTAACGCAGGACGATCGCTCCGACGCGCAGAGAATCTGCGGCACCCATCGCGCCCTCTTGATGCGCCCGTAGTACGCGAGGGTGAAGTAAGCGGCGTCGATTAAGCCGGCAAAGGCCAGCAATAGGACCAACGTCTGAACTATCACGGATCGTCCGTTGTCGGCGGTCTTCCCTACTCCCTACTCGCAACTCCCGACTCCCCCATCCCTTCCCATCGGTACTGCTGCTCCTGCTCCAGTCCCAGGTGTACCAGCACGCGACAGCAGAACTGCGTCACGATGTCGTCGATCGACTGCGGTGCATGGTAAAACGCCGGGATGATGGGAAAAATCTCGGCGCCGGCGTCGTGCGCGCGCAGCATGTTCTCGAGGTGGACGCGATTAAAGGGCGTGTCGCGGACGGCGAGGATCAGCTTCCGCCGCTCCTTCAGGCACACGTCGGCGGCGCGCTCGATGAGCGTGGTGGAAATGCCGTTGGCGACCTGGGCCAGGCACCCGGTGGTGCAGGGGATCACGATCATGCCGACGGTTGGATAGGAGCCGCTGGCGATGCTGGCGCCGACGTCGGAGTCCAGCGAATAAACGGTCTTGCGGGCCGGCCGTCCCGCGAGCAGGGCGGGGATGCGCGCGCTCTTCGACACGTCGAGGCGCAACTCCTCGCGCAGCACCTTGAGACCGCTGCCGGAAATCACCAGGTGGACCCTGCCGACGCGCGAATCGGACTCCAGCAATTCGAGCGTGCGGCGCGCGAAGATCGCCCCACTGGCGCCGGTGACGCCCAAGATTACGGTTTTTTGCGGTTCGTTCTGCGGCACGAAAGCTGATGGTAGCATATACTGGTTTCTTGGGTCAGCATCGAGAGAGTGTAGGGTTGTGCGAAACAAAGACGGGAAATCCACAGATTACGCAGATTACACAGAAGCAAAGAGAAGGAGCAAAGAGAAGGCCCGGAAACGATCTGGAATACCGCCGTTTCCCGGCTTCTAATCTGTGCAATCTGCGAAATCTGTGGATTCTTCTGACTCTCGTGTTGAGCACCCGGTGTTTAGGAGTGGGCGGAACTTGCTGCACCGCTGAGCGCCCTTCGACCCTGCAAAATGGAGGCTCATCCGTTGACAGAGGAAAGCATCACCAAAATGTTGCGCCAGGTTCGAAGCGGAAAGCTCGGTGTCGATCTAGCTTTGGAGCGCTTGCGCAACCTGCCTTATGAAGACCTGGGGTACGCCAAGATCGACCATCACCGCTCGCTGCGACAGGGGTTGCCGGAGGTGATCTTTGCGCGGGGCAAGAGCCCGGAGCAGGTGGAAGGCATAGCGCGCGGGATGTTAGGAAAACGCTACAACATCCTGATCACGCGCGGCGATGCGGCGCTCTACGAACGCATCCGCAAGCTCGACGCACGCGCCGAGTTCCACGCCCGGTCCGGCGCCATCGCCATCCGCAGCGATAAGAAGATTCGCGGCAAAGGGCTGGTGTTGGTGGTGTCGGCGGGAACGTCGGACATCCCGGTGGCCGAGGAAGCGCTGGTTACGGCTGAGACCATGGGAAACCGCGTGAAGCCGCTCTACGACGTAGGGGTGGCGGGCATCCACCGGCTTCTGGGCGAGAGCCGCCACCTGCGCGACGCCCGGGTGATCATTGTCGTGGCCGGCATGGAGGGAGCGCTGGCCAGCGTGGTGGGCGGACTGGTCGCCGTGCCCGTGATTGCCGTACCCACCAGCGTCGGCTACGGCGCTAGTTTCAGCGGTCTCGCGGCCCTGCTCGGTATGCTGAACAGTTGCGCGCCCAACGTTGCGGTGGTCAACATCGATAACGGCTTCGGGGCCGGATACCTGGCGAGTTCGATCAACCGTCTCTGAGCGCCAACAGGCGCGAGATTCAGTGGAGGGCAGACAATATGAAAGCCTTGGTGGCTTCTCTTGGTCAGCGGTACGTCGTAAACAAGGCGGGAAAAAAGACGGCTGTGATCTTGCCTTTCGCCAAGTACCAGCGTTTGTTGGAAGACTTGCATGATCTCGCCGTCGTCGCGGAGCGCCGCACCGAGCAGCCGATCTCCCTGGACGAGATGCGACGTCGTCTGAGGGCACATGGGCTCCTATAGAATTGAGTTCAAGCCGGGGGTGGAGAAGGACCTTCAGAAGCTTCCCACGAGAGTGGTGGTCCGCGTGGTCAAACGGATTGAAAGCTTAGCCGCTTCTCCACTGCCGCCCTCCCAGCAAGCGGGGTTCGGGATTCGGGGCTCGGGATTCGCGGAGGAAGATTGGGTTCGGGGATCTGTTCTGCGAACCCCGAATCCCGAATCCCGAACCCCGCTTGCATGGTCGTCGCATTTGTGAAATGCAGCGCTTAGCATGAGTAATAAAGGGAAAGCAGTCTTGATTTCCACCTATGAACTTGGTCGCCAGCCCTTTGGGCTCGCGTCGCCGGCGGCTTGGCTGCGGCGGGCAGGCGCAAAGGTTACCTGCCTGGACCTCTCGCGTCAAGCCTTGTCGGCCTTGCCTCCGGAGCCGATCGCCGAGGCGGACTTCATCGCGTTCTATGTGCCGATGCACACGGCCACGCGGCTCGCGGTGGAGGCGCTGCCCACGATCCGTGGTCTCAACCGGCGCGCGCTTCTGTGCTTTTATGGCTTGTACGCGCCCGTGAACGAGGCGTATTTGCGCAAACTGGGCGCGGACACGATTCTCGGGGGCGAATTCGAAGAGGGCCTGGTGAGCGCCTTCGAGCGGGTGCGCCGCGCTCAGCAGGCTGTCGGTGCCGCGCGGGGGACCGACGCAGTCCCGGCCCGTCAGTCTCAGCCCGAGCCGTTGATCTCTCTGGCGCGCCAGAATTTCGTGCTTCCCGACCGCCGGGATATGCCTCCGCTCTCCTGCTACGCGCACCTGAACCACCCCAGCGGCAAGCCGCGAGCGGTGGGATATACGGAAGCGAGCCGGGGCTGCAAGCACCTCTGCCGGCATTGCCCCATCGTTCCCGTTTACAACGGGCGCTTCCGGATTGTTCCCCAGGAAGTGGTGCTGGCCGACATTCGTCAACAAGTGGCCGCCGGGGCCGAACATATCACGTTGGGGGACCCCGATTTTTTCAACGGCATCCGCCACGCCGTCGAGATAGTTGGCGCGCTGCACGCGGAACACCCCATGCTCACGTACGACGTCACCATCAAAATCGAACACCTGCTCGAGCACGCCCAGCACCTCCGGACACTGCGCGACACGGGCTGCCTGTTCGTGACCAGCGCGGTCGAGTCGTTGGACGACGCGGTTCTGTTGCGGCTGGCTAAAGGTCACACGTACGCCGATTTCACGAGCGTGGTTGAGCTGTGCCGCGACGCCGGCCTCGCTCTGGCTCCCACCTTCGTCATCTTCACGCCGTGGATCACCCTCGAAGGCTATTGCATGTTTCTGGAGCGAATCGCGGCGCTGGATCTTATCGAACAAGTGGCGCCGATCCAGCTCGCCATTCGTCTGCTCATTCCGGCCGGATCGAGGCTGTTGGACCTGGCCGAAGTGCGTGAAATGGTGGCGCCGTTCGACGAAGCTGGCCTCGTCTACCCTTGGACTCATCCCGACCCTCGCGTTGACGTACTTTGCGAGCAGGCGCAGGCGATCGTCGAGCGCGGGCAAAGAAAGGAGTGGTCGAGGCGGACGATATTCACTCGCATTTGGAAATTGGCCCACAACGCCGTAGGGCTGGCAGGGCGCGCGATTCCACAGGAAGCGGTGGGCGCGGCGCGCGCCACGGTGCCATATCTCACCGAGCCGTGGTACTGCTGAGCCGAGCCGACGCGGGGCCAGTTGGCCCCAACTCGCATGGTGGAAGCGCCAGTGTGAGAAACTGATTTGGCCTGGGAGCGCGGGCGAAGAAACGGGATTCGGGGTTCGGGATTCGCAGAAGAAGACAAACCCGAATCGCCTTCTTCTCAGCGAACCCCGAATCCCGAACCCCGTCTTCGTCCGTGTTCACAGGTGACAATACGCATGGATGATTCTCAGCCAACGCCAAGAGCCCCTGACCCCGACGGAGGAGGTTCGCGACAACGGCGAGTACTGATTCTTTGCACTACGACGGGTTACCAGACGCGCGCTTTCGTCGCCGCCGCCCAAAAGCTCGGGCTCGCGGTGGCCTTCGGCTCTGACCGCTGCCGCAGCCTGGAAGACCCCTGGCAGGACGGAGCCTTGGCGCTTCGGTTCCATGACCCGGATGCCGCGGCGAGCCAGATCGTCGACGCCGCGCGTGCTAATCCTGTGGACGCTATCATCGCGCTGGGCGACGCGCCGGTGCGGACGGCGGCGCGAGCCTGCCGCGCCTTGGGCCTGCTGTCGCATCCTCCCGAAGCGGCCGACATCTGCCGCGACAAGTATCTTTCGCGCGCGTGTCTTCGCGAGGCGGGCCTCAACGTGCCGGCCTTCGTTCGATTCCCGCTGGCGGCGGATCCCGGCGCGATTCTGGAGCAAGGCCTCGCGGTGGGATTTCCGTGCGTTCTCAAGCCCACCGCCCTCTCCGCCAGTCGCGGCGTGATCCGCGCCGACAACCCTGCCGAGTTCCTCGCTGCCTTCGAGCGCATACGGGCGTTGTTGCTCTCGCCGGAAGTCCAAGTGATGCGAGACGCGGCCAACCACTTCATTCAAGCCGAGGCGTACGTCGAGGGCAGGGAAGTGGCGGTGGAAGGACTGGTCGACCGAGGACGGCTCCAGGTGCTGGCGATTTTCGACAAACCCGACCCGCTCGAGGGGCCGTTCTTCGAGGAAACAATTTACGTTACGCCGTCGCGCCTGGAGTTGGAAGCGCAGGCCGCCATCATCAAGGCGCTCAGCAGGGCAGTGACCGCGCTGGGTCTCTATCACGGACCGCTGCACGCCGAGTTGCGCCTCAACGCGCGGGGCGCGTGGATGATGGAGGTCGCCGCACGCTCGATCGGGGGACTGTGCTCGCGCGCGCTGCGGTTTGATTCGCCCCGGCTGGGCCCCGATCTGGGCCCCCGTGTGGAGAGAGTCGCATCGCTGGAAGAGGTGCTGATCCACCTCGCGCTCGGCGCCGACGTGCGCGATGTGCGCCGCGAGCGGGCGGCAGCGGGCGTGATGATGATCCCCATTCCCGGGCCCGGCATTTACGAGGATGTCGAGGGCATGGAAGAGGCAGTGGGAAGACCGGGTGTGGAAGACATCATCATGACTGCCCGCCCCGCCCAGAGGCTAGTTACCTTGCCTGAAGGGTCCAGCTACCTCGGCTTCATCTTTGCCCGAGGCGAATCGCCACAGTTGGTCGAGGAATCGTTGCGCGGCGCCCATCAGAAACTGCACTTTGTGATGGCGACAGCGCTGCCGGTGGTTTGATCTATAATAGCTGGGCCAAAGGTTAGTTTGACGCTGGTTCCTTGATGACGATCGTTTCCGCAATGCGGTCGTGAACACAACAGCGATTGCGATGGATGAAGAACTGAAAAAAACCGAATCCACCCTCCAGCATTGAGGCTCCGTAACCAAGCGCGCGTTCCACAGCCTGCCACAGCGTGATTTTCGTGTGCACCAACGACACGATGCGGATCCGGAGCAGGCGCTTGCCCAGCGTCTGGCCGTTCGTCCACCACACACACAGCCCAAAATAGAGAACCAACCAAATCAAGCTTCCGGGATTGTGAAAGTCAAAATGCACATCAATGTGGCGCTCACGGTGCCTGAGCGTCAGGATGAGAAACTGACGACCTATTTCAATCGGTATGTAGGTCGCCGCAACGAGTAGAAAATCGATGGCGTAGGCCACAAAGCGTTGCCGGAACGATGCCAACGGCACACCGGCCAAAGCGTCTGCGCGAGCACTCTCGTGAGGATCGAAAACGCGCACGCTCTTTATCATTGTCCATGCTCCCGACGATGCGCCCGCCCATGATAGAAGGTGGTCAACGTGGAATTGTGCCCGTCGATCTGCTCTCCCTGAAACCTGGACCCCACACCTGTCTTCGGCCTAACTTTTCTTCTGCGGCGGCACGTATCTTGGCGGCAGGGCCGCGCCCTCGCCGAAAAAAAACTTCTCCATCTGGTCGGCGATAATGTCCTGGGCTTCTTTCGTTGCCGGGTGCAATCGATACTCGTTGAGAATCATTTTGAGGCGCTCCAGCCACAGGTTCCACGCTTCCTCAGAGACGTTGTCGTAGATACGCTGGCCGAGCTCACCCGGCCAGGGTGGCTCGTCGAGCCCCGGCAGTTCTTTTCCGAACTTCACGCACTTCACCATGCGCTGCGCCATTGATGAACTCCTATCTCAAAGTTGCGGCGGGAACCGCTGCGAGAAATTTGGCCCGCTTGGAATAGCTCTTCATGTCATCTCTTTGGGGCCCGCCGCGTCAAGGAAAGCGCGATTAATCGTCATGAAGCCCCTTTTCGGAGCCTCCGCTTCATCTCGGCTTGCTTTCGCGTAATCCGGGCCAGCTTGCGGTCGATCTCAGCAAGCGTTCTGGTAGCCTTCGCCAAACCACTCTCGATCCGGCGCACGACGCTTGGCAGCGAGACGGGGGAGCGCAGCAGTCCGGCGACCATCCGGTAGTTCCGAGCGGCATCGCGCTCGATGTGTTTCCATTGCTTCTCGGCCCTCGTCAAGGTGCCTCCCATCCCAGCGTGGGCGCGGCCAGGACAGCTTTCTTCAGTTTCCCCGCCGCTTTCCATTGCCGCGGATATTCTGATCAACAATGTCAATCGTTCGCCCGACGTCCACGACTTCAACCTCCCCCGACTTAACGAGCATATCTCAAAACAAGCTGCGCAAGGTCCGACATCTCACTCCCAGGTCACGGGGTAGTTCCGACCCCGGGCGTACTCGCGCCCCGGTTTGGATCGCGCCTCAGGCCCAATAATTCCGGTCAAGGGACCGATACTGGATCGCCTCAGAAACGTGCTCGCTGGCGATCGACTCGAAGCCCGCGATGTCGGCGATGGTGCGCGCCACCTTCAGAATGCGATCGTGGGCGCGCGCGCTCAGGCCGAGCCGATTCATCGCCGTTTCCAGCAGGCGCTCGGTCTCGGCCGAAATGTTGCAGTACTTGCGAAGCTGGCGCGGGCTCATTTGCGCGTTGGCGTAGATCTTCTCGCCTTGATAGCGCCGCAACTGGTGCTCGCGTGCCGTAATGATGCGGGTGCGGATTTGGTCGGAAGTCTCGCCGCCCGAATCGTCGCGCAGCTCGCGATATTTCACCGCCGGCATATCAATGTGAATATCGATGCGATCGAGCAGCGGCCCCGAAATCTTGGAGACGTAGCGCTGGATCATGGGCGGCGTGCACGTACACTCACGCGAAGGGTCATTAAAAAACCCGCAAGGGCAGGGATTCATGGCCGCCGCCAGCATGAAGCGCGCCGGAAAGGTGAGCGACATGGCCGCGCGCGCGATGGTCACCGTCCCGTCTTCGATGGGCTGCCGCAGAACCTCCAAGACGTTGCGCTGGAATTCCGGCAGTTCGTCGAGGAACAGCAGACCGTTGTGGGCCAGGCTCACCTCGCCGGGACGCGGCACCATGCCGCCGCCGATCAGGCCCGCGTCGGAAATGGTGTGATGCGGGGAGCGGAATGGCCGTGTGCCCACCAGTCCCGCGCCCGCTTCCAGCACGCCGGCCACGCTGTGAATCTTGGTGGTTTGAATGGCCTCGTCAAAAGTGAGCGGCGGCATGATGGTGGGGATGCGCTTGGCGAGCATTGTCTTGCCCGCGCCGGGAGGGCCGATCATCAGGATATTGTGGCCGCCCGCCACCGCCACCTCGATGGCGCGCTTGGCGTGAAGCTGTCCCTTCACATCGCGGAAATCGACGGCGTACTGGCTCGCCTTGGTCAGCATCTCCGCCGGGCTCACTTTGGCGGGCTTGAACTCGCGAGTCTCGTTGACAAAGTCCAGCACCTCGGGCAGCGACCGCAGGCCGTAGACTTCAACCTCCTGCACCACCGCCGCCTCGGGCGCATTTTCCGCCGGCACCACCAGCTTGCGGATACCTTTCTGCCGTGCCATGGCCGCGATGGAAAGCGCTCCCTTGATGGGACGCAGGCCGCCGTCGAGCGAAAGTTCGCCCAGAAACAGGAGCGGCTTGAGATCAGTTTTGAGCAGCGCGCCGGTGGTGCCGCAGATGCCGAGGGCGATGGCGAGGTCGAAGCCTGACCCTTCCTTCTTGACGTCGGCTGGCGCCAGGTTGACGGTGATGGTCTGAAAGGGAAAATCGAGCCCGCAATTCTTGATGGCGGACCGGATGCGCTCGCGGCTTTCGCGTACGGCGGCGTCGGGGAGGCCAACGGTGGTGAACTCGATTTTGCCCGCCGACACGTCGACCTCCACTTCCACGAGGTAGGCATCGATTCCGAAAACCGCGGCGCTGAAAGTCTTGAAAAGCATCGGGGTCGAGGCACCGGGCCGCATTATACCATCAGCAGAATTTTGGATTTTGGATTTTGGATTTTGGATTGAAGACCAAGACGCGACAAATTTTGGATTTCCGGTTTCGGATTTTGGGTTAAAGACCAAGACCTGATTTTGTCGGTTCTTGGTTTTCAATCCAAAATCCAAAATCCAAAATCCAAAATTCCTCGAGTCTTGGTCTTTAATCCAAAATCCGAAATCCAAAATCCAAAATTTGTTGCTATTCTGATAGGTATGGAAGCGAACGTGACCGCCAAACCAGCGGCTGGTTGGCTCCGGCGCCGCGCCCAGCAAGCGATGCGGGCCGGCTTGTGGAGCGCCTACCGTCGTGTCCAGATCGATCCCGCCCAGTACCTGCTTCAGTTGCAGCGGGCGCACGGCCTGCCCATCATGTCGTTCCGCGAGATGTTCTCCATCCCAACGCCGGTCATCGATTACCTGGCAGAGAGCGCCGTCGCGGCCTCGATGAAAATGGCTTTGGCGGAGGGCGCGGGCACCGGGCTGGGCGGCGTGCTCACCATCGTTCCCGACGTGGGTCTGCTGGCCGCGATTACGGTGCGCATGATCCAGAAGCTGAGCTTGATTCACGGCTTCGAATATGCCTCGGAGGACGAAGTGGCGGACTTGTGGATTGCAACTGCTACTGCCGCCGGCGTCGACCTCGGCAAGGACCTCCTGCGCAAGGAAGTGATCGAGCGCTTCGTGCCTCGCCTTATCGAGCAGATCGCCGTGCGGGCCGGCAGCGACTTGGTGGAGCGCGGACTTGCCCGCCTGGTGCCGGTGCTGAGCTCGGTGGTGGGGGGCACTCTCAACTACTACTTCGTGCGCGAGTGGGGACGACGCGCTCATCGGCATTTCCGGGAGAAACATCTGCTTTTCCGGAGCCAAGTTCACCTTTCGGCAGCCAGGCCGGTTCTCGCTCTTCCGTCGTAAGGAAGAAAAGAGCAAATCAAAAGGCAAAGGGCAAAAGGCAAATGGCAAAGGTGAAGACCGCGAGCCGATTGATTTGAGGCTTCCGAATGTACGTAAGAAACGCATCTTAGTCTCTGCCTTCGGCTTTGCGTGTAACCACCCGGCCGCGCCCTCCTTTGGATTTCGCTTGCGCTTGGTCTTCACTCTTGCCTTTTGCCCTTTGCCTTTTGCCTTTTGATTTTCTTCTCTTCTCCGCACTGTCGGGTGATTCCTCGCGCAAAAACACAGGGCGAAAGGTGGCGCGTCCCCAAAGCGGATCGTCGTCAAAGCTGAAGTCGAGCGCGGCGGCGAGCAACTCCGTGATCTCCGCGTAGCTTTCCGGCTTCTGGTAGAGGGCCAGCGTGGTCCCGGCCATGACCTGGGCGTCGTCGCCCATGCCCGCCACCGATTCGCCTGCGACCAGGGCGGAAGCGATGCGGCGCGCGGCGTCTTCGTCCGCATCGTCCCAAGTTTCGAGTTGCTGGATACTGCGCCCGCCGAACGATTGCAAACGCGCGCTAGCGATGTAGCTCCCTACGCGCCGCGCGGCGTCTTGCATCTCCGCCAGTCCCAGCGCCGTCTCCACCCAGTTGTGAGATCCGGGTCCGCCCAGGATATAGCCGGTCAGGGTAACCGTGCGGGCGTGAGGCGCGAGAGCGTCGGCAAGCTGGACTAAATCCGCCGCGTAGGCGTCGCGCGTGGACTCGGAAAGCCCCGTGAGCGTATCCATAACGCCCAGGATCAAGTACGGACGGACAATGTCCGTGGGGTGAGTGTCGAGAGCGCGGCGCGGGTCGGAGCGGGCAAAGTGCGAGCGCGTGGAGAGCGCCGGCGTTTGGGTGCGAGCGTGCTGCGCATTGAGGGCGGCGAAGTACACGGCGAGGTTAAGACCGTAGCTTGGCCCCATGTTGAGCACGGCGTAGACATCGGCCGCTGCCTCGTCCATCCAGTAGGCCCACAGCAATCCCAGCAGCTTGGCGATGTTCTGGCCTGAGAGCGCGGGCGTCCCGCCCCCTCCTAAGAAGTGGCTAGTGGCCAGTGGCGAGTGGCTAGCAGGAGGGCGCGTCTTCCTTTCTCGCCACTCGCCACTCGCCCCCGCGTTCGAGCGGGCGGGACGCGCGCACTCGGCTCTTGTGTTCCTTTCCCGCAGAACCCGCTCCGATGGCGCGTCATTTGAGGTTGCCGGCAAAGTGCGGGTGGGGCGTCCGCGCTCCGAGGCTGGACTGGCGGTCGGGCCGGCCCCGCCCAGCACCGCCTGAACGCCGGCCTTCAACTCCAGCAGCAGGTTGGGATCGGCGTGCAGCACGTCGTGCCCACCGGCCTCGTGCGCGAGCGCCGCCCACAGCGCCGGGTGGTCGCGATAGGTGTCGGGCAGGCTCACCACGCCCACCTTGGCGTCACAAAGGCGCTGGATGTCGTTCACCGGCACGGTGAAGGGTCCCTGCTGGCCGCTGGCCTGGAACATGGCGAGCGGGGGGAGTTGCTCCACCAGGGGGAAGTTGGCGCGCGCCCGCCGCTTGGAGGAGAGAAAGGAACGGTAGAAGTCAGAGATCACCGCCAGAAAGCGGCGGAGCTGCGGCGCCGCCTGCGGGTCGGCGTGGCCGTAGACCGCGCCCAGCACCGTCTCCAGGATCATGTTTCCCTTCAGGAGTTCGGCCACGGTCTTAAGGTTGTTGGCCAGGGGCGTCGCATACTTATCCTGGTAGATCACCGGCAGCATGTGCCGGTTCGCCTCGACGAGCGGACGGATGTCATCCAGGGTGGGATTCCTTTTGAACGGGACCCTGTCCGGCCCCCTGCCCGCCAAGTCGATTTTCATGATCTGGTCGAAAAGTTGGTTGAACTTCTTAAGGTCGATAGCCATGATTGGTTGTCCTCCGTCCTTTCTGTATTGCCGATTCCTCCTGAATGGTGAATTGTGAATGGTGAATGGTGAAGGTAGGAGATAGGTGGCAGGTGGCAGACGGCATAACGGGAAACAAACCCCTTTTCCCTTATGCCATCTACTGTCTACCCTGTGCCTTCACCATTCACCATTCACTATTCACCATTCACTATTCTCCCCAGACCCCCTCCATATCGTTCTTCATCTTCTTGTACGCTTCCGGGTCGATCCATACTGAGTTGGGGCGTTCGAATCCCGGGTCCTCGCCGTTGAGCCGGCTCAGAAACCGGAACAGCGCGTCTTGCAGTTTGGCCTCGTAGTGCCGCGCCTCGAACAAGATTTTCTTGTACCCCCGGAACAGGCGCAGCAGAGCCTCAAGGCCCACGCGTGCCTTTCCCAGCGAGCGAAGGAGGATCGCTCTCATCTCCCGGCGTTCCCAACGCGACCACCATTCGAGGAAACGGACCCGATCCCAGGCGGTGGCGGTGACTTCGCGGAGGTCGGGCGGCCCACCGTCGGGGTTCGGATTTCGGGGTTCGGGGTTCGCCGCATCGGGATTCGGGATTCGGGGTTCGGGGTTCGCAGACTCCCCCTGTCCTGGTGATTCCTCGCCTTCTATTTCCGACTCCTCACTTGGCCGGGCGCCGCCCGGCGCTACGTCCGCTCCGCCTTCCCCTTCCTTGCCCTCCGGTCCCTGACCCGCAGCCTCGGGTTCTGCGAACCCCGAATCCCGAATCCCGAACCCCG
>Ga0209039_10001169_pt1 | contig 24990 bp, 26 predicted proteins | sample BogFormECP12_OM1_FD_188238 | JGI IMG/M metagenome (GOLD analysis project Ga0209039, IMG submission 188238) | Bog forest soil microbial communities from Calvert Island, British Columbia, Canada - ECP12_OM1 (SPAdes) (version 2) | ecosystem: Environmental > Aquatic > Freshwater > Wetlands > Bog ... | reverse complement strand
GCAGGCAGAAAACAACATCGCAAGCGCAACCATCAAACCAAACAACAAAGTAAAGCGTTTCATCTTTTTCTCCTAGAGAAGAATTTGCTCACCGCTGTGAGCTGAGTTATAACCCGTCAGCGAACTGAGTTCAGTGCGAAAAGCCGCGGTCTGCAAATAATCCAACAGAGGCGAAATAAATTCCTCGTTCTCGCGCGGCAGGACGAGATCGTATCGTTCTTCGAACAATGGAATGAAATCGAGGTGATGTTGGTGCGCGGCAGCTTGGATACCCAATGTAACATCGGCCTGACCCGCTTCAATCATCGACGCGGACTGGCCGTGCGTTTGGACGATTCGATCATAGCCCCTGATTTGCTTTGCATCCATCTTCAAGCGTTTGAGTTCCGCATCGAACCATAGACGTGTGCCTGATCCAGCCTCCCGATTCACAAAGCGTATCCCATTGCGGGCAATGTCTTGAATCCTCTTGATTGATTTTGGATTTCCCGGTTTTACCATCAATCCTTGTGTGCGATAAGCCAGCGTGATCAATTCCACCGCGCGATCCGGAAAGAGATGGCGAACCGTCGATGTGTTGTATTGGCCATCTTCATCGAGAATATGCGAGCCGGAAAACTGGCACAGTCCTTGACGTAGATAAACCAGACCATCCAATGAGCCAATCGGAAAATTCAAAAGATGAAAGTGTGTGCCCAGATGATGTGCGATAGATTCCAGTGCAAGATCATTACTGCCCGAAAAAATCAGAGCGGGCTTTTTCGTTTTCGGCACAACCAGTTGTTGAAGTAAAAAGGCACCCGCCTTGGCTTGATAATATTTTTCGGTCACCTTTCCTGTTTTGCGAATCTCGATCATTTCAACAAGATTAGCGGCTTGAAGCGCGAGCATGTGATGTCGAACCCAGGCCGGAGAATGCTTGAGGGCCTGCGCTAGCTGGGTGAGGGTGGCTGGAGAATCCATCAGCAAGCGCAGGATCTTCATGCGGTGTACATCGGCCAGGATTTTGATCTGGTCAAAAGAGTGAAGCGCCTTAATATCATGCATATGAATAAGTATTTCCTTAATTGTATGATTGTAAAAAATTACAACATAATTGACAAGGATTCGGCTTGATCGAAGTTGTATTAGCCGCCGCCTATAGGCGGGTATAACATCACAAAGTCGTTGGGTCGAATCCAGGCATCATCCAGAGATACAACTTCACCATTAATGGAGATAATGAAGACTTCTGCTGCCGGTATTTTCAATAAAGCCAGAACGTCCCTCAAATGCTCTTTGCCAGCCAAATCGATCTCGAGGTCAGCTCTTTTAAGAGCATCGAAATAGTTAAGATGACCACCCAAATGCAATCGCATGCTCACCGTTCCAGCAAATCCGAGGCCCAAGCAAGATCAAGATCGCTCAATCGCTGGGCAGAAGGAATGCCAGTCTCCCAGTTCCAATCTTTCAACTTATAGAGATCGCGCAGCGCACGGTCGAACTCATTGTGCTCGACGTGTAAACCCGCCAAAGCGCCCGCTTCAGAAGGCATGAATACTCGTTCAGGCAGGCGGTCATCCTGAGGAGTAAACCCTTCCCTTAAATTGAAAAGTCGGGCCAGGGTGACGGCACGTTCCCCTATCTTCAATAGATCGTCCAAAGACAGATCCCATCCCGTGGCGGCGTTCACGATCTTGGGAACGTCTTCTACTAGAATAAATGAGCGCGGCGCAGGCCCAAAATAACAAAAGCCGGAAGTCTTTTCAAAACTGCTCCATTTTTCGCCAATGAAGTAATTCAGAACTTTTTTTTCACTCAAATCGCGTGTCGGTAGAGCTGTCAGTCCCAAGGGTGCTGCCCCCTTGAATGAAAGTGAATCAGGGTTGGTGAGCGTGGTGTCGTGAAATGAAACCAAATGATCTGCCCCGTTCTCAGAAATCGCGAATCCCAAACCTACAGCCGCCTTGCCGCGCGGATCGTGCATGGAGAGCTCCTGGCCTTTCACCTCGATAGTGAACGAGGCAGCCTCGCCGCCAATCACTCTGGCCGCCCTGCGTGATCCCTCCGCAAGAATATTTCCGATCCCTTCCCGATGTGCGATTTTCTCGATGATTTGAAGTATGGCTTCAGCATTTCCAAATCGCAGATCAATTCCATCAGTGTCTTCCAGGCTGATCAACCCATTTTCAAAACATTCCATCGCAAAAGAAATGGTCATGGCGGTGGAAATCGTGTCCAATGTATATATGTTGCACAGCTCATTGGCTTTCATGATCGTGTTCAGATCTGCATTACAACAGTTCGAGCCAAATCCTGCCAAAGATTCATATTCCGGGCCATCATATGCGCTGGGAGTCTTGCCCCCATTAAAAGCAATTTCGCGTTTACAACGCACCGAACAAGCATAGCAGCTTCCCCTGCCTGTGAGAAAATCCTTTTCATACGCTGCCCATTTGATAGCATCCACCGCGTCAAAAGCCCCGGCCCGAAAGTTGTGTGTAGGAAGCATCCCTCCAGCATTCAGTCCTTCAAGCATGCCGGGCGTCCCCTTATCGTGCATATCACGGCTGATCGGGTGTTCCTTTGCCTGCTTGGCCACTTGACGTCCCATCTCCGATAGAGATGCCGCATCATGCGCTAATTCGCCATAACGCCTGCTGCCGCGTACTGCGATGGCCTTGAGGTTTTTTGAACCCATCACAGCACCGATTCCATTGCGACCATTAAAATGGCGCAATTCATTGGTCATCGCCGCAAACCGCACGAGGTTTTCTCCCCCCAATCCAATTTGGAGAACACGCATATTCTTTTCAGTGTTCTCCTCCCGGATCATGGTTTGTACTACATCAGGTGCCCGGCCCCAAAGATGGTCAGCAGCCCGAAGTGAAACTTGATCATCACGAATGCAAAGATAGGTAGGTTTTTCCGCTTTGCCAGTGATGAGGATAGCATCCCAGCCGGCATTTCGTAGTTCGGGGCCCCAAAAACCACTAGCCTCTGATTCTCCATATGCCCCGGTTAAAGGTGATCGAGCGGCAGCCGTGTACCGATTGGCAGTAGATACCGACGAACCTGTTAGTAATCCATTCGCCAACACTAGTAAATTATCGGGGCTAAAGGGGTCTGTGCCGGGCTGCATTTCTTTCAGTAAGAAGTAGCCCGCCATGGCTTTCCCACCGGGATACAGGCGGTAAAATGACTCAGGGAGTTGCTCGGTTTCGATCGATGCTTTGGTCAAGTTCACGCGTAGGATCTTGCCGGAAGCGCCAAATTTCAACCTGTTTCCATTTTCTTGGGTGGGCATGAACTTAGTTCTCCGCTGTTTTCGTGGTCTAACCTATATTAGCACTTATCTCATCACCCACTTCGCTGGTGGATGCAGAGCCACCCAGATCACGTGTCAGAACTTTTCCGGCCTGGGCTGTCTTTGCGATTCCGTCCATAATGAGTTTAGCGGCAGCCTGCTCTCCCAGAAAATCAAGCATTAACGCACCGGTCCATATCATAGCAAATGGATTGGCGATCCGTTGTCCGAAAATGTCAGGCGCCGAGCCGTGAACGGGCTCAAACATGGATGGGTAGCGTCGACTGGGGTTCAGGTTACCGCTGGCTGAAATGCCGAGTCCACCATGAATGGCCCCGCCCAGGTCTGTGAGAATATCGCCAAAAAGATTGGAGGCGACAATCACGTCGAAAGTCTCTGGACAGGTAACTAAGCGCGCGGCTAATGCATCTGCGTGCCATTTTTCGGTCTTCACGTCAGGATACTCTGTGGCGAGCTGTGCGAATACTTCATCCCAGAATACCATCACGTATTGCCACGCATTTGATTTGGTCGCACTGGTTAGTTTTTTTCGAGGCCGAGATCGGGCCAATTCAAAACTGTAGCGCATCACGCGCTCAGTTCCGGCCCGCGTAAAAATACTGGTTTGCACGGCTACTTCGTGCGGTGTACCGATATGCAATCTGCCGCCCGCGCCAGCATACTCGCCTTCGGTATTTTCACGGATGCAGACAAAGTCAATGTCGGAAGGTTGTTTGTTGCGCAACGGACTTTTTATGCCAGGGAAAAGATGAACCGGGCGAATGTTGATACTTTGCTCGAAGCTCTTGCGAATCTCCAGCAACAGTCCCCACAGCGTTACATGATCCGGCGCGAGGTTGGGGAGGCCGACCGCTCCCAGATAAATAGCGTCAAACCCTTCCAGAATTTTGAGACCGTCCAACGGCAACATCCGCCCATGTTTCATATAATACTCGGTTCCCCACGGAAACTCCTCAAACTGCAAACGAAAGTTGCCTACCGTTTGCTCGGTTTTGCGCAGCACCTTCAATCCTTCAGGCATGACTTCCTGGCCGATGCCGTCGCCGGCAATCACGGCAATCCGATACTCGTTTGTCATAATGTCATCTTTCCTTTCTTAAAAGAATGAAGACAATCGAAACTTGGACTTGACTATTTTTTCGTCTTGCGATATATTGGTACTACCACATAACCATACTACCAATTATATCAAATTATCCAACCGGCTTCAATCCCAATTTTCAAGATCGCCTGCGCCTTGAGCACTACAAAAACGAGAAATGATGGCTACTCAAACAAGAAACGGATACGAGTTTCAGGTTGTGCGCAATGAAAAGCTGAGTTCTCAGATCAGCCGTCAACTGGTTGAGGCTATTTTATCCGGCCATTACGCACCAGGTGACCAACTTCCGCCAGAGCGCGATTTAGCTCTGATGTTTAATACGAGCCGGGTTGTTGTTCGCGAAGCACTCGCAGCGTTGCTGTCGAAGGGCGTTCTAAGCACGCGGCAAGGTCGTGGGACCAGGGTAAATCCTCCCGAGCAGTGGAGCACGCTCGACCCGATGATCATTATGCTCCGTGACGGGGATAACACCTTCGATCAATTAGAGGAATTCCGGCGTATCTTTGAGCCGGAGTTATGCGCGCTGGCAGCTGAACGTATCACCCCGGAAGAGATTGAGGCCTTGCGTTGGAAATCGGAACTTCCACTCGATGACACGGTAGAGGAGCACATAAACCGCGATACGGATTTTCATATGGCGATTGCGCGAGCCAGCAAGAACCCGGTTTTGCAGATCGTGATGTCGTCGATTAGCGAGCTCTTGCGGGAAAGCCGTCGCCGCAGTTACATCATGCCAGGGCAAGCTGCTGCGGCAGGGAAGTTGCATGCGAAAATTTTTGCCGCAATTGAGAGACATGACGTAGCAGGTGCACGGCAAGCAATGGTGGAGCATATGATTCAGGTGGGACGCGCGCTCGAGGCTTATAAAACTGAGAGCGAGAAAAACGGATTTGATCATCATAAATAGGATAGGGTTATGACCAGTGCAATTGCTGTTAAATGTGTTACGGGCAAGAAATCGAATCTCGCCAAAGAAGCGCTATTGGAAATGTATCGACGCATGGTGATGATTCGAAAATTTGAAGAGACAGTGTATGACGTTTATAGCCGCGGTACCATGCCCGGGCTCGCACACCTATATACCGGGATGGAGGCTGTGGCAGTCGGGGTGTGTAGCAACCTGAAGGCAACCGATAACATTACCAGTACGCATCGTGGTCATGGTCACTTGTTAGCGAAGGGCGGTAAACCAAACCGCATGTTTGCCGAATTGTTAGGCAAGGCTGCAGGTTACAATCGCGGCAAGGGCGGCAGCATGCATATTGTTGATATGAGTCTGGGTATTTTAGGTGCCAACGGCATCGTTGCTGGCGGCATGGGCATTGGAGCGGGGGCCGCATTATCAGCCAAGGTACTCCATGAGGATCGTGTCTCTGTTATCTTTTTCGGTGACGGAGCATTGAACGAGGGCCTGTTTTATGAAACAGCCAATATGGCCTCATTGTGGAAGCTGCCCGTAGTTTACGTGATGGAGAACAACACCTATGGCGAATACACTTCCACCGAGCGATCTACCGCTGGCAACGGTCCGGACCGGGCCGAAGCAATGAAGATTCCCGCAGTGAGTGTGGATGGCAATGATATTCTCGCTGTCTATGAAGCGGCCCGCTGGGCCATAGATCAGGCGCGTGCCGGTAAGGGACCGGGCTTCATTGAATGCCATACCTATCGCTGGCGCGGTCACCACATGGGCGATCAAGGCGATACCTATGGCTATCGCTCTCAAGCTGAGATTGAGACATGGATGAAGAAAGACCCCATTCCCCGCTTCGGTCACCAGCTGCAGACTGAAAATCTGATTGACGCTGCTGGTTTGGCAGCGATTGATGATGAAGTACAAAAGCTGATCACCGAAGCTGTTGAGTTTGCCAAGGAAGCTCCTTATCCTGATCCTTCGGAGATATACGAACATGTCTACCCTTGAGCGCATAGGCACGATCCGGGAAGCCATCAACGAAGCGCTGCATGAAGAAATGCAGCGTGACCCGACCGTCATCTTGATGGGGGAGGATGTGGGACTGGCAGGCGGTGTTTTCAAGGTTACCGATGGTCTGCTCAAAGCATTTGGACCGGAGAGGGTCTTCGATACGCCCATAGCTGAAGCTGGCATCGTGGGGTTGGCCGTAGGCGCGGCCATGACGGGTCTGCGTCCGATCGCAGAAATCATGTTCTGCGACTTCACGACGTTGGCGTCTGATCAAATCGTGAATCAAGCTGCAAAACTGCCATACATGACTGCGGGCCAGACCAAAGTTCCGATGGTGGTGCGAACAGCGATGGGCGCGGGCCGCCGTGCGGCCGCGCAGCACAGCCAGAGTTTGCAAGCCTGGTATTGCCATATTCCGGGACTCAAAGTCGTAATGCCTTCAACACCTGCCGATGCCAAGGGCCTGTTGATAAGCGCCATCCGTGATGATAGCCCCGTAGTCTTCATGGAAGACAAAATGATGTACAACCAAAAAGGACCGATTCCGAACGGTGATTACACCATTCCACTCGGGAAAGTGCGCGTGCACCGAGAAGGCCGGCATGCCGTCGTCATCTGCACATCAAGCATGTTGTATCCCACGCTCGAAGCTGCCGAGACGTTGTCCAAAGCAGGCATCGAGGTCATGGTGATCGATCCACGCACCTTGTCGCCTCTTGACACGGAACCTTTGATCCAGGCAGCGAAAGAAATGGGACACGTTTTGATTGTCGACGAGGGCTATCGCAGTTTTGGCGTTACCGCTGAGATTGCGGCGCGCATTCAAGAAGACGCCTTCGATTATCTTGATGAGCCCGTGCGGCGATTGGGCGCGCTCGATGTGCCGGTGCCGTTTGCACCCAGCCTGGAAGATCTCACAATACCCAACGCGGCGCAGATCGTAGAACTCGTCAAAGAGATGCTGGCATAGATAGGTTGTTATGGCACACGAAATCGTAATGCCACAACTTAGCTTGTCAATGGATAAAGGCCAGATCGTAAACTGGTTGAAGCAGACAGGTGACAAGATCCATACCGGTGATATTTTGCTTGAAGTCGAGAGTGATAAAGCCACGGTCGAAGTTGAATCTGTCGAAAGTGGTATTTTGCAAATTGTGATGGGACCGGCGGACGGCGAGATTCCAGTCGGCTCGGTAATCGCCTATGCACTCGCTGAGGCCGAGGCGCCAGTGGTTGTGTCCTCAACTGTTCTTCCCTCAACGAAAACAGTCGTCGACTCTGAACCGGTCCAGATTACTCCATCGAGCGGCGGCAACAGCCAGCAGTTACGTCGTTTGCCGTCCAGCCCGGCAGCGCGGCGCAAAGCCGCTGAACTTCAGATCGACTGGCAGCAGGCGACGGGCACAGGGCGCGATGGCCGCATCAAGGAACGCGATGTGCTTCGCTTCGCTCAGGAACTGGTAGAGTCCGCCAGCCTCAAAATCGCATCCAGTGACTCGATTCAACTCACGCCCGTGGCAAAGCGAATCGCCGACAATTTCGGTTTGGACAACGCATCGCTTGCAAAATTGATCCCGGGTAAGACCAAGATCGAGGGTGACGATGTGGAGGCAGCGATTCGAAAGCTCGTGGGGGAACGCCAAGCACTCTCATCCCCACTTGCTTCTCTTGCTCCCATCCGACCGGCGGCACTCGCCGCGCCGCGCCATGAAGCCATGGGGGCAGTCCGCAAGCGTATTGCCGAACGAATGATGCAGAGTGCACGGACCTATGCTCCCGTCACGTTGACGACCGAAATCGATGCAAGCGAACTCGTATGCCTTCGTGAAGCGCTCAAGAGCGATCCGCATGTGACAGCAGCACCGAGTTATAACGTGCTCATAACTAAGATGGTTGCAAAAGCACTATGTGAGTATCCAGTTCTAAATGCATCGCTAGAGGGCGGCGAGGTTGTCTACTGGCCGACCGTCAATATCGGTTTGGCCGTCGACACCCAGCGCGGTCTGGTCGTGCCCGTTGTGCGCGATGTTGCCGTGAAATCAGTCAATGAGCTCACCCGCGAGATGGAAGACTTGCTCAGCCGTGCGGCGCAAGGTGAAGCCACAGGCGATGAACTTACCGGTGGCACATTCACCATCACCAATCTTGGCGTGCAAGACATTGATGCGTTCACACCCATCATCAATCCGCCCGAGTGCGCAGTGCTGGGTGTCGGGCGGCTGCGCAAACGGATGGCTGTTGTCAATGACCAGCCCGCCGTTCGTACGATGCTCGTGCTGAGCCTGACCTTCGATCATCGCCTGGTTGATGGCGCGCCGGCCGCGCGTTTCTTACAGCGCGTAAAAGAGCTCCTTGAAAAGCCATATTTGTGGTCGTTGTGATTGTTCGTAGGCAAAATGAATAGGTCAACGAAGGAAGAAAAATTAGGACTGTGCGTATGACTAAGCATGATGATATTTCTTCGATTTTTGATCTGACCGGAAGCGTGGCACTTGTCACGGGCGCTGCGGCTGGTTTGGGCCGAGCCATTACGATTGGTCTAGCGCAGTTCGGTGCAGCTGTTGTGGCGGCGGATATTGATGATGGGGGGCTAGCGCAAACCGTCGCCAAGGTGACTTCACTGAATCAAAAAGGGGTGGGCCTTCATTGTGATACCAGCCAGCCAGACGAGATTAAGAATATGTTCGGCCAACTGGACAAGCAATTTGGCCACATCGATATCTTGGTCAATAATGTTGGAGTGATCGCTCGTGCGCATCCTGAAGATATGGCTTTGGAAGATTGGGAGCGCGTATTGAGGATCAATCTGACGGGTTCGTTCCTGTGTGCCCAGGAAGCTGGCCGCAGAATGATTGCAAGCGGGCAAGGCGGTAGCATTATTAACATCAGTTCGATCGCCGGAGTCTCAGCTCTCGGGCGCGGTAATTTGGTGTACAGCACAACTAAAGGCGCGATCAATCAACTCACGCGCGAACTCGCAATTGAGTGGGCTAACCACAACATTCGGGTCAATGCCATCCTCCCAGTGCAGATGCGCACGGCCTGGGTTGAACGACTTACCAGTGGAGCAGATGCCGAGACCCTGATGAAAACGATCTTGGGCGGGATTCCGTTGAACCGCCTGGGCGAGCCGGAGGATATGGTAGGACCGGTGGTGTTTCTTGCCTCGAAGGCCAGTGCATTCGTCACCGGCATGTTACTGCCGGTTGACGGTGGAAATTTGGCTCTGAATGCGGGCGGCACTCTAAATGTGTGATAGCGGCAGGTAGAAATGTTAAAACTAGAAAACGTTGTTGCGTCTCAAAGCAAGTTGGGTGAAGGCCCTTTGTGGTCAGTGGATGAGCAATCCTTGTATTGGGTTGATATTCATCGTCAACGTGTTGAGCGGTTTCACCCCGCCTCGGGTGAACACCTGGTTTTTGAATTTGACACGGCAGTGACCGCATTGGGCTTTAGAACGCGGGGCGGATTTGTTGCGGCGACGGCGCGTGGCTTCGCGTTTCTGCAGCTATTGAAGAAGACAGTTGACATTTTGGCGCAACCTGAAGCTGATAAGCCACACAACCGATTTAACGATGGGGCCGTCGATCCCCAGGGTCGTTTTTGGGGTGGCACCATGTACGAAGGCCCTGAGACAAATGAGCCAACGGAAGGCCGATTGTACCGCCTGGATATGGATGGTTCGGTGCGTGTCATGGAGAAAGGCCTGACAATCTCGAATGGCCTGGGCTGGAGTCCTGATCTCAAAACCATGTATCTCACCGACACACTTCGTAGCGTGATCTATGCCTACGACTATGATCCAGCCTCCGGCGCAATTGACCATCGGCGTGTGTTTGTCGATTCTTCAGCTGAATCCGGATGCCCCGATGGCATGACAGTGGATAGCGAGGGAGGTGTGTGGAGTTCACGCTGGTGCGGCTGGAAAGTCACGCGCTATGACCCTGCAGGCAGAGTTGAGCGCGAGATTCGGCTGCCCGTTGAATGTCCGACCAGTTGTGCTTTTGGTGGGAAAGACTTGACTGAACTGTACATCACCTCTGCATGGACCGCGCTGACTGATGAACAGCGTCGGCAGCAACCCCTAGCCGGTGATTTGTTTTGTTTGGATACGAATGTCAAAGGCCGCGCGCCCTGGCAATTTGCCGGATGATAAGTGCCGCGGTCTAGAGGAAAACTTTTGAGTATGAAAGAAACGGTCGTCAACCTACAATTTGGAGGATCATACCATGCTCATCAAAGATAAGGTCGTCATTATTACAGGAGCCAGCAAGGGTCTCGGTGTGGCGATGGCTGAGATCTGCGCAGCAGAGGGTGCGAAAGTTGTGCTGGCCGCGCGCAGCTTGGATCGGATGAAAACGATTGAAAACCGGATCAAAGCCAAGGGCGGAATTGCCCATTCCGTTCGGTGCGATATGGGCAACTTGCATGACCTGCAAGTACTCGTGGATGAAACACTCGGTAAGTTTGGCGCCATTCATGGGCTTATCAACAATGCCGGCGTCAACTATGTGAAGCCATTTCTTGATACCACCGAGGCGGACTGGGAGCGGGTCATTGGGGTGGACTTGAAAGGATCATTTTTCCTCACGCAACTATGTGCGCGCCAAATGATTAAGCAAACCCCCAAGGGCGGTTCAATCATTCAGATTGCGAGTGTACATACTCTCGCGTCCCTGTCCGGCTCGGCGCCGTATGACGCCGCGAAGCATGGCATGGTCGGATTCACCAAATCGGCGGCAGTTGAACTCGCCAAAGATAACGTACGCCTCAATGTTCTATCGCCTGGCCTATGCCGCACCGAAATCTGGAATGATATTGTTGCAGCCGCGCCCAGCGAGGCACAGGCTCTCGCATATTGGAACGACAACATTCCTGCTCAGCGGCTGATTGAGCCGGAAGAAATCGCCAATGCATGCGTGTTCCTGCTCAGCGATCTTAGTTCGTCATTCACCGGCGCCAACCTCCTCGCTGATCTGGGCATGACCAGCCAGTTGATCAGCAGAGAGCCATTCAGCTCAAAGGTGATTGACGGTGCACGCTGAACTTGAACTGTACTTTGTATCACCAATGCCGTACCTAAATGGCCAACATAGGCGAGCCTGTTCCGCCCTTTGTGTTGAACTTTTTAGTGCTAAAGATTCTTCTCCTGGCGGCATTTTTAATGCCTCGTAAGAGAATTCAGACAATATCTTGAATTGACTACCATCGCCCGGTTTAATGGGCAGCCTAGGAACAGAGAGATGTAAATGGATATTGAAGAATCGAATTTGATCTTTCAAGCACGTCAGATAAGCAAGAGCTACCCTGGAACATCTGCTTTGGACCACGTGGATTTTTCCCTCAAAAAAGGAGAAATTCACGCCCTGGTTGGAGAAAATGGGGCAGGAAAATCCACCTTGATGCAGATTATGTCGGGTGTGTTAAAGCCGGATCACGGTACGTTGTGGTTGAATGGCTCAGAAGTCCACCTGCGCGACCCCAGCCATGCTCAAAAATTGGGGATCAGTCTTGTGTTTCAAGAACTGGCATTATGCACCAATATGAGCGTGGCGGAGAACATTTTTACCAACGCCCAACCAGTCAGACATTATGATCTCATCAACTTTGAGGAAATGTATGATGGGGTGCGCGTCTCTCTGAAAGCTTTTGGTGTAGAGTTGGATCCCCGGATGCCGTTGCGCAATTTCGACCTGGCTACCCAGCAGATTGTTGAAATAGCCCGCGCAATCCAGCGTAACGCTTCTGTTCTCCTGCTGGATGAGCCGACCTCAGCCATCGGAAGTAAAGAAACGATGCGTCTCTTCCAAGTAATCCGCACACTGCGCGATCAAGGGGTGGGCGTTGTATATGTAAGCCACAAGCTGGACGAGGTCTTTAAAATTTCCGATCGCATCACGGTATTGAAAGATGGAAACCTGGTGGGAACAGTAAATACCAATGAAACAACCCCAGAGGACATCGTCCAGATGATGGTGGGCAGAGAGTTCGGCGAGATGTTTCAGCATTCCAAGATCACCCACAGTGTGCCGTTGCTCAAGGTCAACCACCTCAGCGGTAAAGGCTTTTCGGATGTCAGCCTGGTGGCGAATAGTGGCGAAGTGTTGGGCTTGTTCGGCCTGACCGGTGCTGGGCGCAGCGAGTTGGCGCGCGCCATCTTTGGGATCGATCCAGCTACTTCGGGAGAAATCCTTCTGGATGATCAAGTCGTTCATATCGCTAATCCTCGTCATGCCATGAAAATGGGGTTTGCTTATGTGACAGAAGACCGAAAGGTTGATGGGTTGTTCCTCGAGATGTCCCTGAAAAATAACGTTGCATCCACCAATTTGGATGTCATCAGTCAGGGGATCATGATCAATAACAGCCGAATGACCTCGCTGGCACAGGACTGGATCAAGAATCTTAAAATCAAGTCTAGGAATGCCGAGCAACTTGTTAATCATTTGAGCGGCGGGAACCAGCAAAAGGTGCTATTTGCAAAATGGTTGGCTCGGAACCCCCGGTTGCTCATCGCCGATGAACCAACCCGCGGCGTGGATGTAAGCGTCAAGGCAGATGTCCATACGCTGTTGCATGCGCATGCCAGAAATGGAGCTGCGGTGGTGATGATAAGCTCTGAACTGCCCGAAGTGATGGGCTTGAGCGACCGTATCGCAGTAATGCGGGCAGGAAAGATCGTCGGCATGTTCGATAGCGCCGAAACCACTGAAGAGCAGCTGGTTGCGTATGCATCCGGAGCATTTACCAATTAAGAGCACTAATACGAGGTGATCTGATGAAGAAGGAAACAACAACTTCTAGCATTGCGATAACGCCAAAGCCAAAATCAATTTCTGTGATTACCAACCCGTTACTCAGGCTGCTGCGTGTCCGTGAAATGGCCATGCTGATCTTGATCTTGGTGGTCTGTGTGGTTATGACGATCCTATCGCCATATTTTTTGAGTACAACCAATTTCCTTTCCATGGCTCGTGGCTTTTCAATGGACGGGATGGTTACCATTGGAATGACGCTCTTACTTATCACCGGGGCATTTGACCTATCGGTCGGGGCGGTCATGGCATTGAGCGGCATTGTCACGGCTATCCTGATCGTGTCCTTACATATGTCTTATCCCATTGCCTTTCTGGGAGGGTTGGCAGTAGGTTTGATCGCCGGCTGGATTAACGGTACCCTGGTTACGCGGCTGAAGGTCAATGCGCTGATTGCTACCCTTGGCATGCAGACCGTTGCCCGCGGGATCGCGCTCGGGATAACTCAAGGCAGCCCGGTAATAAATGTACCGTCGGATTTTGCTTGGCTGGGACAGGGCAGTGTATGGGGAATCCCGTTTCCTTTCATTGTTTTATGTGTCTTGGTTCTCGTCACGGATGTTCTCTTGAGAAATGGGCGTACTTTGCGGCAGCTTTATTATGTTGGCGGTAACCAAAAAGCAGCACGTTTTTCCGGGATTCAAGTCGATCGGATCATCGTGCTCACTTTTATCGGGAGCGGGTTGGCAGCTGCCCTCGGCGGCATCATGAGCATGGCTCGCCTGACCAGTGGTATTCCCACGGCCTTCGAGGGTGTGGAATTGCAGGTGATCGCAGCTTGCGTCATCGGCGGGGCCAGCCTCTCAGGCGGCGAAGGCACGATTATCGGCGCGATACTGGGGTTGGTCTTCATGGCACTGGTGTCTAATGCTATGACTATGCTGGGTGTATCTGTTTATTGGGAAGGTGTTGTCACTGGCACAATCTTAATCGTCGCGGTGGCCTCGGACATGCTAACCCGGCGACGATTGTGATGGTTCGCTCTACTCTTATTCAGGCTTCCAGGAGGTAAGCCGGAAATAAATATGAGATCAATCCACGAAAATGTAATAAGCTCCAATCACGATCCGAAAGAATATTCAAAACCTTTCAAATATAAAAAGGAGAAGACAATGTCTGGATTAAATAAACAATCCGATTCCAAGTTCTCTCGACGGAAGTTCCTGCAGGTTTCTAGTGCAGCCTTGGGCGCTGCTGGCGCCCTTGCCCTGACCGGCTGCCAGAGTGCTGCTTCGACAGCGATGGCGGCTGCTCCGACAGCTGTGGCCGGTTCAACGGTTCCGTTGAATCAAACGTATGTCTGGTTGTGTGCAGTAACAAGCATCGCGTTCTGGATAGATGGGCGTAAGGGAATGGATGCTGCCGGAAAAGCCTTGGGAGTCAAAACCGTGTTCACCGGACCGGAGGCATATGACGCCTCCCAGCAACTGACAGCCCTGGATTCTTTGATTGCGCAGAAGCCTGCTGGGATCATGATTTTCCCGGCTGACCCAGTTTCGCTGAGTGATAGCATGAAAAACGCAATGAAAGCAGGGATCCCGGTGATATGTGTAAACTCAGATGTCACAGACACAACCGCACGCTACGGCTTTGTTGGACCGAATAACCGGGGAGTAGGGCAAGTCGGTGGACAGATTGTGGTTGACTTGCTTCAAGGCAATGGGAATGTCGCCATTATGACCGTACCAGGGATCGAAGTTCACGAAGACCGCAAAGGCGGCTATATGGATATCTTCGCGAAAAACCCGGGCATTAAGGTCCTTGATGTGGCGGACGATAAATCCGACCCGGCCACTGGGCTGACAGTTGCCGAGCAGCTAATATCGGCTTACCCCAACCTCGACTTGATTGTTGGCACCGATGCGACTGCTGGTGCAGCGATTGGACGAGCCCTCAAAGAGACGGGAAAAGCTGGAAAAATCAAGTGTGTTTCCATGGATCACGACGCCGACCTGCTTCCTTATATTGCAGACGGCACTATTTCCGCCACTCTGGCCCAGAACAGTGTCATGGAAGAATGGATGGCGACCTATTTCTTATACTGGCTGACCAATAACACCATCCCAGCATTCGCCGACGATTGGCGTACTGTCGGAGCTCCACAGGCGCCGAAAAATACCGACACTGGTGTTTCGGTAGTGACGAAGGCTAATGTCCAATACTACATGGCAGCAGCTGCAGCAACACCAACTGCAAACCCATAATTAGCAGAGGCGGATGGAACCGGACATTCCATCCGCCACCCATACGAGGGCAAGCGACAATCTTCCAAATTGCGCTCCACTATATGTGGCTTGGCTTTATATTGTCGTGCCCATAGTTATTTTACAACAGATTTGTATCGACGGAGAAATCGTATGAGCTGGAAAGTAATGATCACCGATGTGTCTTTCCCCGATGTTTCACTTGAACTGACAGAACTCCAGCCGATTGGTGCTTCGCTCGTGCGGTTGAATTGCAAAACTGCAAGCGATGTTATTCAACAATGCCAAGAGGCGGACGCATTGTTAGTGCAATACGCCCCCATTACCTCCGAAGTATTGAATAGTCTGCCCCAACTGAAAATAGTCAGCCGCTATGGGATCGGCGTGGACATGATTGACCTCCCCGCTGCTACAAAAAACAATGTGGCGGTTTGCAATGTGCCGGACTATTGCGTCGAGGAAGTCGCAACCCATGCGCTGACAATGATCCTCTATTGGGCCAGGAGGCTGAGCACTTACCAGCAAGATGTAAGGAACCACAGGTGGAATCTAAGCGAAGTAGATGCCCCTCATCGTATCCATCGTTTATGTGGGCAAACCTTGGGTCTCGTCGGCGCTGGGCGAATTGCCCAGAAGTTAGCGACGATGGCAAATGCCCTTGGACTGAATGTGATCTACTATGATCCATATATCCACGGGAATCCCTTTGAAACAATGCGGTCAGTGAGCTTTGAAGAATTAACCAGGACTTCCGATTTCATTTCGATTCACTGTCCGCTAACCGATGAAACGCGCGGCTTATTTGATGAGGGAGTGTTTCATGCCATGAAATCTTCCGCTGTGTTGGTGAACACTGCTCGCGGCGCAGTAGTCAATGGCTCTGCTCTGGAGAAAGCGCTCGGCAATGGTTGGATTGCGGGAGCCGGGCTGGATAATCTGGAACCAGAACCTCCCAATTGGAATGACACACTGCTAACCGCTCCGAACTTGGTAGTCACCCCTCATGTGGCTTTTTATTCCGAAGAATCCTTAAGAGATCTACAGCGTTTGACGGCGCAGGCTGTTGCTGATTTGTACCGTCAGAAAATTCCTGAGGGTCTCCTCAATTCAGAGATTCTTCCTGGTTTTCTGCAAAGGACGCATTCCGATGTCTGATAACCCAGGAGTTATCCTTGCTGCCGATATCGGCACATCAGCGCTTAAAGTCGGTGTCTATTCCGACGATCAATCTTTGATCACTACCGCTTCACGAAGCTATCAAATCAATGTGCATGACATGGGGATGGTGGATATTGATCCATCTTTGTGGTGGCAGGCCTTTCAGGAAGTTTGCCACGAGCTTAAACCCTATCTCAAAGCGGTTAAAGTCATCTCGCTTTCGGTAAACACACCGGGACTTTCTACCATGGATGAAAATGGAAAACCCTTGTTTCCATCCATCCTGCATATGGATGGACGTTCCAGGGCGCAAGCTTTGAAGATTCGCACCCTGGTCGGTGAAGATCGCCTGTTGGATCTCGCTTGTAATCTCCCTGTTTCCGGAGGGTCTTCCCTGGCTTCGATCTTATGGCTCCGGGACAACTACCCAGAGATTTATTCACACAGTAGATTTGGGCATACTAATACATTTATGGTAAAACAACTGACCGGAGAGTGGGGCATCGATCCTTCCACGACATCGATCACTGGCCTATATCATACAGCCCGCAATGACCTGACTTGGAATGATGAGGTCCTCGACCTCACCGGACTGAGTCCTGCAAAACTCCCAAAGCTGCGTCACTCTTTTGCACCGGTCGGTACTTTGCGAAAAGAGATTGCAGCACAGTTCGATTTGCCAGCTGATTGCGTGGTTTTGTGCGGGGGAAATGACGCAGTCTTGGCTACGCTGTCCACAGACATGATCAAGCCTGGAGACATCAGCACCACGAACGGCTCGACCGATATCACTATGGTCATTCTGGATCAGCCGTTACGCTCGCGAGAATTTAATATCCGCTGCCATGTGCTTCCGGGATTATGGGTCACTTTCTTTGTGCTAAATACCGGCAGCATCGCCTTTGATTGGTTTTACCGTGAATTTTGCCGGGAAATGTCCATTGATGACTACTATGAGAGCTACATTCCCACGGTGCTGGCGGACTTTTTCAAGCAGCCTGACCTTGACCAACTAGATGCTGAATTGCCGATGTACACTCCATTTTTGCAGGGCTCGCGTTATTCCTTAGAGAGACTAACTGCCAGCTTCAGCGGGCTCTCGATGGAGACTACAAGGGAAAAAATACTACTGGGCCTGGTGAAAGGGAATACAGCATATACTGGTAATCACTTGAAAGAGCTGGGCAAACTGATTCGCTTGAACAAGACCGTCCATCTTACGGGGGGCGGGGCAAAGATTTCCGGGATCAAAGCCGCCAAGCAGCGCTGGCAAGGAGATTTCAATTACGAAGTTGTCGAGCAATCTAGCCTAATCGGGGCAGTAAAGTTGGGTCAAGGTTATTTGAAAGGCGAATTCTCCCGATGGGTGTAGTGAGGTAAGAAATGAAAAAATCTCTTCACGGTATTTTTGCACCAATCAGTACGCCATTCACTGACGGCGAGGTGGCCTACGATCAATTGCGACACAACGTCCGTCGTTATGCGGAAACCAAACTTACCGGGTTGTTTGTTTTGGGTAGCAACGGAGAAAATCCCGCCCTCAATAATCAGGAAAGGCTCAAGATTTTTGAAACCGTAATGGAATCTCGCACGCCAGAACAAACAATCATTGCCGGGACGGCCTTCGAATCGACTCAGCTGGTAATCCGCTTTGCCCAGGTTCTGGCGGGGATGGGCGCCGATTATATTTCTGTCCTAACGCCATCTTACTACAAGAAAGCGCTCAGCGATGAAGTACAGCTTGGTCACTTCCAAAAAATTGCGGACGCGCTCCCGGTTCCTATCGTGATCTATAACGTGCCTGGCCATACCGGGATCACGCTGTCCCCAAAAGTGGTCGAAAGCCTTTCGAAGCATCCTAATATTGCGGCAATGAAGGATGGTGCCCCCGGGATGTTCCCACACTATCTCCAATATGCCAGCGATAATTTTTCGGTCATCTCTGGGACTATCGATTCTCTGCTACCGGCCATGATGATCGGCGCGGTGGGTGGAGTTGTTTCGTTGGCAAATCCATTTCCTGAGGCTTGCTGTATGCTGTACAAGCTTTTTAAGAGCGGGGAACTCTCCCAGGCAAAAGATCTTTATCGCCGCTTACTGAGCCTAAACCGATCGCTTTCTGGAACTTATGCGGTCGCTGGTGTGAAAGCAGCAATGGAACTCAATGGCTTTTTTGGTGGTGACCCGCGTTTGCCTTTATTGCCCTTGAACCCATTGCAGAAGCAAAACCTGGTTCAAGTCGTGGAAGAATCGGGAGTCCTCTCACTTTCCGGAGATTAAGTTTTGTTATTCTTGCGTCTTCTCGGAATGAAAGAAAGACTTGGGTAAGCGAGCAAATCGCCGAACCGCCCGGTTACTTTATGAAGTCATCTCAAAAAATGACCTGAGCAAAATGATCATGCAGCCTAACAGGACAAAACTGAGATAGTTTTCGAGAATTCAGTCATGATGAATCTGAATCCTGCAAAAGTTTTGCAACCAAGCGAACAGTCGCTCCGCTTTCCAGCGTTTCCGGTAGCTCGCAAAGGGCCACCGTCCTGGGTGCTGGCCTTACGGCCGTTGATCTTATGCGGAGCGATTATTTTTTATACCTTTCTGTAAGAGGAGGCTGAAATGCCATTTGGTATACAACCCATTCACATTGTGATCATCGTCATCATCGCCTTGATCATCTTTGGACCGAAGAGCCTGCCTGAGGCAGGACGCTGGGCCGGCAGAACGTTATCTGAATTCCGCAAAGGATCACAAGATATGACGACGGCTCTGCGCGAAGGCATGACGGAGACGCAACTAGCTGAAGATCAGAAAAACGCCATTGCCAAGCCCGCCCCCGCTCAGTCCGTACCAACTAACAACAATACATCGGCTAGCAAGTTCTGCACAAAATGCGGCTCGCCCAATCCATCCGACGCGCTCTTTTGCAGCAAGTGCGGCAATCCATTTCAGGTACAGTCATAAATCCGGGAACGAAGCGCCTGCTTGAAGGCGGTCAAAAGCCGGGAATGATTCATGGGATTTGCGTTTATGTCCGAAAAATACATGAGCTTGCTTGACCACCTCGACGAGTTGCGGACACGAATTATTATTTCTGGCGCGGCCATCCTGCTTGTGACTGCGGTCGCTTTCTTTTTTTCTGATCCGCTTCTCAAGTTCTTGCTTTTGCCTTCGGGTGGATTACAACTTAAAGCCTTCAGTTTGATGGATGGCTTCATGATCAAATGGCGGATCGCTTTGTACACCGGAATTGTCGGTGCGTTTCCGGTTTGGGCGTATCATGTGTATCGGTATATAAGTCCCGGCTTGAAGGATGATGAACGCCGAGCCGTTTTTTCTCCGCTCATCGCCGCGTTTATCTTATTTATATTGGGCGCATTATTCGGATATTATTTATTATGGAGCATGATCCGCGTCTTGATCCAACTCTTCCCCAGCGAAGTGCAGTTCCTGCCTGCGGCGGACGATTACATTTCATTCGTGATCTTCTTTATGCTGGCGTGTGGTATCGCGTTTCAACTGCCAACCGTTCTGGTCATCCTCGTCCGCTTGCGGCTCGTGAGCGCGGCTATTCTTCGCAAACAGAGAAAAATTGCATACTTCATTTTATTTGCGTTTGCAGAAATCATTACGCCAGTCTCTGATCCCATCGTGGCTCCGCTAACCGTGATGGTGCCGCTGATTATCTTATATGAGATCAGCATCTTCGCGGCAGTACAAATCGAAGCCGGGCGGGAAAAAATCGATGCCAGTACGACTGCATCCAATCCATAGGTGAAAGTGTCCATTAAATCAAATTTCCGATAAAGGAATCAGGTTTGCTATGAAGCGTTTTCTGTATGCGATCATTAGTTATTAGTCGTCATTTTTGGCAACACCGCTATGGCTGGAACCGTTTTGATTGGGCTTGCGCTCAATACGATGTTCGGCTGGTGGTGGATTGAATATGTCGCCGCGCTTTTGTTTCTCGTTTGGCTTGCGCGTGAAACTCGGGAGGCATTCGAAGAGGCAAAAGGCGGGCGAAATGAAGAGCAGGGTATCCACTATCATCTGAAAGCCTGTTTTATAAGCCAACCTCTTCTATCAAAGATTCCCAATCTTGGAAATATTGCACAGATGCATCTCTAAAAGCGGATGCCTTTGCGGTGTTTCCAGAAGTTAACCCAATGGCGCGGACAGATACATCAAACCCGGCTTTTTTCAAAATTTCGCCAGCCGAACGGGCAGAAAATATTCCTCCCATCGTGTCCTCCACAACAATCAATTCAAAAGTCTTAGGCAATCGATCGAAACTGCCATTCAACTGCCCTGTTTCGCGCCATTGATTTGCAGCTTGCAGAGAGGGCCATTCTTCCCCGGTCCAGGCCGCCAGCACGGCTGCCAACGATTGGAAAGGGGAAGGCTTGACCAAGGCGGCAGGCTCGAGGCCATATTGTGACGCAAGATATTCAAGCTTTCCAAATGCCATCAAGGGGATGTTGGACAGACCGATCAACTCCAGCGCAAGCTCCGCTTCCGGGGCAAAGCCCAAGGCGGATCCGGCCACCTCGCGAGGTGGAAGCGATGGGCGTGACGTGAGTACTGCGAGATGGTGATTTGGTTGAAGAAGCTTTCCACGAATATCCTCGTTGATATTCGCCCTATCAAAAGTAAGCAAGACAGACTCTGTTTCAAAGTCGGCACGCAGGTTATAGGTCTTGGTGAAATTTTCGCTCCCCAGTGTGAATTGTTGAAACACCCGCATGGTGCAGGATTTGTATATATTGCGCGTTTCGGTTAATAAATTTTTGCGCAGTCCATCGGGAATGGAGGCAAAACATCCTGCCTGCATGGCAGTCTCTGCAGGGTATTGGCCTGGAATCAATGAAAATTCAGGAATGAACCAGGGCGCGGGCGAGCCTTCTTTTGGAATGTATAGAGGCGGTTCGATCAAGTGGTTGACGGTGGCGCGCAGCGCAGCGCGATATCCACCCGGATGCATAAGCACACCATCAATATCGAGCAGAATGATCTTTGTCATTTTTGGCGTTTTTCCAATTCAGCCAGAATGTGTGCGGGAGTTAAGCCGCGGGCAGAGAGAAGCACCAAGGTATGAAAGGTAAGATCGGCGACCTCTTCGATGAGGCGCTGGTCATCCTGTGCAAGCGCAGCGATCACGACCTCCGTGCCCTCCTCGCCAACTTTTTGCGCGATCCTTGGCAAGCCTTCGGCAATGAGATGGATGTATAAGATTTTTTACTTGGATTTTTCTTGCGGTCTTCGATCACTTCAAACAACCATTCAACGCTCATGAATTTCTCCTTCGATTTATCACAAAGAAACACAATAGTCTTCTCGCGGTTAAAACAGTTTTTCAACTTCCCGATAAAAACAAGTTCGATTCCCCGTATGGCAGGCAGGTCCCGCTGGATGGACTCGAACCAGAAGCGTATCCGCATCACAATCCACGCTGATTTCAACCACGCGTTGCACATTCCGTGACATCTCGCCCTTGTGCCAAAGTTCGCCGCGAGAGCGCGACCAGAAATGCGTCTCGCCCTTTTCCAAAGTGAGCCGCAGAGATTCTTCATTCATATACGCCATCATCAAGACTTCATTCGTCTCCGCATCTTGCACAATGGCGGGGATGAGACCTTTGGAATCAAATTTGATTTCGGATATTGGCGCTTGCATTGTCACTCCAGTCTAAATTTATCAACGGATTTCGTAGAAACAAAAAATTATGCGGTCTGCGAATTAGATTCTCACAGGCACGCCTCGGCGCTGCAAATCCTTCTTCAACTCGGCAATCCTCAAATTCCCATCATGAAACAGCGATGCGGCCAGCGCGGCATCAGCCTTACCTAGAGTCAGGACTTCTGCAAAATGTGATGGAGTCCCGGCGCCGCCCGAAGCAATAACCGGCACGGATACTGCATCTGCAATCGTGCGCGTCAATTCGATATCATAGTCTGCCAGCGTTCCACCCGCATCCATGCTCGTAAGCAGGATTTCGCCCGCACCCAGTTTCACGCCGCGTAAAGCCCACTCGACCGCGTCTCACCTTTTCTGATTGACTGCAAGGATTGTTCGATATTCATTGTTGTGCGGCTTAGGGATTGTGAATCGAACCATGAGGATATATAATGAAAATGAATAGTTGTCGAAGGGAGGATTCACCATGTAGATAAGGAGAGAATATGAGATATATGCGCATCATGTCTTGTATTAGTCTAGTGTTGCTAGCCGCGATGGCGGCATGTACCCTGGGCGAAACGCCGCCTCCTTCGCAGCCCCAATCCGGGAACACAACGGCCGTTGCATCGTCATCTTCTACTCAAGCTTCAAGTTCCGCACCGCTCAGTGCACTCTTCGGATCCGGTAGTGGATCTTCAAGCTCGATGTTCAATAAACTCTTTGGCTCAAGCTCATCGACGCAGACTGCACCGGTCGAACTGGCAGGCCCGCCGATGAAGGTCGGTTCGACGTATCTGTATTTCGATGGAACGACGCTAGTGGCCGTGCCGGGTGGACCATTCACGATGGGAGGCAATGGCCCGGATAACCCCCAGCATACCGTGACCTTGAGCGACTTCTGGATCTACTCGACCAAGGTGACGAACCGCCAATATCAAGGATGTGTGGTAGTCGGGAAATGCACTCCACTGGATGCGACGGCTAACCCTCTCTATAGCGATCCCAATCATCAGAGCAACCCGGTGGTGGGAGTGAACTGGGCACAGGGTGAGGCCTATTGCGAATATGCCAATGGGCGGCTGCCGACGGAAGCGCAATGGGAGAAAACGGCGCGCGGGCCGAATGGGAATCTGTATCCGTGGGGGAATGATGTGCCGAGCAAGGATCTGCTGAACTACAACAACACTGTGGGGGCGACCACCAATGTACTGCAGTACCCGAATGGCAAGAGTTATTATGATGCACTGGATATGGAGGGAAATGCTTTTGAGTGGGTCTGGGATTGGTATGATCCGGCATACTACACGACGGCGCCGACGCAGGATCCCCAAGGGCCGGACTCCAGTCCCACCGGCAATCGTTCTGTGCGTTCTGCCAGTTTTCGGAGTGGAGACAATGATGTGCTGGCTTCGACGCGTTTCTACAAACTTCCCACGGTTGATGTGGACGATCTGGGCTTTCGATGTGTGGTGACGAATCCGGCGCTCTTTGCAACGGAGTGCCAGGTGCCTGCCTACGCTCCCTCGACGCCGGGCCTGAGCTGTCCACAACTGGCCATTTCTGTGACCCAGCCTACCTGCAGTTCCCCCTCTGCTGTGATCACACTCACCGATAGCGCTTGGAACGGTAGCAATAGTCCCGATCCATTTCTTGCTCTGGTCTCTCCCCCCGTTTCTGGTGTTAGTTGCACTCCTCTGCCTGCAGGTAGCCATACACAAAGCGCCAAGTGCACGAACATTCCCGCCGGCGGATTTGACCTGGAGTCTCAGTCTCTCTGTGGAATGGCAAATGTTGGTTGCCCGGCAAACTATACGCTGGATGGGACGAGCCATCTCTGCGAATGGGCAGGCGGCGGTACAGGTAGTATGTGTCCGGCCGGGCAGCAATTTAATTCTTCACAAATGTGCTGTGCTTCCAGCAGCACCGCTGGTTTTCCGGCTTGTCCAGCGGGTTCGCAGGTTACCACTCAAGGCGATATTACTATATGTGCGGATCCCAGCCACCCCGTCACAGCATCAGCCCATGTGGATGCCGTCCCTTCCGATTGCAACAACAACAGTTGCAATGTCGGCGGGTCCTGCACTTCTTCGAAGTGTCCCAAGGGGGGACACTATAACAAGAATTGTGGATGCGAGTGCAGCACAGGCGGCAACAGCGGCGGCAAATCTTGCAATGTGGGCGGATCATGTACGACCGGTGGAGGCCTCCATGGAACCTATAGCTCATCGTGTGTTTGCGTAGGGGCAGGGAGCGTAGGAGTACAGCCCTAGCCAGAAAATTGAACGGGACCATCGCCAAGGTGCGATGGTCCGCAACCTACAGGAGAATTGGCCTACTCATGTGGAGGCTTTTTATCAGTAGGCGGGGCGTCCAATCACCAGACGCCGATCACGAAGTCAGGGTTCCAACGGCATTCCAGAAGACCAGAGCCTTCCAAGATGCCCAACTGCAGACCACCGGTACGGATCCATACGATTAGTCTGAAGATCGTGAGTCAGGCCTACGCTGACTGCGCGGGCCACTGGCTTAAAATCTTTGCGTGAAATTGAACTTGCAATCAAGCGATTATGAGGCGCTAGGCCTTGCATAGACAGGTAACATTGGCATTCCTTGACGAATCCTGCCGTTTCAACTACATTGCTAAAAAGCAATGCCAGTGATCTGCATTTTCCCCTGATTTCAGGGAAGGGTGTAGTTCGGAACAGGTCTCCTTAGGGCCTGTAAAAGAATAACTCCGCACTTTAATATTTAGATTTGGGTACATGAGAGGTGAGGCCGGATGATGTAATTCCAACGGGGACAGACTT
>Ga0209039_10001167_pt1 | contig 25004 bp, 20 predicted proteins | sample BogFormECP12_OM1_FD_188238 | JGI IMG/M metagenome (GOLD analysis project Ga0209039, IMG submission 188238) | Bog forest soil microbial communities from Calvert Island, British Columbia, Canada - ECP12_OM1 (SPAdes) (version 2) | ecosystem: Environmental > Aquatic > Freshwater > Wetlands > Bog ... | reverse complement strand
ACGGTGCGGTGGTCGATGAGCGTATCGGCCAGGGCGTCGTGGTCCACGAGCGCCGGGCGATGCAGCAAGCCGATCTGTGCGGTGCGAATCTGCTCCGGCGAGGCGGGATCGATGCCCCAGTTGAAGCCGAGAACGCCGCTCGGGTCGTGGGCTTGCAGGCGCTCGGTTTCAGGCGCGGCGGCCAGCACCAGGAGCTTAGCCGGGGCGCTGGAAAAGTAGACCAGCAGCGAGACCGTTCCCTGCGACGAGCAGAGGACCGCCCAGTCGGAGGAGCCGGGGCGCTCAAAGCTCGCGTGGATGACGTTCTCCGGATGATGCGCCTCGTAGGTTTGCGGAATGAGGCAGCCGCGGCGGTTGAGCAGGGCAGCGAGTTCGACAGGCAACTCAGGAAAGGAGCTGACCGGCAGATGGCGAATGAGATAAGGAGTGGAGTGGCCGGCGACGACGATCCGGCCGGAGACGTTAAGTTGCGCGGGTGATGGCTGCTGCGGTTGGGCAAGGACGAGAGCGCAGGCGCAGAACAGCCCGCCCAGCAACCAACCAACCTTTCTCACTCCCGCAAGGACCACGGCGGTCTCACCTTTGCTCATCATCGTCTCATCACGCATCAACTTCAAAATCAATTCCTCGGCGGCTTGCCGGTCTTCAGCGTAAAGGCGATCCGTTCCTGTGTCCTGCGTTCGCCCGCAAGGGAGAGAAACGGCTGGGCGGTCAGGCCGGAAATGGGAGTTACGGCGGGAGTTGCGGCCGGGGAAGACGTACTCATGCGTGCTCTCCCTGCGCGGGTTGAGGGAAGATTCCTTTACCGCGCGGAAACCCTCGCAGAATACGGAAGAGCGCGGTGTGAGGTCAAGGAGAGCGAATGGAGAAGCAAAGCCGGCCGGCACTATAGCTTTTTTCGAAGATATTCAAACACGCCATACCCGATCAGCGAGCAGATTATGGCGATAGCGAAATTCGTACCTGTAAAGATGTCGTTGAGGGCGAACGCCAGACTCTTCCCGTGTCCACGGGAAACGGTGAATTCTCCCATCAACAGATTGGAATAAAACAGAAAGACGATGAACGCAACTTCGATCACGGCCCGCCAGAGCGGGGTGAGGCGCCGGCGATTTTTCTGCTCCTGCTGCATGGTGTCTACATGGTACTAACGACGGCATCAGGATGGCATCAGGAATCGATCAACGCCCCCATCGCGTTGTGAGGTGGGCTGGGATGCGGGAGCCCATGGTTCCGGCGTCCGGCGCAAAAAGCGAACGCAATCAGTATTGCTTTCGCTGCAACACAAGCGCCGATGTGCAGAGAAAAACGCCTGCAAGCGCGAGGGACGCCACTACCGGAGCCCACGGCATCAGCGCAGTGACAGGATAGGAGATCAGGCTCATGCCGCGAAGGGGGCTGAGCCATGCCAGGACCGCGAATCTGGACTGCAACAAGTAGAACGCGATCCAGCAAAAAGTGGCGGCGTAGAATTGCCACATCTCGTCCAGCACGCAGGCCAACAGCACCGACAGAGCATAGACGGCCATGGTGCAGGCGATGGCGCGCGCTATATATTCCAGGGCATCGAAGGCGCTCGCGCCTCCCGGCCGCTGGAAGAGCGTATACCCCGCCATGACGGCAACCAGAACGCCGGTCAGAAATGCGCCCAGACCCGCGCGCACCAGGAGTAGCCGGCGGCGCGAAACCGGCAGAGACAAGGTAAACAGCATGGAGCCGTGAAATCCCGATGTCGCGGCGTACGTGGTTTGACTGTTGACGCCAGAGCCAGCCAGGAAATTCGCCACAACGATGTAAAGAAGGATCGATCCGAGGTGAAGACCCAGCCAGGCCCTCGACGCCGGAACTCCCGGCGGTAGCCGGAAACCGAAAAAGGGCAAGAATTGAGGCGCAAGCCACAGCAGAAGGATCGATCCGAGCATAAAAACGAAGCGCCAACGAGTTTCAAGCCAAGCCTTGTACCAGAGCATTACTCCCCCCTCACATGATCGAGAAACAGTTCTTTCAGCGTTACGGGACGCACCTCCACCGAGCCCGGCCCGAGCTCACGCGCCCGGCTTACAAGGGCATCCACATCTCCGTGCGCCAGCAGCGACGCGGTCCTTCCGCGCTGGCGCAGGTGATCGACGCCCGGCAAGCCGGCCAGCTCCCGCGGCGGCGTCCCTTCGAAGACCAGAAGGATGCGACGATAGTCCGATTTCAGATCGTCCAGCACGCCATCGACCACCACCTGCCCCTTGTCAATGATGCAAACGCGGTCGCAGATCTGCTCCACTTCCGCCAGTTGATGCGATGAAAAGAAGATTGTGGTCCCGTCGCTGGCAGCCAAGTCCGCAAGAATCTGCAGCACGTCTTCCGTCATGGCCGGGTCCAGCCCGCTGGTGGGCTCGTCCATCATCAGCAACTCAGCGCCGCGCGCCATGGCCAGCAGCAGCATAAGCTGGGTGCGCATTCCCTTGGACAGCTTTGGCACGGCCTTTTTTCGCGGCAACTGGAAGAGATCGAGATACTTTTCCTCCAGGTCCCGCCGCCAGCCGGGAAAGAATGGGCGCGTAAACCGGATCGTCTGTTCCACGGTCATGAAGGGGTAGAGATCCTTGTCCTCGCTGACGAAGCCCAGGCGGCGCCGGGCAGCAATGGAGGAGGCTTCCGAGTCGACAGGCTCGCCAAACAGCCGGATGACGCCCGAATCCCGCCGCAGCATTCCCAGCAGCAGTTTCAGAGTGGTGGTCTTGCCCGCTCCGTTGCGGCCCAGAAAGCCGCAGATCGATCCGCGCGGAACCTCCAGACGGAGGTTCCTCAAGGCTGGCTTGCCATCGTAACTCTTCGAAAGACCGTCAGCAGCGATGATAATGTCGTTCAATTGCGCCTCCGCTCCGCGGTCGAATCGTCCTGCAACCGCGAAAGTTCGTCTTCAAAAACCCGGCGAAGCTCCGATTCCGACAAGCCGAGAGCCAGGCCCTGCTCCATGGCCGGGCGCAGAACTTCTCCCGCTCTGCGAATCCCGGCAGCCTTCGCTGAAGACGCGCCCCGCTCCGCAACAAAGGCGCCCGATCCGTGCCGGACCTCGATGAACCCCTCATGCTCCAGTTCGCGGTATGCCCTGGCCGCGGTGTTGGGATTCATGGTCAGCTTCTCGGCAATCTTCCGGATCGTCGGCAATTGCTCGCCGCCCCTGATTGCTCCCGTCTCCACGGCGTGTTTGATCTGCTCCATCAGTTGCTGATAGATGGGTACGCCGGAAGAGAAGTTGATCCGCAGGTTCATCGATGTGTCTACTATACTAATACACTATACACAATCCGAAGTCAAGTCAAGCAATTCGGACTAGCCGGTTTGACCCCTTTCGGTCGAGGGCACTAGCTTGGAAGAGTGCGGGGATGCGGTTTTGCGCCTCCCGAACAAGGAGACTGGATGCAAAGCAGAATTTCTTCCTGGTTTTGGAAGAGCTTTTTGGCCCTGACGCTGATGGCTACGGCCGTCGCTGCCGCGCAGGCCCAGGACTTGAAGAGTTTCGAGCAGAAGACGACCACCAAGGTGCTGCCTAACGGGCTAACTTTGATTATCTGTGAGCGGCCGGAGGCGCCGGTCTTCAGCTATTCCACCTTCGTCGACGCCGGCGCCGTGAACGACCCTTCGGGCGAGAGCGGGCTGGCGCACATGTTCGAGCACCTGGCCTTCAAGGGAACCAGCGAGATCGGCACCAAGGACTATGCCAGCGAAAAGATCGCGCTGGCCAAGGTGGAGGCGGCCAACGACGCTTACGAGGCCGAGTACCTGAAGGCCGTGGGCCGCGACGAGAAGAAGTTGGCCGAGTTGAAGAAGGCCTTCCTGGAGGCCCAGGCCGAGGCGCACAAGTATGTGATCCCCAACCAATTCACTGACATTGCCGAGCGCAACGGAGCCGAAGGCCTGAACGCTGAAACGGCGCTGGACGAGACGATGTACTTTTGGTCGATGCCGGAGAACCGGCTGGAGCTTTGGGCTTATCTTGAGAGCAGGCGCCTGGCCGACACCGTGCCGCGCGAGTTCTACAAGGAACGCGACGTGGTGATTGAAGAGCGGCGGATGCGCACCGACTCCAACCCCGAGGGACGTCTCTTCGAGCAGTTTACGGCCACCGCCTACGTGGCGCAGAACTACCGGCGCAGCGATATCGGCTGGCCCAGCGAGGTGAGCCAGATCAACGCCACCGAGGCCATGGAGTTCCACAAGAAGTACTACGTGGGAGCCAACATCGTGGTGGCCGTGGTGGGCGACGTCAAAGCATCAGAGGCGCTGCCGGTGCTGGAGAAGTATTTCAGCAAGGTACCCGGCGGGCCGAAGCCGGAAGAGATGACGACGGTCGAGCCCAAACAGTTTGCCGAGAAGACGGTAGCGGTTCGCGAGGCCACGCAGCCCATTTACCTCGAGGGCTACCACCGGCCGGACTACCGCGACCCCGACGATGCGGTCTACGACGCCATCAGCGACATCATGTCCAACGGCCGGGTCTCGCGGCTCTATCGCAGCCTGGTCCGCGACCAGCAAATCGCCGCGGTGGCTGTGGGCTTCGGTCATTATCCCGGCGACAAGTATCCCAGTCTGTTTGTCTTCGGCGCGCTTCCGCTGCCGGGACACACCACTGCGGAGATGCGCGACGCCATCCACAAGGAGATCGACAAGCTGAAGGCCGCCGACGTGAGCGACGAAGAGTTGGCCATGTACAAAACGCGAACGCGCGCCGATCTGCTGCGCGGTCTGGCCGATAACCAGGGGCTGGCCAACAATCTGGCCGAGTACCAGACCCGCTACGGCGATTGGCGCGAGCTTTTCCGGCAACTGGATCGCGTGGACAAGGTGAGCAAAGCCGACATCCGCCGCGTGGCCAACCAGGTGTTTGTGGACAGCAATCGCACCGAAGCATGGATCGAGACGGAGACTCCAGCGAAGAAAGATGGAGGCGCGCAATGAAGAGGCTGTTCATTAAGAATTGTTCCGGAATCTGCCTGGTATTTGCGGCTTTGGTTGCGCCCGTTTCGCTCAGCGCCCAGCAGAACAAGCCCTGGGAGAAGATTCCTATCCCCAAGCTGCACGATTTCAAGCCCCAGCAGCCCAAACGCATCGAACTCAGGAACGGCATCGTCCTCTTTTTGCAGGAGGATCACGAGCTGCCTTTCGTCTCTGGATCGGTGCTCATTCCGGGCGGTTCGCGCGACGAGGATCCGGCCAAGGCTGGTCTGGCAGGTATCTACGGACAGGCCTGGCGGACCAGCGGAACAGCCAAGCTGGACGGCGACGCGCTGGACGATCTGCTGGAAGCCAAGGCCGCCCACATTGAGACGGGAGACGGCGAAGACTCCACCACGCTCTCCTGGGATTCGCTCAAGGGCGATGCGGACCAGGTGTTTTCGCTCGCTTTGGACCTGCTCTTACACCCCAAATTCAATGCGCAAAAACTCGAGTTGGCCCAGCAACAGGAAGCCACGGCCATCGTCCGGCGCAACGACGACGAAGCGGAGATCGCCGACCGCGAGTCGGCCAAGCTGGTTTACGGGGCCAACAGCCCGTACACACGGCAGCCGGAACTGGCTACCATCGGGGCGGTCACGCTGGACGATCTGAAAGCGTGGCACGACCGGACGATCAGCGGAAAATTGATCGTGGGCATCAGCGGCGACTTCGATCCGGTGGCCATGGAGGCCAAGCTGCGCGCGGCCTTTGAAGGGCTGCCGCCGGTGAAGCCCACGCCGGAGCGCCACGATGTCTTTGCCGGTCCCGCGCCGGGCATCTCCTTTATCGACAAGGAAGACGTGAACCAATCCAACGTGCAGATCGTGGGACTGGGCACGGACCGCCGCAACCCCGACGTTCCAGCGATCGCGGTGATGAATGAGATTCTGGGCGGCGGCTTTGCCAGCCGGTTGTTCCAGAAGGTACGCACCGAACTGGGGCTGGCCTATGAGGTGGGAGGCGGCATGAGCTTCGCCTACGACCATCCGGCTGCGTTTCGCGTGGTGGTGCTCACCAAGAGCGCTTCCACCGTGGACGCCACCAGGGCCGCGCTCGGCGAGATCGACGGGCTGACCACCAGGCCCTTCACCGAGGAAGAGCTGAACCGCGCCAAGGACAACATCCTCAACTCTTTCCTCTTCCGCTACGACACGCGGGAGAAGGTGCTCGCCGAGCGTAAGCGGCTGGAGTTCTACGGCTATCCTGCGGATTATCTTGAGACTTACAAGGCAGGATTGGAAAAAGTAACGCGGACCGATCTGGATAGGGTGGCGAAGAAGTACATTCACCCCGGCAAGCTGGCCGTGCTGGTAGTAGGCAACGGCCCGGAGATCAAGCCGTCCTTGGACGAACTGAAGCTGGGGCCGGTGCAGGCGCTGGACATCACGATTCCGATGCCCAAGCAGAAATAGAACTGAATGGCTGAGTGGATTCCCAGGTCCCAGGATCGGGACTGGGGCACCCGGCGCCGTGTATGAGCACGTCAGTGGTAAGCTGACGGTCAAGTCAAAGGCACCACAAATGGCTGAAGAGTTCTTTGACGTTGTGCTGCAATCGACAGGCTTCTTTCTTGGGAGCTACCAAGAATGGGAAGACTTTCCCCCTCCACGGGACAATTTTTCTTTGGGAACGGATTTTTGGATGGGAGGGCTGCCTCACAGCACGGAAAGCGAAACCGTATTCGATGCGTGTGAGCCAGCCGGTTTCCATTTTCGGCCCATTCGTCAGTTTGGCTGTCGCTATGCCTTCTGCCGGAAAGTTAGTCCTCCAAGTCACGGTCCCGAATTTTACGAATGGGACCATGACGGTGTGATGGGCAGAACATTGTTTCTATCCCGTTTGATTCATCCCACGACCGTTGCTACGCACTATTCAGCACGGCTCATATTCGAGAATGACACGCTGACCACTGTCGTGCCTGGGCGTGTCCAAGGGTACGGGACACACGTTTGGATTGTCGCTAATGAGTGGAGAGATTGGCTAAGTCAAGCGGAGGCGGAGCAACTTCAGACTTACATGCCGGTTTATATTCTCAACGCACACGAGCGCGTCCGGCGGGCGCGGAGTCACATCGACCACGTGTTCCATGCCTTCTACCTGGACCAGCGGACGGCATCACTCGTATCGTCCTTTGAAAGCCTCCTAAAAGTTGGACGAAACAGAATAACGGAGCAGTTCAAACTGCGTGTCCCGGCATTGGCGCAGATGGTTGGCCTTGCCATCACGCCAAACGAAGCGGAGGTACTTTACGATGACCGCTCCGTGTATGTGCATGGCCTTCAGCCAAACTACACGGATGTGAGTGAAGAGGTGATGGAGCGATACAACAGATTTGAAACCGTCCTTCGGTGCGCCCTGTTGCGCGCGAGCACTGACACAACATTCTGTGACCTGTTTGCAACGGATGAGGGCGTGCTTCACGCGTTTGGGTCTTTGCCTAAGCGGAAAACCTTCTGCGCCAGACCGAAGCCGTAGCCGCGCCGGAGGCGGGTAGCCCATGTTCGACAAGTAGAAAATGTGGGTGCCCCATGGCTCGATTCTGAGACATCGGAGACCACGAACCTCCCGACCGGCCAGCGTCGTGGACCGGGAAACTACAATAGGGAAGGAATAGTTTCCGGTTGGGGAGCGGAGCATGGAATCGAATGCAAAGCTGGCCGTCGTCATCATGGCGGCGGGCAAGGGGACGCGGCTGAAGTCGCAGCGGCCCAAAGTGCTGCACGAGATCGGCGGAAAGCCATTGCTGGCCCACGTGATTGTTGCCGCGAGCAAGGTTGTGGCTCCGGAAAACATCTACGCCGTCATCGGCCACCAGGCCGAGCGGGTGAAGGCAGCGGTGGCCTCTACCGGCGTTCACTTCGTGGAGCAAGCAGACCAGCGCGGCACGGGCCACGCAATCCAGTGTGCGCGTAAAGCCATCGTGGGCTACGAAAATATTCTGGTGCTCTCCGGCGACGTGCCGCTCATCCGGCCGGAGACAATCGAGCAACTCTGGGAATTTCACCAGGCCCAGCGGGCGGCAATGACGATTCTGACCGCCGCTCCCGCCGACCCTTCCGGCTATGGGCGCATCATCCGCCGCTCTCCCGAGTCTCACCCCAGCGACGAAGACCTGTCGCTGGGGACCCCGGAGTCCCCAGAGGTTGAGGCCATCGTCGAGCAGAAGGCGCTCACGCCCCGGCAGCAGACGGTTCGTGAGATCAACTCCGGCATCTACGCCTTCAAAACCGCGCCGCTGCTGGCTCATCTTGACGAACTCACCGCCAACAACGCCCACCGCGAGCTTTACCTCACCGATATGGCTGGTCTGCTGCGCTCGGCCGGGGAGCGCGTGGTTGCCTTGCAAGCGCCTGATGCGGCTGAAGTGCTGGGCGCCAACACCATCGCCGAGCTGGTGGCCCTGGACGCCACGCTGCGCGCTGCGGCTGCAAATCGTTTAATGGCCGCCGGCGTCACCATCTACCGCCCGGAAACATGCGTAATCGACGCCGAGGTCGAAGTTGCGCCCGACACAGTCATCGAGCCCTTTGTGCAGTTGCTGGGCTCGACCAGGATCGGCGCCGAATGCCTGATCCGGTCGTATACGGTGGTAGAAAACTGCACGCTGGGCAATGCAGTCTTAGTCCGCCAGGGCTGCGTGCTGGCGGAGAGCACGATCGGGGATGGAGCCAAAATAGGCCCCTTCGCCCACCTGAGGCCAGGCAGCCAGATCGGCGAAGACGCCCATGTGGGCAACTTTGTCGAGACCAAGAAGGCACGGCTGGGCAAGGGCGCGAAGGCCAACCATCTCACCTATATCGGCGACGCTGAGGTCGGCGAGGGCAGCAACATCGGCGCCGGGGTCATCACCTGCAACTACGACGGCGACCGCAAGCACCAGACGCGGATTGGCAAGGGCGTCTTTGTGGGCAGCGATTCCACGCTGGTTGCGCCAGTGACGGTGGAGGATGGAGCCTACATCGGCGCCGGCTCCTGCATTACCAAGGACGTGCCGGCGGGCGCTCTGGCCGTGAGCCGGGCGCGCCAGATCGCCATAGAAGGCTGGGTCGCCGCCAGGCGTGCCCGCCAGAAGACGCCGGAATAACCTGCCCGTCCATCCGGGTTGTCCAAATTACACGCTTAATTCATCTTCCTGCCTGAGGATTAGTAATCAAGGCGGGCTCATGCTTATGTAGAGGCAACCTCTTCGTGGGACGTTGGACCGCTTCTGCGCATATCTGTAATGGATTCAGACAAAACGCACCGTTTTGAGACGGTTCTAATCTCGGCCTATTTGTATCCGATCTAGTACTTGGAAGCCGATAACAGCACCGAGATCGCCTCAAGAGGGCACATCTTCGCGGCCGTTCCCTCGGCTGCGAGGATCGTGGGAGGAACCGGCTTGGCCTTGAACCTGGCGACAATGGAAGCGCCGACCCTCGTGGAGAATCCACGCGGTGAAGGGAAAGCGCGCGCGGTTGCAAGGCTGCGCAGGCCGGCGCGGATTCTGGTCGTGGATGACGAAGCGCACGTCCGGTCGATGATCGGCGCCACGCTGGAACGCCAGGGATATGACGTGCAACTGGCCACCAGCGGCCGCGATGCGATGAATATGCTGGAACGGAATGCCTTCGACCTGGTGCTGACCGACATCGTGATGCAGGAAAAGAGCGGCATTGCCCTGTTGGAACGCATCCACGCGCGGCAACCGAACCTTCCCGTGGTCATGGTCACTGCGATTCACGACATCAGAGTGGCCATCGACTCCATGCGCCGCGGCGCCTATGACTACCTGCTCAAGCCCTTCGAGCGCGAACATCTGGTGAGCGCGGTGCAGCGCGCCCTCGACCACCGGCAGGCCTTGCAGGAGAACTACAACTACCAGCAGAGCCTTGAGCAGGTGGTGCGCGCCCGCACGGATATGCTCCGTCAGGCCATGGAAGAGCTGGAACACTCCTACGACGTCACCCTGGAGGCCCTCGGCGACGCTCTGGATCTGAAGGACTCCGAGACCGAAGGACACTCTAAGCGTGTAACCGCATACACCATCGCGCTGGCCCGGGCCATGGGCATCGCGGCGGCCGAGATCAAGGTGATCGCGCGCGGCGCTTTTCTGCATGACATCGGCAAGATGGCGATTCCCGACGAGATCCTGCGCAAACCCGGCACGCTGAGCCCGGAAGAGCAGGAGGTCATGCGCGAGCATTGCACACGCGGCTACCACATGCTGCGGAAAATTCCATTTCTCAGCGAAGCGGCGGAGATTGTCTTCTCCCATCATGAGCACTACGACGGCAGGGGCTACCCAAGCGAGCTGCGTGGGAGCGAGATTCAGATCGGCTCCCGAATTTTCGCCGTCGCCGACGCTCTCGACGCCATCACCAGCGACCGGCCTTACCGCAGGGCGCGCAACTTCGACGCGGCGCGCGAAGAGATTCTGCGCTGCTGCGGAACGCAGTTCGATCCCGGCGTGGTCGAGGCCTTTCTCAAGATTCACAATGATCTTTGGCACGAGCTGCGCTCTGAAATCACCGGCCAGAGCAAGCGATTCTCGACCTTCCCCATCGCAATCACCCCCGTTCCCGTGGCGATCTGATGCATTTTCAATTTTGCTGCATGCAGGAGCTGCAGCCCTGCATCTAAGAGGTGTGTCCTGAAATCTCCTTTGGAGCAGAAACCATGCCCCCACTTTCCGCCGCTGAAGCCGCTTCCTATCTGAATACCCTGCCGGGCTGGCAGATCGAGAACGGTGAGCTGGTCCGAACCTTTCAGTTTGAGGACTTCTGCGCCGCGCTGTGCTTCGTCAACCGGGTGGCTGACCTTGCGGAAGAGGCTGGCCACCATCCGGATATCGACATCCGCTACAATCGGGTCCGCCTGGGTCTGGTGACACACGACGCAGGGGGCCTGACAGTGAAGGACTTCGATCTGGCAGCCCGCATCAAGTAGCTGGTCCGACAGCCTGGGCAGGCGGCCCGTTTGCCGCCGGAACGTGAGACGCCGAGCTTACCCGGCCCCGGCGATCAGGATTTGTCGGCTGGGTCGTCCCCGGAATCCCAAAATGGGAATTTGAGACTCGTTCATCGGCTCGATGGGGCTTTTTGAAGCTAATTCAGTACCGCCAGGCTGCCGCCAGCTCCCCCTGCGAGCGCCGAAGCAGCGGCCATAACCCTTGCTTGACCCAGCCAACCCGATGTGGCTGCCGATTTTGAATTGGTTTAAACACTAGATTCCAAATAGTTTGACATGTCGATGTAGATGCCTGTCTCTGACTTTTGTTGCAATCCTGCTGCAATTCAGGCTCGGTGAAAGTCTGGCCATTCGATGCAGATCGAAGAAGAGGATTACTCTCTGGGTTCGGGCAAAATAATTTCGATTTTTGTATTTGACTTCGATTGAATCTATGCTATGGTGTATATATTCCAGTGATGGAGGCGGTCGAGCTTACCGCGCCGGATCTGGAAGCAAGTTGCGTCACTGGCCTCCCGGCACGAACAGTTCGACCGTTCGTGCCGTCTTTTTTGCGGCAAAAACAACGCCGCGCGATTCTCTGTACCCTGCGTCTTCCACCCCACTGGCTCCGGGTCATTCCGGTTTCGGTCTAAAATAGGCTAAAGAGAGCTCACCATGAAGAATTGGATAAAACACCGCTGGATCCTGGGTCTGGCTGTCTTTGCCGTGACCGTGGCCAGCTATGCGCAGTGGTCGAACCCGGCCGACGATATTCCCGCCTATCATCCCTCCGCGCCGCTCAAGACGAGCGCCCTGCCGCCGATTCTCTCCGGCAAACAACTGACCGGCGAACACTTCCGCTATCCCTGGCAGGTGCACGCCTACCAACAGGCAATTCAGATCGGGGACGTGCTCTACCAGCTCCCCTGTTACTGCCGTTGCGATCGCGCGCTGGGGCACACCAGCCTGCGCAGTTGCTATGAGACCGCGCACTCGACCGAGTGCTCGCACTGCGCCAAGGAAGGCTTCTTTGCCTATAAGATGACCAAGGCAGGCAAAACGCCGGCGGAGATTCGCGCCGCCATTATCCGCCATGAGTACGAGAGCATCGATCTGGAGAAGCAATAGACGCTTCTGCGGCGGAATCGGAATTGGCGTAGAATAGAGCTATGCAGCACGAGCCAGTTGGCCCGGCTCGCACCCAAAGCCCGGCTCCGATAATCCAATGGAGAGCAGGCACGTGTGGGGGGCGTCACGGTTTCGACGGGATCGATTGCGGCTTGGGAGGCATGCCGGGGTGTGGGCACCCGTAATCGCCTGCAAAACAAAAAGTTGCCAACCAAGAACTGGCACTTGCAGCTTAATTAACTAAGCTGCCGTCTTCCGCGGCTTTGCCTATGGGCCGTGAGCGGACGTCATACAGTAGGCTGGCGGCTGCAGCTCGGTCCGTGTTGCAACCGCGAGATCATCGGACTAGCTTCACGCGCATCTTGTCCGTTCTGAGCGCGTGAAGTGAAATCTTCGGAACCGGACTGAGCATGGACTCTCCTGGCTGACAGCGATTTCGGACGCGGGTTCGACTCCCGCCGCCTCCACCATCACTTAAATAATTAATTCTGATACGTTTGTAGTGGAGGTAGTTCTTGATGTACTAGTAGCGTACTAGTTGTGTACTTGGTTTCTCCGTAAAGCACAGAATAGATACATGGTTAATGAGGCAGACAGAAGATCTACCCGAGGCACTGATCTTCGCCCAGTGCTCGTTGAACGACATACGCTGACGTGCGCCTTTGTGGGTCAGCCCGAACAGAGGGCAATGGAGGGCATCGCTGTTGACCTTCGGGTTTACATTTGCACTATGCAGGCAATCGATTGGCTGCTCGAAGAGGACAATCCTCCGGTTCGCTACCTGACCTTGAAGCACCTGCTGGGGAAGCCGGAGGCGGCCCCGGAGCTAGCGCTGGCGAAATCACGGCTGATGCAATACAAAGTCACCCAAGGAATACTCAAGCACGGAGACCGGTTCTGGGGTGATGACGACGAGGCGTACAAGAAGTACACCGGCAAGTATTGGCAGGTGATCTTCCTAGGCCAGTTTTTGGCCGACGGGACGGACCCGCGCATCGCTGCGGGGATCAGCACGATACTGGGCCAACATGAATGGACGCTTCGACTGCCGATCAATGACGGCGCGCAGTGTCTGACAGCCAATGTCCTCGCCGCCCTGGCGCGTCTCGGCTACGGAGAGCATCCCGTCGTTAAGCGGGAGCGCGAGGCCTTGGCGCAGAGAGTCGTGCACGATAGGGGCATCGATTGCGGCGCCATGGCCTATTCCTTGCTGCCGTATTGCTACATGGCTCAGCCGAAACTGCTTCTCTGCTTTTCGCAAGTGCTCCCGGCGCGCCGGACCCCGGCCATGAAGTCCGCCATCAAGTTGCTTGTTAAGCGCCTGCTCGAACGTGAGGTCTTTGTGTATGTGCCGGGGAATCAGACGGACTGGCAGAAGGTCCTGGCGCGCAACCCCGGGCGCAGCGGATTGCCCCCCGGCCAGACCGTGAAGCAGTGGGTGTCTGATCAGAAGGACGCGTTCCTTCTTGAACGTGGTCCTGGTGATCCGAAACCCAAACAGGGGTGGCTGAAGTTCGGTTTCCCGCTGCACTATAACTCGGATGTTCTCGAAGCCATGTACGCCCTCGCCGAATCAGGCACGCCCATGTCCGCTGCGCTCGAAAGACCGCTCAAAGTCATCGAATCGAAGAGGTCGCCGGAGGGCAAGTGGGTCCTGGAGAATTCGCTGAATGGCAAGATGTGGGTAGACGTGGAGACACTGGGAAAGCCCAGCAAGTGGCTGACGTACTATGCACTCCGCGTGCTCAGCCACTTCGGTCGCGGCGCTGCCTGACGGTTGCGACTCCATAATCCGACTCCCGCCGCCTCCATCATCACTTAGACCATCTGCTATCACGGACTCATTGTTTGCGAACAGATACCGCTCTGGAAACGACTCGCCGCCTTACTGCGGCGGAGTGTGGCCAATGAACTTGTCGGCCCACTGAATGAACCACTTCATGTTGGGGGCGTCGGTATGGCCGCCATCGTGCTGACGCCATGCAAGTTGCCCATCCAGAAGCCCCTCGTTGACCGGAGGCATCTTCGCGGTCCGGTAGTCGCCTTCAACCCCTGGGCCCTTGGCGCCAAGCAGGGTGTACGCGCGGCCCGCATCCACGGTAGCCATGAAGCTGCCTTCGTGGTCGAGCCACCGGGCATCGCCCTTCTCCGGGATGCCATAGCTGATGAAGGTGAGGCGAGGGGCGCAGAGGGCGATCAGTTCGTTGGAATCGACCGGAATGTCGCCGGGAGTTTTGGTTCCGAACGCTGCTTCGGAGGCTCCGTACTTCATGAAGTTGCCGGCCATCCAGTAGTACTCGCCTCCCGTCAGGCTTTCCACCGCCTCCCCGAAGTTGCGGCGCAGCAACGTGGCTCCGCCTTTGCCGGACGAGCCCACCAGCACCATGGCGAAGCGCTGGTCGAAGGCCATGGTGACCAGGGCGGCCTTGCCGAAGCGCGACACGCCTTCAATCCCGACGTGTTTCGCGTCGACGGCCGGATCGGTCTCCAGGTAATCGAGTCCGCGCCCCGCGCCCCATGCCCAGGCACGTAGCGCACCCCAATCCTCCGGCTTGCGCGGCTGGCCCTTGTTGACCAATCCGATAATGCCTCGTGCGAGGCCGGCGCCGTCATCCGCCTGCACGCTGGCCGGATCGAACAAAACGAAGCCCCAGCCCGCGCCAATCAACTGCCAGGTGTTGGGCAGGTCGCCGTCTTCGTTCATCTGCGGAAACTGGAAGGGCGTAGCCTTCACCGGCTGCCAGGCCGGATACTGCGCGATCACATCCTTGAGCGAAGGATCCTGCTGCGCCAACAGCGCCTTCCATGCGGCGTTGATCCGGTCCAGTTCCTCGCCCGAGGGTTCATGCGGAGCAGGGAATCCTGCGCGGCCGAACATCATCAGCACAGGCACCGGCCCCTTGGCAAAAGCGGGCGTGACCAGCGTCATGTGGATGCGAACGCTGATGGCGGGATAGGAGGAGTTGTCCACGGTGCCGATCAGATCCTTGGCAATCACCGGCGTGAAGCCGATCATCTCGCGATCCACCGCGGTCACGGTCCATGTGACCCTCGGCACGCCGCCTGGGACGCGCCCATAAACGTACTTCGAGAACATCTCGACCAACTCGGGCCTGCGCTCATCCCCCCACATCTTGGCCGTCGTCACCTTCCGGCCGTCGTTCATGGTGAGCGGGTCGGGAATCTGGGGAAAGGGATTGGCCTGCGATTCGTCGTAGTTGGCGTGATTAGGCGCCTTCTCGTTCCCGCTCGGCCCGGGGCGCAGCGCCTTGATGCCCAACTGGTCCATCATGTTCTGGTGATCCTGCTCGGCCGTCAACGGGACCGGGGGCGGAGTAGCGGAACTTTGCGCCCTTACGGGCGCGGAAGCCGCGAGCAGGCAGGAAAAGCAAATGCCAAGAAGGGACGATCTGAACGAGAGAGGCATGGGGTTGCTCCAGGGCGATATTCTCGCCGCAGCCTTGAAGACGGCTAATTTTAGGTCTTCATGGTAAACCATCTCCCATGAAACATACGCGAACTATTACGTGCATGGAGATTTTGTCGGCTATTCGGGCCGCGACAGCACAGAGCTGTGTATGCCCATTCAGTGGGACGTGCCGCGCGCGGAATCCCGATTGCCCGTACAATTTATAAAAGGAGAACCGCGTAATGTCCCGCGTTTATATGGACGCCAACGCCACCACCCCTCTGCTGCCGGAGGTGATGGAGGCCATGCGCCCGTATTGGATGGAGCGCTTCGGCAACGCCTCTTCGATTCACCTTGACGGACAGCAGGCGCACGCCGCCGTGGACCGCGCCCGCGCGACTGTGGCCGAGTTCTTCAACTGCCACGACGCCGAAGTGGTCTTCAACTCCGGCGGCACCGAGGGAGACAACACCGCCATCTTCGGCCTGCTGCACCCCGGCGACCACTTCATCACCACTTCAATTGAGCACTCCGCGATTCTGCAGGCGGCCAAGCGCGTGGCGCAGCACGGCGTGAAAACGACCTTTGTGGCGCCCAGCGCGAGCGGACTGATCAATCCGGCGGATATTCTGCGCGCCCTCCGGCCTGAGACGCGGCTGATCAGCGTGATGCTGGCCAATAACGAGACTGGCGTGCTGCAACCCGTGGAAGAGATTGGCAAGATCGCCGCCGATACCGGCGTTTTCTTCCACATCGACGCCGTGCAGGGCGCGGGAAAAGTCAAATTCGATGTCCGCCGCTTCGGCTGCCACCTGCTGTCCATCAGCGCGCACAAAATGCACGGCCCCAAAGGCACTGGCGCAATGTTCGTGCGCCGCGGAACTCCGATTGAGCCGCTGCTGGTGGGCGGCAGCCATGAGCGCCGCCAGCGCGCCGGAACGGAAAACGTCCCCGGCATCGTGGGCCTGGCCAAGGCAGCGGAGTTGGCCATGCACTCGCTCGAAGACGGAACCATTGATCGCTTGGCCAAGCTTCGCGACCGTCTGGAAGCTGGCGTCTTGCAGATTCCCGGCACAGGCGTCAATGGAGCACAATTCTCAAAAAATCTGGGTGCCCCCGGTCCCTCGTATTTGGGGACCGGGGAATCGATGTACCCAAAGGAGGCGGGCACCTGGGAATCGACGAATCCCGTACCCCGCGCGGCCAACACTACGAACATTTGGTTCGATCACGTGGAGGGCGAGGCGCTGGTGATCTCCATGGACTTGAAGGGCGTGGCCGTCTCCGGCGGCTCGGCCTGCCACTCCGGCACCACCGAGCCCAGCCACGTGCTGATGGCCATGGGCCTGGACAAGACTCGCGCGCGCGCCAGCCTGCGCTTCAGCCTGCTCAAAACCGTAACCGAGGCCGATGTGGACTATGTACTGAAGGTGGTTCCCGATGCTGTCGAGCATTTGCGCGCAATTTCGCCGGTGGCGGCGGGGACGGCGGGGTGATAATCACACGTATTACAGTAGCTTAAGCCTGGAGTTGTAATGAGCGAGGAATCGGTTATAAAAATGCCGGCGGACCAGTATGAATTATATGCGGAATTTGGCATGGTTGCCGAAAAGGCTCAAGTTCTCGAATTCGAAGCTGGAAATGTCGCACTTGCGTTTTTAACAATCTTCTTTGACAAAAACGACATCACACCCGAATTAACGGAAATGTTTAAAAATGTCGTTGACGATTTGAATCATAAGACATTCGGCGCAATGGTTAGACAATTAAAGAAAACGCTGAATCTAAGCGATTCTATTATTGAAGTCATCGATGAGGCTCTTGAGCGTCGGAATTATCTAACTCATCACTTTTTTCGAACTCACAATTTTGGGCTATACAGCGAAGAGGGCCGCAAGATAATGATGGCAGAGCTAAAGGAAATTCAGGACAAAATTGATAAGGCACATCAAATGATGAGCACTATTTCTTCTTTGATGCTTCAGATTGCTGGCCACGATGACTCGGATATGAATAAAATTCTAGAGATGCAAACGCGTGGGAAGAGGGTCAACATGTAAAAAAAGAGCTGACCAAGTCAACGAATTGAAATGGTACATCATTCCTGAGAAGCACAGGGAAATTGGCTCAACTTCGCAGAATTAATAAAGTGCTCGGTTATTCGCAGATAATTTCCTTCCACCGGCGCACAATCAAAGCATGAACAACCACAGCGCGAAGTTTTTTTAGTTTCTAGCCCCAGTCCTATGTCCACTGTAAGCTATTCATTCTGTAAGAGATGTTCCCGGTTGTGCCCCGAAAAGCAGACCCTCCCCCCCGGGGTCGATTTCTACGTTTCTTCGCCTTTCATGGTAGAGTTGTGAAACTGTTAGACTGTGAACCTCATGACCGAGCGCACCACCATCGCCGTTGCCATGTCCGGAGGGGTGGACTCCTCGACGGTGGCGGCGATGCTCGCGCACTCGGGCAACGGCTCCGCCAATAGCGTTGTCGGGCTGACCCTACAGCTCTGGGATCAGACACGATTGGCCGGCAAGCACGGCATTCCCGACGCGCCCAAGGCCGGCCGCTGCTGTTCTTTGGATGATGTGTACGATGCCCGTCGCGTGGCCGAGCACTTGGGAATCCCGTATTACGTGGTTAACCAGCAAGCCCGCTTCGAGCGCGATGTTGTCCGGCCGTTTGTCGCCGAGTACCTCGCTGGGCGCACACCGATTCCCTGCTCGCTGTGCAACAACCACCTGAAGTTCGACCAACTTTTGAAGACGGCGCAGAGCATCGGGGCCAGCCGCATCGCCACCGGCCACTATGCGATCAACGAGTACGATGAGCAACGCGGGCGCTGGATTTTAAAGCGGGCCACTGATTCCGGGAAGGACCAGACGTACTTTCTCTTCGGCCTGACGCAGGAGCAGCTCGCCCACACGCTCTTTCCTCTGGGGCGGCTGACGAAGCTCGAGGTGCGCGAGGTAGCGCGGCAGCACGGCCTGGCACTGGCCGAGAAGCCAGACTCGCAGGAGATTTGCTTCATTCCCGGCGGCGACTACAAGCAGTTTCTGACGGCCTATCTCGAAGAACAAGGCCAGAAACTGCCGGAGACGGCCGGCGAGCTGGTAGCTTCCAGCGGCGAGGTTCTGGGCCGCCACGAAGGAATCTTCAACTTTACAGTAGGCCAGCGCAAGGGGCTGGGCGTCAGCTCGCCCACGCCGCTTTACGTGCTTGCGATTGACCCGGCCACACACCGCGTCACTTTGGGCGCGGACGAGGAACTGGCCACTCGCACGCTGCGCGCCCGCGACCTGAACTGGATTTCCATTCCGGAGTTGACAGCGCCGATGCGTGTGAAGATCAAGATTCGCCACCGCCATGAGCCCGCCTGGGCAACACTTGAACCGGTTGGGAGTGATGAGGTTGTCGCCACCTTCGACGAGCCGCAGCGCGCCGTCACACCGGGCCAGTCGGCGGTCTTCTATGAAGGTGATGAGGTGGTCGGCGGGGGATGGATTTCTTAGAGTATTACCGTGCCTACTGAACCATTCCGCCGGAATCGTTCGTCAAGGCCGTCGGGTTGGTTCACCGAGCCAGTCTCTTTCACTCGCAAACCGGTTCTAGCGAGGCTGCGCTCTATGCCCGCTTAGCGATTCGATAATCGCCTTGGCCGCAGCTAAGATGCCTGAGATCTGCCGCACAGGCTTGGTGACTACATCGGAGACGAAGTCCCCGGCGCGGTCAGCGGTATCCAGAACGCCGGTGACCATGCTATCCACGCGACTGCTTTGCGTCCGCACCTTTTCAATAATCTCCGTTATCGAGGACTGCATTTGCGTAGTTTGCGCACGCAGCCCCCGCGCAATCTCCGCCATGTCGCCGACCGTCTCCTCAACCTTGGGAGATATTCGGTTCAGGAACCCCTGCGCGTTGGCGACAAAGTCCTGCGCGCTGATAAGGGTATCCCGCGAGCTGGCAATAATTTCCCGCGCGTCGAAGATAACGGGGATAAGCGAGGTACGCAGGCTCGTGATCTCTTGCCGGATGGAGCGGGTCGCCTTGCTCATGGTGATGGCGAATGCCATCAGTATAAAGGTCTGCAACAACACCGCCAGCCCGATTACAACGGCTAAGGCGAGCAGGATGGTTTGATTGTCCAGTTTTGAAATTGGCATTGAAGTGATCTCGCTCAGTGAATCTACGGCCTCTGGTTCTGTTCTATTGTGCGCTTCCTAAACCTGGCGGAAGCGTAATCTCCGGAGCCTGCGCTTGAGCCGCCGCCTGTGACGCGCAGGGCTCCGGACAATGAAATGATACCTCCCGGGCACAATCGAACCGGCCCGGAAGATGTCCCCAGCTGAAACGCCGCCTCAGCTTTGCTTGGGCTCGCCGGGAACGGGAGGCGGCGCCTTGTAGGCCTGGCGTCCGGCTTCAACGGCCGCGGTCACCCGGCCGGTTTGTTCGGTAACCACGTTCTTGCCGCGCTCCACAAACTCTTCCCACTGCGCCCGTCCGCGATCCACGACCTCACGGCCGCGATCCACGTATTCGCCTATCTGCTCCTTGCCCTGATCCACCAGATTGCCCATTTGCTCGGCAACTTGACGGGTGCGGGCACGCAGGTACTCGGTTCCCTCCCGGGCTCCAGCAATCAGATCTTCCCGGGTCTCGCGGCCGCTCTTGGGGGCATACAGAATCCCCACCAGCGCACCGACGCCCAATCCGGCTAAAAACCACGCCAGACCGTTAACTTTGTTATCCTCTGCCATGATGAAAAATCTCCTTTTGCTCAGCTTGAAGATGGCCTGAGCGTATCAAATTCCCCGGTATGGGGCAAACTGCAACCTGGTTGCTGTACTTCAATGAACATCGGCGCGCATTCCCCAGTATAAGGAGTGAAAACGCGGGGTGTAAAACAAAGGTAACTCTCCGCCTGGATGGATATACGGTCAAAATGGAACAGCTTCCATGGCCGCATAAAGAAAAATGCGTGCAGTCCCGTCTGATCTGGGCCTGCACGCAGTGGGGGAAACTTGCGTGAATTGGGCTGGTACGGCCGAAGTCAGCAGGCTTATTCCGTGTAAACAGCTGCGCCTGCAATCGCGGCAACGACGATTTCGACAAGGGCGCCCGCGGTTGTGTAAGACGTGAGGCGGCGGCCAAAAAGGCCACTCACCCACATGAAGCTGAGGTTGGGAATCAGCGCACCTACAACCCAGACTGCCAGGCCGGCGTAGACCGCGGTCTTTACTCCAGCGCCAAAACGAGGCCGAATAGCGGCATAGATCCAGATCAACGCGATGCCGCAGACGAGCCCGAGCAGATTGAACAATATCAACTGGTTTGTCGAGAACTCGCCCCGGCCGAGTTTATGCATCTGATCAGCCCATGTAGGCGCCAGCAATACGCCATCTACAAGAAAGCCCAAGAGATCTGCAACGATCCCGGCAATGATGCCTCCGAGAATTACACGGCCCAAGTTGATTTTTCCCATACAACCTCCTTGTGAACTTGTTGAGATGAAAACCTCTGAAAACAGTTGCCTTCAGGCAACTACCGAGGAATGCCGCAAGTATATGCACACGATGCATGGTGGGCAAGCTATTTTTCGCGCTTTTGGGCCATGGGGGATGCTGATGAGATGGGGCGCTAGACATGTTACACAAACCTGAGCGCAAAATCAGGCCTTGTTTATTGATAAATAACGATTTATTGGCAGAGACGGCGGGGGTTGGATTAAAAAGCCGTGCTGAAAACAAACAAGCTCTTGATTTTAAGTCCCGCTAGAAACGCAGGAAACGGTCAGTACGCGATTCCGAAGTATGCCACAAGGACACGAGAACTACGGTTCATCCAAGCTGTTACGAAACGGGGCTTTTGGAAGAACCAGAAGCGAAGTTCCTGAGACGGGCGTGTCGGAGCGAAATCTGTAATTCAAGCTGAGCGGGAAATAGTCCGCATCCACGGTTGCGCAACGGGTGTAAAATCCGATGCGTGTGAGGAGACAGCGATGAAGAACGTCGTTATAACAATCCTTTTTCCGACCATTCTCTTGTTGAGCCGCCTGGCGGCAGGCCAGGCCGCCCCCGGCAGCCTGGATGACCAACTGATCAGTGCAGCCCAGAGCGGCAATACGGCAATGGTGCAACAACTTCTCGACAAAGGCGCCAATATCGAGGCCAGGGACGGATATGGCGAAACGGTGCTGATCCGGGCGGCCGAATTCGGGGGTGCCGAGGTTGTCAAACTGCTGCTGGACAAAGGCGCCAACATCGACGCTAGGGGCAAATACGGCGACACGGCGCTGATCCGGGCGGCCGGCCAAGGTAAGGCTGACGTCGTGAAACTGCTGTTGGAGAGAGGTGCAAATATCGGTGCCACGGACGGGAACGGCTACACCGCATTAAGCAGTGCAAAAAACAGTCTCAGAATTTTAGAATTGCCCGATTCTGGCCCGGTGCACCTGGATCTCAGGAAACCACTATCGGATCAAACTGAAGTGGTACATATGTTGGAACTGGCTGTTTCGCAGACCCCTCAAACCGTCTTTGCAGAATCCAATAGCAGATTCCAGTATGTTCACGATGAGTCACTACGCGAAGATGTCATAAAGGCCGCCACAGCCCTTCCGACTCCGCCCGCTATTCCGGATGATGCCAAACAGTTTTTTCAGCAAGCCACCGCAATCCTCAAAAACATCCAAAGCAGTCAGGCAAGCGCTCCCGAGGATCTCTACAAACCTATCGATTTGCTGCGCAAGGCCCTGCTGATCGCTCCATGGTGGGGCAATGCCTACTACAACCTGTCGCGGGCGCTGGAGCTGAGCGGGCAATACGACGACGCAATCAAGCAACTCAACTACTACCTGGAGCTGAACCCTTCTGCAGACGATGCCGCCGACGCCCGCGCCAAAATCGCGGTGATCCAGTCGGAAAAAGAAAACGCGACGCAAAAGACGCAGGCAAACGAGAGCGTGCTGGCGGTGAAGTACGTGAGCGGCGGCGTGACGCGCCTGCGTTTCTCCGATGCGCCCGCACGGTGGACACCCAGCAGCGGATATGGTGTGAAGGATCTCTATGCATACAAAGTTTCGGAAGAGAGTCCATTCTTTGCGAATGTCTTCCGCATGCCAAATGGTTACCTTCTCACCATCAGTTTGCTTGCGCTCTCCAACAATGGCGCTTACACGGGCGACAGGATTGCGGTTTTCGCCTGGAGCGGTACTGAGGGCGTCTGCCAAGAGGGTTTTACCTTTGCGTTCGGCGAGCACAGCTACACCAATGCTTGCGGAGTTCGCTACGACGTAAGCGTCTCCAATCAGAATGATCCCAATGCGTTCGTGTCGGTCACCTACACGCCTACGGGCGCCGCGGTCACAGTGCCCCTTGCACTGCTCTATCGCGGCCGGGCGCTCAAGGGGACAGGCGCATGGGGCGGTTGTACGGATGGGACGGTCTATCAGTCCAGCCACGACAAAGGCGGAGAGATTCTGCACTTCGACTGCAGCAAGGTGAATGCGGCGCGAGACCCCAATGTGAACGCTCTGGGCCTGACTCCCACCACCGTAACCCCCGCGCCAAAGTGACGGGCAACGATGCGCGGAGCGTGTATCTCCGCGCCGGGAGGTAATCATGAAACAGTCTTTGTTGGTAGCACTTCTTCTTGGCTTGGCGGTGGTGGCCGTCAGTTCACCGGCCGCGCTCGCGCAAGGCGGCGGAACGCCCACGGGCGGAATGCAGTGTTTTATCAACGGCAAATGGGTGTTCGTTGCCTCCGGCGGCTGTCCGGGCGGCGGAAACAACCGCCCCAGTGTCAATCAGCCCGCCTATGACCCCAACGCCGCAGCGGCGGCGGCTGCAGCGGCCGAAGCCGAGCGCCAGCGCCAGGCCGATCTGAAGCACAAGCAGGAGGTCGAAGCGCAACGGCTACGCGATGCGGAAGCCGAGAAGCAGCGCAAATTGGACTTCGAGCGAAAGAAGCAGGAAACCCTGCAAGGAATGAAGGGCGTCTCGGAGAGCGAACTCGGACTGAAGGGCTCCGATGCGGGCGACCTGGGGCTGAAGGGCCTCGGGGACACGGACAGCATCGGCCTCAAGAACATTTCCACCTCGTCTCCTCCGCCGCAAGCACACGTCAGGATAGGCGCGGCGGCGGCTATACGCGGTGAGGTTTATTGGCTCACGAGCGATGGACGGAAGGTTCCAATTACATCCGGCGGCCCTGTCTACAGCGGAGCTCGCATCGTAACCGGAGACAACGCACGCATGCAAGTCCTCCTGCTCGACGAGACCGTATTTACAATAGGCGCGAACAGCGATATGGTTCTCGATGAGTTTGTCTACGACCCGAGCACAAGCGCCGGAAAAGTCACGGCGAGGCTCACCAAGGGAATCTTCCGGTTCGTCACGGGGAAAGTCGCCCGCAAGAACCCTGAAGATCTCAAAGTCAAGCTTCCTGTCGGCACCATCGGCATACGGGGCACCGATGTTGAGATCGATTATCAACCCGGCGCAGCGAGTTCGATCCGCCTGTTTCTTGGCGAGTTGGAGATTACAGAGTCAAAAACCGGCAAGAAGTTCACGATGCACGGCGGCCAGATGATGGCGATTGCCAGCAATGGAAGCTTTTCTGCGCCCATCGCTCTTAATCCGCATGCCTTGCCAAAACTCGCTCTGGAGGACTCCGAGATTGGATATTTTCACGCCGATGCGCGAGGATTACGCTGCATAACAACAGAAGTCTACTCAGAATCGGCTAGCCTGGCGAGGTAACCGGAGCTGCATTTGCAGGCTTTGCGGCCCGCAGGCAGAAGGTGATTCCGCCGGCCAGGATGAGCGACAAAGACAGGACAAGATATCCGGCGCGCGCATTGCCGGTAAGCGCCTGAAAAAGGCCAACCAGCCATGTGCCGGCGAACCCGCCCAGCGCTCCGCAGCTATTGATGAGGGCCATCACTTCGCCGGCCACGTTTCTGGGCAGCATCTCCGGCACAATTGCAAAGAATGGGCCATAGGGCGCGTACATCGTTCCACCGGCGACGATCAGGGCTACGTACGCCAGCCAGAAGTGATTCTCGGCGGTCGCATAGGAGCAGAACAACGCAACTCCAGAGATTAAAAGGAGCGGCCATATGAAGACCTTGCGATTGAGCGAGCGGTCGGAAAAATAAGCGACCGCCAGCATCAGAATCACTCCCAGCAAGAACGGCGCTGCACTGAGCAGGCCCACCGTCTCGATTCCGCGAGTCGATCCGGAGCGGATCATCTCGGGAATCCACAACACAAGTCCGTAGACCCCGAAGCTCCAGAAGAAATACTGGAAGCACAAGAGAATTACGCCCGGAACACGGAGCGCGGAAGAGAGGCTGCCGTGCTGCGGAAGCACGGTTTGCTCGAGCTCCAGCGCTGCTGCCAACTGCTCGCTGCTTTGCTTGCTCAGCCAGGTTACTTCGCGCGGCCGGTCACGCGCCACCAGCACCCAGACAAATGCCCACAGAATTGAAGGTATTCCCTCGAGAATGAACGTCTTCTGCCAGCCAACTGCCTTGATCAGAAAC